>Ga0315288_10000075_pt1 | contig 101124 bp, 95 predicted proteins | sample YL17G11_20_MG_FD_203454 | JGI IMG/M metagenome (GOLD analysis project Ga0315288, IMG submission 203454) | Sediment microbial communities from Yellowstone Lake, YNP, Wyoming, USA - YL17G11_20 | ecosystem: Environmental > Aquatic > Freshwater > Lake > Sediment | place: USA: Wyoming | collected... | reverse complement strand
TCAATATCGCGTATGTTAAGAGATCCCAAAGTAAATAAAAAGGATAGTTACCTAATCACGACATTAGAAGCAATCTTAATCTTAATCTTTTCAATCCCCTTACTGTTATCAAACAGTTTAATCTCCGTTAGCTGGGCCCTAATTGGATTCGGCCTGATTATCTTTGGTTTCCCCTTAGCTGATTATTCTTTACGTCTTGGCGGCCTTTTGGTTCTTTTTGTTACCATCTTAAAAATTCTCTTGGTTGATGCGGCTGGCTTAAGCACTAACACTTTTATAATCCCTCTTATTATTATTTCGCCAATTCTCATCATCACTGGTCTTATTTATCAAAAATTTCGCAAAACAGGTTTCCAACCCAATGCTAGCGTGACTAAGATTCATCAATTAACGACTGCTGACGCAGCGGAACGAATTGAAGGTTTAACCGGCGCTTTAGAAAAAAAATATGCCAATCTGTTTAGCAATTTAAGCAGAACCTGGAATGAAGATCATGATGTGATGAGTTTTTCGCTTGATTCCTATGGTTTCCATGTTGTTGGCCGGATTGGCATTTATGACGGTGGCGCGGTTCTGGATTTTCAACTACCGACGCTCGCTTTGCCCTTCAAAAATATTATTATCAGAGCGATTGAGAAAGAAGTCGGCGAGCTCTTAGAAACAGAGCCCGAGAAGGCCTAAAATATTTTTTCTCTTGCGCATAGTTCAGGGCTTGTCAAAAAGTTCTCCTTATGTTAGTATTAGGCAAGACAATAACATAATCGACATTATGATATATTGATTACATTATAACGCAGCCAAGGTTGCGATATACTGACTAAGTCATTATAACGCTAAACGCGATATATCAAATAAAAATTTGCAATGAACCAATACGAAATTACGATTATTACCAAAGAAAATCTCAAGGGCGAACCGGCCAAAAAAGAAATTGTAGCTTTAGGCGGGAAAGTTTTAAATATAACTGATGCCGAAGAGCGCCGGTTTGCTTATCCGATAAAAAAAGAGGGCTCTGGCTATTATTCCTCGCTCCTATTTGAGATTGCTCCGGAAAAGGTCCTTGAGCTCAATAAAAAATTAGGTCTTGATAGCGAAGTTTTGCGCCATTTAATTATTACCTATAAAGCGGCTAAGATTATTGCCCCGAAGGCGCCAGCGGTCGTAATTGAGCCGAAAAAAGAAATTGAAAAGGTTGAAGCACCAGAGATTAAGGAAGAGATAGTTACCGTAAAAGAAGTAATTGAGCCCAAAGAAGAACCATCTCCGGCTACTCTTGAGAAAGAAAAGAAAACCAAGAAGGTTAAAGAAACAATTAAGAAAGAAGAGGAACCAAAGAAAGTAGTTGAAGAGCCAGTCAAACGAAGCAAGGAGACCGAAGAGACGATGCAAAAAGATCTGTCAGCTGAGGATCGTCTAAAAGCATTAGATAAGAAGCTCGACGAGCTTCTAAAGGAGTAAAGTGTTTAGCTTAAATCGAGCCCAAATTGTTGGCAACGTCACCCGCGATCCGGAATTGCGCTATACCCCAAATGGTCAGGCCGTTTGTTCATTCGGTGTCGCTACTAATCGCCGTTGGAAAGATAAAGATGGTAATAATCAAGAACAGGCTGAATTTCATAATATCGTCTCTTGGGGAAAACTAGCGGAATTAATGGGACAGCTGGTTCATAAAGGCACGAAAATCTATGTTGAAGGCCGCTTACAAACCAGAACGTGGGAAGGGCAAGACGGCAATAAACGCAACCGAACCGAGATTGTGATGGATGACTTCATCGTCTTTACCCCTAAAGGAGCCCTGCCTTCTGAGCCCAGCGCAGAGATCGGCGAAGATATTGAAGAATTTCCCGCCCCCGCTAAAGCTACCGATGGCGGGCCAACTGAAGAAAAAGAAAAAATTACCAAAAAAGATAAAGTAGACAAGAAAGAAAAACCGGCCGAAAAACCCCTCGACGATGCTCGGGGTAAAGAAACTGAAGATGATGAAATAAATTTAGACGAAATACCATTTTAAAGGTGATCCATTATGCCAAGACCATCAATGCCTAACCGAGGCGGAAGACGACAATATAGCTATATTCCCAAAAAATGCAACTTTTGCCGAAAAAAAGTCGATATTTTAGATTACAAAGATATCAATACAATACAAAAGTATCTTACATCTTGGGGGAAAATGAAGGCAGGCCGAGATACAGGCACTTGTACTCGCCATCAAAGAATGCTCCGGGACGCGATCAAGCGAGCGAGGTTTATGGGATTGCTTCCGTATGTGAAGAAATAGAAATTAGTTAAAGGAAAGTTGAGATTGGTATGGAGATTAGCAATCAGAAATAAGTTACAATTCACCAATTTCTATTTTCTTTACTGATTTCCTTTTTCCTCTAACTTTTTTCCATATGCTAACCATCAACGATCTAAAAATTGGCACTAAAATTACTTACAATGGCGAACCTTATGTCGTGATCTTTGCTCAGCACTCTAAACTCGGTCGCGGCGGCGGGATTATGAGGACAAAACTACGGAATTTGATCTCCGCCACCATTATTGAAAAAACTTTTGCCGGAGCGGAAAAGTTAGAAGAGGCAGAATTAGAGACCAAAAAAGCTCAGTATTTGTACAATGATACCATTAACTATTTCTTTATGGATTCCACCTCTTTTGAGCAGTTTTCTCTCTCGAAAAACCAACTGCGAGAAATGGCTCAATATTTAAAAGAGGGCGGCGAGGTTGATATTTTGCACTATCAGGATAAAGCGATCAATATCAGCTTACCGATTAAAATGACTTTTGAAGTAACCTATACTGAGCCGGGTTTTAAAGGTAATACTGCTTCGACGGTAAATAAACCGGCGACGATCGAGACCGGCTCTCAAGTCCAAGTGCCTATATTTATTAAAACTGGTGATAAAATTGTTCTCGATACCCGAACTGGACAGTACGTCGAACGCGCCTAGCGCGAGATTAAAAATTAAATATAAAAGATTAAAAATATAGGTTAAAAATTTATAAATCTAATATATATTATTTATAATTTTTGATTTTTGATCTCGGTTTCATTACAATGAAACCGTCATGTTCATCGAGGCCAAAAAACTTATAGGACTACCGGTGGCGGCCATGGATACTCAGTCAAAAGTTGGCGAGATCCGACAAGTTTTAATCGATCCGCAAAACGGCCGTTTGCTCGGTTTTTTAGTTACGACTGGCGAACTTTTAGGACCGAAGAAAGTCATTTCGGTGATTGACATTAAGGAGTGGGACCCGAACGGCGTGGTAGTAAATTCAATCGAAGATCTGATTGGAAAATCAGAGATTGTGAGAATCAAAGAAATTCTCAAGAATAAAATCTTTATTTTAGGAATGAAAGCTATCACCGAGAGCGGCAAAAATCTTGGTCAAGTGGAAGATATTTTGCTCGATACGGACGTGGAGTGCGTGGTTAAATATTATTTAAAAGATCTCATGGGCGGCTCGCGCATTTTTCCGAGCGATAAAGTCATTAAAATCGAAAAGGTGATTGTTTTCTCCGATGATACGGCCGAGGTCCCATCAGGCGCTGCTAGCGTAACGGCTTAAGATATTAGCGCTAACTCTTGACCTTAAATTTATTTTAGGGTATTTTTGTTATGCTGAACTATCCCTGCAGCAAAAGGAAATGCAATGGTCATCGTCCGAATCGCCGCTCTTGTTCTGCTAACGCTAGCTTTCGTCATCTTCACCTGTGGGCTCCGAATCACCGTTGGAGTCCCCCGATTCCTGAGAAAGAACCCAAGAGAAGACATAAGCTGGGTTATTCTCATTTCGGTCTTTCTCCTCGTCTCGTTCACCGCGACAGTCGCCATCGGGACCTCTAACTCGATGGCTTTCGGGATCGTGTTCGCGCTAGTCGCGGGGGCCCTCGCGTGTATCTTCGCCGCGCGAAATCACATCGGCGGCGGTATTCACTTCCTCCCCGGGTGGGATGTCTCAATTGACCCATGGGACGACTATCTGGTGGCAAAGCCAATCGGACGAGGACGGACTCGCCTACGCCTCCTCCACTTCTTTGTCCCAGATAAAGCCATCCTCACCGGCCGGCTTTATCTCGACGACGACCCCGTACTGCTCAATGTTGAGGTGAACCTGATTTACGAAGGCCATGGGCCAGTTGAGTTCGTCCGCCGGACGGCTCTATTCGAGAAAGCGCTTGGTGACCTGATGCAGGCCCATTACCATATCACCGCCATCCAGCAAACCACGGGCATAGAGGTTACAAGAAAACCGCTTGCCCCGGAACTCCAGGCCATCGGCAAACGACTCGGGCTTAAGGTCAAACTTCTCGGCAAGGACCCATTTTAGGACGCCCGAGAACCCCTACCCACAGCTTTCTGCGGCCAGGTCTAATGATCTGGCCGTGATGTTTATTTGACAAACTCGGCCATCAAGTCCATATTGAAATTGAAAAATATGCTCAAAAAAGATTTCTCAAGGAAAGTCCTTCAAATTGTCTCAAAAATTCCCAAAGGCAAGTTGATGACCTATTCTCAAGTGGCCAAACTGGCCGGTTCTCCTCGAGGATATCGCGCCGTCGGCAATATCTTAAGTCAAAATTATCGTTCTAAAGATTGGCAACTGCCGCTGAAAGAATTTGAACCCGTCCCCTGCCACCGGGTTATCCGGTCTGACGGCGCTGTCGGCGGCTATGCCAAGGGGCCCAAGGCCAAAGAAAAAATCCTCGAATCCGAAGGCCACGTAATTGATAAACACAAAATAGTTCTGCCGAACTATTTTTGACCCTCCGTCATAAAATCAAATTGCCAAAATACGCTTAAAAACTTTTCTGCACTTCCGAGGTGTCAAGATTTGCAGGTTAGAATTTATATATTCGTATCTAATCTTGCTTCAAAATAGTTCTCGTAATATACTATTTTTAACCCCCAGAAGGAGGTACACCCGGGTGAATACCAGATTGACTCCGGACGAGATGATAGTCGTCCTTGATTTCGGAGGCCAATACGCCCACCTCATTGCACGCCGCATCCGCGAATGCCACGTCTATTCGGAAATCCTACCCTACGATACGCCCTTGGCCGAGATTCTAAGACGCCAGCCGAAAGGCATCGTCCTCTCTGGCGGGCCTGCGAGCGTCTACGAGGAAGGCGCACCTGTCTGTGATCCAGGAATCTTCGAGCTGGGGATCCCCATACTCGGCATCTGCTACGGAATGCAGTTGATGGCAAAGCTCCTGGGCGGTAAAGTCGCCCCGGCCGATCGCCGCGAGTTCGGAAAGACCCGGCTTGAGATCCTGGATTCTTCAGATCTCTTCGATGGTCTCAACCTCGAACAGATCTGCTGGATGAGTCATGGCGACCAGGTGACCGAAGTCCCCTCGGGATTTCGTGTAACCGCACAAACCGCCAACGGTCCGGCGGCCATGTCCGGTGCCATCATCAAAGGGCTGGGCAAGGTTGCCAGATGAGCTACTGGCGACAATTGAGCGAAAAATCACCCTGGCCCCGTTCCGTAAGCAGCGGAACGGGGCCAACTCTCTGCAATTAAAATGTTCTTAATTTATCTTCAAGCTGAAAAACGTTTATTTTAAAACTTGACAACGTTTTTGACTCATTATATAGTAAGTCGTAGGAACATAACTTAATTTTTAATCTATCTCAAAGGAGGGTTTTTGAATGATTAAAATTAAAGATACTGGCCAATTTGAGTTTCTTTTTGGCAAGAAAAAAGCCCAATTTTTGCGTTACGCCGATGAGAAAAAAGAGTTCTACCAAGCCCAAGTTGCTTCTGATCTTGGCTGGTCTATCGGTGCGGTCCAATACTACTGCCGCGGCTTTACGAAGCATCATTTTTTAAAAACCAAACCCACCGCCTATAAAACTTATTATCATTTTAACGAAGACGCGTTCTCTCACTTTTTTTAAAATTTTTTGACATCGATCTCACCAACATCGATTAATTTTTAAGTTATGTTTGTGGGGGTTTTTTATCAAGAAAACCGCCCTTACGGACGGTTTTCTTTTATATATCTTTTTCTATTTTTATGCGAGCGAACCTTACATCATCCCCGGCATTCCGCCACCCATTCCCGACATATCTGGAGTAGCTGATTTTGGCTCGGGCAAATCAGTGACCACGGCTTCGGTCGTTAAAATCGAAGCAGCAACCGACGCGGCATTCTGCAGAGCAAGTCGAACGACTTTGGCCGGATCAATAATACCGGATTTAATCATCTCGCTATATTCATCCTTAGCGGCATCGTATCCCATTCCCTTAGCCATCTTTTTAACCTCTTCAATTACGACTGCGCCGTCTTTACCAGCATTAATCGCGATTTGGCGCATTGGCTCTTCCAAGGCGCGGCGAAGGATATTAACACCAATTTTTTCATCGCCGGTGACAGTAACACTATCCAAGGACTTGATGCAGTCAGCTAAAGCCACCCCGCCGCCGGGGACAATCCCCTCTTCCACCGCCGCTTTGGTCGCGTGGACGGCATCATCAATCTTATCTTTTTTCTCTTTAAGTTCGACTTCAGTGGCCGCCCCAACTTTAATCACGCCAACGCCGCCGGCAAGTTTAGCCAAACGTTCTTCGAGTTTCTCACGGTCGTATTCTGAAGAAGATTTTTCAATCTCCGAACGGATTTGCTTGACTCTTTCTTTAATCTTATTCTGGGAGCCCTTACCTTCAATAATCGTGGTTTTATCTTTGTCGGAAATGATTTTTCTCGCCTGGCCCAACATCTCGATTGTCGTATCTTCGAGCTTGACCCCTTTTTCTTCGGAAATAACTTCGCCACCGGTTAAAATAGCAATATCTTCAAGCATCGCTTTTCGGCTGTCACCAAAGCCCGGGGCTTTAACCGCTAAAACCGATAAAACGCCACGAAGTTTGTTGACAATTAGGGTGGCTAAGGCCTCACCGTCAACTTCTTCGGCGATAATGACCAGTTCTTTTTTGCCGGCATTAGCCAGATTTTCTAAGATGGGCATAATTTCGGAAATAGCGGAAATCTTTTTATCGGTAATTAAAATTTTTGGATCTTCCAAAACTGCCTCCATCCGCGAGGCATCTGTCATGAGGTAGGGCGAAGCAAAACCTTGATCGAATTGCATCCCCTCAACCACTTCTTTGTCCAAACCAACAGTTTGAGATTCTTCAACAGTGATGACGCCGTCGCGGCCGACCATATCCATCACTTCGGCAATGAGATTTCCGACTTCAGCATCGGCAGCGGAGATAGCGGCAACTTGGGCAATTTCGTCTTTGCCGGTTAATTCTTTAGCTTGATCTTTTAATTGTTTGGTAACCGCTTCAACGCCTTTTTCAATCCCGCGGCGTAAAGCCATTGGATCGGCGCCAGCGGTGACATTCTTAAGACCTTCTTTAACCATGATCTGGGCCAAAAGCGTGGCGGTGGTTGTCCCGTCGCCGGCGACATCGTTAGTTTTGGTCGCCACTTCCTTAAGAAGCTGGGCACCCATATTCTCAAATGGGTCTTTTAGTTCAATTTCTTTGGCAATGGTCACGCCATCATTAGTAATATGTGGCGACCCAAAACCTTTATCAAGGAGAACATTGCGACCTTTAGGTCCAAGAGTCACCTTCACTGAATCAGCCAAAATATTGACTCCTTTTTTGATCCCCTCTCTTGCTTCTTCGGAAAACTTAATTTGTTTAGCCATAAATAACCTCCGATTATCCTTCTACAATTGCTAGGATATCTTCTTCTTTTAAAATCATGACTGTCTCATTATCAAGCTTTAATTCTTCACCACCGTATTCACGATATAAAACCATATCACCGACTTTAACCGATAGCGGAACTAATTTCCCATCGTCATACTTACCTTGGCCGACGGCCACAACTTTTCCCTTTTGGGATTTCTCTTTGGCAGTGTCAGGGATAATAATGCCTGATTTAGTTTTTGATTCTTGCTCGATCGGTTTGACAACGACACGATCAGCTAATGGTTTCAATTTCATAACACCTCCGGTGATATATCGGTGCACTGCACCGTTATAATTAACTCCTCTAATACAATATATATTTTAGCTTTTTATATTATCATAAGTGCAAAAAAACTTCAAGAGTTTCTTAAAGTTTTTTTGTGATGGAAGTCGGAAGGGGGATAACCGACTTCCATCACAACTTATTTTAGCGCATCAATCTTTGCTGTCAACCCCCTTCTTTTGGTGGATGAAAGCGGAGCTCTTGATCAGAAATATAGATTTGCCCGCTCTTGGCGGTTTGAGTTCTTGGATCCCTTAAAATTCTTCTGATTTGATAAGCGCGCATTTGTTTTTCTCCCCAATCATTAAATAAAAGGTCATATAAAGCTTCAAATATCCATCTTAAAAAAGAAGCGACAATATTTCCTTCGGCTTTAGGATCGATATTAATAAATTGATATCCTTTATCGTTAATCCAATTATTGGCCTTAATGAATCTTTTAGCTAACCCATGAGATTGATATAAAATTTTGATGTTTGAGTAATCTTTGGCATTTTTAATGGTTTTTGGATTCACTGTCAGATGTTCTTCAGTTTGATAGCAATTGAGACAGATTCGGCCGGCGATTTTCCTATCGTATCGGCGATAGCCAGTCAGATGAGTCAAAATACTCACCAAAGCGCGGCCGGTCCAAAGCCGATTGGTTTTAGTCACAATAAAAAAATCGATATCGGATTTCTCAGTTGCCTCGCCCCTCGCCAATGAGCCCGAGAGTCCAATCATCCGCACAAAAGGCGCGAACGATAATATCGAAGCGATAATTCGAGCCCGACGAAGATATTTTTGTCTCATTTTTTCCGCTTGTATCATACCACCACTATGCTACAATAATGCCAGGAGCAATAATACTATGCGCATTTTTTCTGGTATTCAACCATCCGGAGAATTTCATATTGGCAATTATTTGGGAGCGATGAAAAATTGGGTGGATTTGCAAAAGGATAATGAATGCATTTTCTGTGTTGTCGATTATCATGCTATTACCGTGGACTATCTTCCCAAAGAAATGCCAAAGCGGATAATTGATGCCGCCAAAGATCTTTTAGCCGTGGGCATTGATCCAGAAAAAAGTACTATATTTTTACAATCGGATCGAAGCGAGCACACGGAACTCGCTTGGCTCTTAAATACGATCACGCCAATGGGCGAACTTTCGCGGATGACTCAGTTTAAGGAAAAAACGGAAAAACATGCCGAGCTGGTCGGTTTATTTGATTATCCGGTGCTGATGGCCGCTGATATTTTGATGTATCAAGCCGAAGGCGTACCGGTCGGTGAAGACCAGATCCAACATGTAGAACTCGCTCGTGATATTGCCCGTCGTTTCAACGGCAAATTTGGCCAAACTTTCGTTGAACCAAAGGTTCTACTCAATGAGACCAAAAGAGTGATGGGGTTGGACGGCAAAGGGAAAATGTCGAAATCAAATTCGGAAAATACCTATATTGCTTTAAACGATAGTCCTGATACAATCCGTCAAAAAATCGCCGCCGCCACGACTGATACTGGCCAAGGCGAAGAAATATCGGCTGGGACAAAAAATCTAATCGGTTTAATGGGTATTTTTGGCGGGAAGGAAGCGGAAGAGAAATACCAAAAAGAACGTGAAGCCGACGCGATTAAATATTCCGAATTTAAACCGGCTTTAGCCGAAGCGATTATCAAAGAATTAGAACCGATTCAAAAGCGCCGTTCAGAGATTTTTGATGAAGAAGTAAAAAAAGTTCTCAAAGAAGGATCGGAAAAATTAGCCGATAGGGCCGCACAAACGATCAAAGAAGTTAAAGAAAAAATGGGTTTGATGATATAATCTGATAATACGATAGTCAAAAGCGAGGGGCATATGGGTTATCAACTCTTGGGGTTCCCTTGGTTTGTTTGGATCCTTTTTGTTCTTGGTGTGGCTTATATCGGTCTGATTTTATGGTTTTGTCAGTATGGCTCAACGCAAAGCTTCAATAAAAAAACTCATCGATATTGCTCAATAATTATTTTTGCAACTATCTTTTTGATCTTGACTAATATTTTAGCAATTGCTCTAATTTTGTGAATCGATAATTTGCTATTGTACTCATTTTCATCTCGGGCTATTATTAAAGTTAGCTGATCAGACCAGGCCCAAGGGGCCGAAGGAGGAATGGAGCGATGCTTCGCGACGAAGCTCGCTCTTTATTTAAGTACTATTCAAATTCTTCTAAATTACTCCCTTTACTCCAATCGAGTTCAGAAAAAGATTCCAATAGATCCTTCATATATTTACGCCGCTCATCGTAAATTTTTTGAGTTTTGGCTTCAAATCGTGGAGTCAAATATGGCCCGTTTTGCGACATTCGCATCATCAACATCCCGTCAGGAAAATCAACGCGGATGCCGTCCGCCTCATTAAACCAGTTGCCGGCAAAGTCCTTTTTAAGAATTGTGACCATACGGTTAATAACATCGGCTTTTTTTTCATCGGGACAACCGATTTTTATCTCGGGACTCGAAACATATTTTGGATAAGAAGCAATAATCTTTGAAAGCGGTTGGTTTTTCTCAGTTAGATATTCCAAGACCTTTAAACCGCAAAAAGCGCCGTCATCGTGGCCGTAGAAATCATCCAAGAAGAAGAAATGGCCGGAAAACTCGCCGGCAAAAGGCGCCTTTTCTTTACGGGCCTTTTCTTTAATATAAACATCGCCGGTCAGCCACATAATCGGCTCACCTTTCCCGCGACGGACAACGTCATCAACCACTTTGGAGCAATAAGCATTATAAACGATTTTGGCTCCGGGTTTTTTAGTCAAAACAGCATCGGCCAAAATTGCCAATAACACATCATTCCAGAAAATATTGCCCTTCTCATCAACCAATCCGATCCGGTCGCCATCGGCATCAAAACTAAAGCCAATGTCGGCGCCCTCTTTGATAACCCTTTCGGCCAAACGCTTGGCCACGTAGTTTTCCGTCGGATCAGGTGTACCATTGGGAAAATTGCCATCAAGTTCACAATTTTGTTCAATTACCTCTGAGCCCGCTTGGCGAAAAATCTCCGGCATAAATTTACCGGCAGCGCCATTAGATGCGTCAATAACAATTTTAAATTTTTTCAATTTACCGATTCTCTTGAGAAGATCCTGATTATAAATCTGGATGTAACGAGCTGGGGCTTTGGTTAATTTTCCCTTGCCTTCGGCAAAATTTTTTTGCAAAACAATCCGTTTTATTTCCGAGATCGGGGTGGAGGTATCCGAATAATTTCGCCCGAGTTTAACTCCGTTGTATTCAGCCGGATTATGGGAAGCAGTCACCATTACACAACCTTTAGCCTGAAAATGGTATTGAGCCCAATAAGTGATGGATGTTAGCGTTAAACCAAGATCAACAACGTCCAATCCTGTTTTCATAAGCCCATCGATGACTGCTTTTCGATACTCCTCGCTCGTCAAACGATTATCCGAACCGACAACGCATTTGTTAACATTGATACTTTTAAGATAAGTCCCATGGGCGCGGCCGATAAGCTCCATTGTGTCAGCGTCCATGTCTTTTTCGGCAATCCCTCGAATATCATAGCCCCGAAAAATTTGTGGATTAATTTCCATTAATTTCTCCTCTAGAACTATTTGATAAGGCCTTCGTTGACGCCAAAACTCCAGTCAATTTCGGGATATTTTTTCAACAGATCCCTTAAATAAACGCGTCTTTCTTCATAGGTTTTTTTATCTTGAGCTTCAAATTTAATCGTAATATACGGCCCGTTTTGAGAATAGCGAATAATCATCATCCCGTCGGGAAAATCAACCCGGGCGCCGTCTAAATCGTTGACGTTCTCTTTGCCAAATTTATCTCGGAAATCTTTAACCAGACGATCAACTACCCCTACTTTTACTTCATCGGGGCAGCCGATTTTGATTTCGGGGCTAGAAATATACTGTGGAAATGAGGCAACTACTTCTGATAGAGTCATCTTTTTGCGTGATAAATAATCCAGCAACCGCAAAGCAGCATAACCGCCGTCGTCATGACCGTAGAATTTGTCAACGAAGAAAAAGTGGCCGGAAAGTTCGCCGCCGAAAAGAGCTTTTTTCTCTTTGATTTTATCTTTAATAAAGGCGTGGCCGGTCAACCACATTACCCCTTTACCGCCAGCTTTATTAATCACTTCGGTCACCACCTTGGAACAAAGCGCGTTATAAACAATTGTCGCCCCAGGATTTTGAGAAATCACATCGTCAGCAAAAATCGCCACGATCACATCGTTCCAAATAATCCCGCCTTTTTCATCGACAATGCCAATTCGATCACCATCGGAATCAAAAGCAAAACCGACATCAGCTTTTTCTTGCAATACTCTCTTAGCCAATCTTTCGGCGAAACTTTCTTCGGTCGGATCGGGGGTGCCGGAGGGAAAATTACCATCCAATTCGCAGTTTTGCTCGATCACTTCACATCCTGCTCGACGCAAAAGTTCTGGATAAAACTTGCCGGTGGTGGAATTGGCGGCATCGATAACAACTTTCATTTTGGCAATTTGACCGACTTTACTTAGTAAATCTTTATAATATTCATCAATATAATTTGGCTCGGCCTGGGTCAGTTTGCCAGTACCGGTCGTGAAATTTTCTTCTTCCACCATTTTTCTTATTTCCTGCACCGGCGTCAGAGTGTCTGAATATCCTCGACCAAGTTTAAAGCCATTGTATTCAACTGGGTTATGAGAGCCAGTGACGATAACGCCGCCTTTGGATTTAAAGAAATATTGGGCCCAATACATTATCGGCGAAAGGGATAAACCCAGATCAATCGTATTTATCCCCGTTGAAATGAGGCCTTTAATGATCGCGGCTCGATAATTCTCGCTCGATAAACGGTTATCAGAGCCAACAACGGCCTTATTAACTCCAATACTTCTAAGATAAGTCCCGTGAGCTTTGCCGATTAATCCAACAATCTCGGGATTTAAATCCTTATCGACCTCTCCGCGGATATCGTAGCCTCGAAAAATGTAGGGATTAATTTTCATTAAACCTCCCGTGTTATATTTACCTTTATATTCTATCTTCTTGGCCGATATTTGACAAGATTTCGATCTATTGATAATTTAAAGAGGGCAAATAATAGTTACTAGCATAGTACTCCCCAAGGAGATTATTTTGACTAAGTATATTTTCGTTGCTGGAGGGGTTATATCGGGAGTCGGCAAAGGCATTGCCGCTGCCTCTATCGGTAAGATTTTAGAGTCGCGCGGGCTTGAAGTGACAGCGATGAAAATTGACCCCTATGTCAATGTCGACGCTGGCACTATGAACCCCACCGAACACGGTGAGGTTTTTGTTTTGGATGACGGCACCGAATGCGACCAGGATATGGGGAATTATGAACGATTTTTAGACCGTAATTTATCCCGCGCTAACTACATGACGACCGGCAGCATCTATTTGGAGGTAATCCAAAAAGAACGACAGATGGAATATAAAGGCAAGTGCGTTGAAGTTGTGCCCCAAGTTCCTTTGGTTATCCTCGAAAAAATAGATGAGGCGGCAAAAAAAGCAAAAGCTGATGTGATTATTGTTGAAATTGGCGGCACAGTTGGTGAATACCAGAATATTCTCTTTTTAGAAGCTGTGCGAATGCTAAATTTTAAAAAGCCGGATGATGTCATGTTGGTTTTAGTCAGCTTGCTGCCAACTTTAGAAGCTGGCGGCACCGAAATCAAATCCAAACCAACGCAATATGCGGTCCGGACTTTGAATGCGGCCGGGCTTCAGCCCGACATTATTATTGGCCGGGCGCGGATTCCCTTGGACGATAAAAGAAAGCAAACCATTGCTTTAAACTGCAGCATGGATATTAAAGATATTATCTCTGCTCCCAATGTAGAGAGTATCTACGAAATACCTTTAAATTTTGAAAGGGGAAATTTAAGTGAAAGGGTTTTAGAAAAACTTAAAGTCAAATCTCAAGAGCGCGATCTGGCCGAATGGCGAAGGATGGTGGACCGTGTCCACGCAGGGAAAAAACCAGTAAAAATCGGTATTGTCGGCAAATATTTCGGCAGTGGCAACTTCGTCCTTACTGACTCATATCTTTCTGTTTTGGAAGCGATAAAACATGCGGCAGCAATAAATGACGCCAAAGCGAAGATTGAATGGATCGACTCTGAAGAATTTGAAAAAAATCCTGCGTCTTTGAAAAATCTCTCTGATTTAGATGGAATAATCGTCCCAGGTGGCTTTGGGAGCCGCGGGATTGAGGGAAAAATTGCGGCTATAAAATATGCCAGAGAGCAAAAAATTCCTTTCTTAGGACTTTGCTACGGCTTGCAGCTGGCAACCATTGAGTTTGCAAGACACGTTTGCAAGATGAATAAGGCCAATACGACAGAAATTGACCCCAAAACGCCGTACCCAGTGGTTTATATTATGCCGGAACAAGAAAAATTGTTGGAGGGAAAAAATTATGGCGGGACGATGCGATTGGGGGCATACCCATGTAAACTCACCGCTGGTACAAAAGCGGCTGCCGCTTACGATAAAAAAGAAATTTCTGAACGCCATCGTCATCGCTATGAAGTTAATAATAAATATATTAAGGAACTGCAAGAAAAAGGATTGGTAATCTCTGGCACTTCACCAAACGGGAAATTAGTCGAAATAATTGAATTAAAGGATCATCCGTTCTTTATCGCCTCCCAATTTCACCCCGAGCTCAAATCTCGGCCACTTCATCCTCATCCTTTATTTATGGAGTTCATCGAAACGGCAATAAAGTAGTTCTCTGAACGCCCCAGGGTTGTGGGGCATTCAATAATAGAAAGGAGGGCGCCGGTCTGCGGCGCCCTCCTGGTGTTTCCTCCTTCTTGTTCCTACTCTTCGATAGACTGTCGCGGGTAGATTGAGACTGGTGTCCCATCCAAAGAGAAAACGGCAACGACACCTCCATGGGCCGCCCGCTTGAACCTTGGCTCGTAGTCTCCCAGGACCGTCTCGATCGCCACCTTGAAGTCTTCCGGCACAGTTGTGCCATGATGCATCACTTCTGCGGTATTGACCCTGACCTCTACTGCGAGGGTGGAAACCTGCCCGCAGACCTGGATGCTCCGCACCGCCATGAACTGAGGACAGTTGGACGTCTGTTCCTTTTGAGACAGGATGGCGAAGCCCCCCCGTTCAACGAAGAGATAGGCAAGATAATTCTTCACCATCTCTTCCCTCTCCACTCCTGTCCTCCCCACGGCGTTTTCCCTAAGCTGATTTCCTATCGGATCGTCCACGGCGTCCTCCTCGTGAAAAAAGAGTTTCGGCTTCCCAGAATACAACAAAAAAATCTCTCTGTCAAGAGATTTCTCCATGGTAATAATGCTATATTTTTTACTATTACCTATTGTGGGACTTTTTTAAACGGCATCGGTGAGGGCGATGGTGTGGGCGCGGGTGTTTCAGGGGTTGTGGCCCCTTCGACCCCCGGAATGCCCGTAGTCCCTGGGCCATAAATATAGGTATCTGGGATTGGTACATATTTGCTAACAAAAGTTTCATTTTCCAAAACCTCACCAGCGGCCGAAACCACTTTGTAGGTAAACGAGGCGGAAACCCCAGCCGTCGCCCTTTCAACCTGTCGAATTGCGCCAGTAGCCATACTCGATGATTCGGCATAAACCGGGCCTGGCGGCGAAACGTAATTATAGGTAGTTGGGGTGCTGATACTTATCTGCCGTCCGTCTTTTGTACCATAGATTTGGAATGTTAGACTATTAGAACCGGCAAATGCCCAGATTAAAATCGGTGTGTCCATATTATTGATAAATTTAAAGTCCGGCGCCGGATCAAAAACCGTTGCATCCATTCCGACTGGCGGCTCATAATAACTGACCCGGAAAGAGTGAGGTGTCCGCGCCGTCACCTTAAGTCCTGAATAGATAACTGCCCTGAATAAAGTCGTGGAAACCTGACAAAGCCCACCGCCAATATCCGGTTCAACTCGGGTGCTATTTTTAATAACTAATTCCGGTAGAAAGCCATTGGAGGCGGTGATCGGACTCAAAGTATGCACGGTAGAGAACTCCTCGCCAGGCTTCACAATTGAGCCGCTGATTTTGTTGGCTCCCAAAGTTAAATTATGAATGCGGTTTGGTGGTGAACCTCTCCAAGAAGTCTTCCCTTCGCCAATCAATTCCTTAATTCCAGCCTCGGCTGGGTCAGATGAGCCAATCGCCGGTTTTGTTTCTTTAACCGGCAAATCAATTGATTCTTTATTGGTATTTAAGGCAGTAATGATCTCCTCAATCGCTTTATCTTTTTCGAGCTCATAACCGGTCTGAGATAAACCAAAAGCAACTACTCGGCCATCGCTGACTTTAAATTGGGCATCTTTAGCTTCCTGGTTAATTTCCGGCGAGATTTTATCAAGATACTCTCCGATCTTTTTAGGGGAAAAGTCAGGCACTAACGAATAATTTTCTTGCTCCTCGGGCGCGAAAGAGACCTCTATCTTGCCGGCTAAATCTCGGTTTTTAATCGCCTGAAATTCAATGATGGCTTCTAGATCTGAATTTTCGAGGGTAAAAGTTTTGCCTCTGGCCTTCATTACGAGTTTGTGATCGAGAAGTTTTCTGGTCTTATCGAGGGCTTTTTCGGCAATTGGAGTGGTGATTTTAGGATTAAGATTGATGACTAAAAATGCCGTCTTCTTCTCAAAGTCGAACTCGCCAATTGTCTTTTGGGCAATTATCTTATTTTCCGGTTTCGGAAATTGCTGACCGATTTCCTCCGGGGTAACATAGGGCTCCCCATCGCGAAAAGCAATGCTCGCATCCTTTTCTGGCTTATCAATATCTTTTCCGATACTAGTGACAAATTCATCGAGTTTATTTTCATCAAAACTAAATGCTGCTTGGGTGTTATTATGGGCAAAAACTGATTTTATTTTTTCCAGCAAAATTTTCCCAATCGAACCGCCACGGCCAATCGAATAAAGATTATTAACCGATTCTTCGAGGAAACTGGAATAATCTACTTTTAGATCGGCAAGTGTTATCTGATATTCTATACCTGCATATTCATAATCTAGCTTTTTATCTTCCGATCCTGCGATCATCCGATTGAGAGTTCCCTCGGCCTGGGCTTTTGTCTGCCCCCCAAAATTAACCCCACCAATGTAGGTCTTTGGATAAATTTTGCCCCTGTAAGCGAAACATAAGCCAAAAAATAAAACCGCGATGAGTAAGACCACCAAACCAAATCCAAGATAAACCTTTTTCATAACCTTGTTTTTTCTCAAAAAAACGCCTGCTTTTTGGAAAAAAACTTTTATCTTGTTTGGCAATTTGATCTTCAATTTTGAAAAAATTTTATTTGCCATTTAAAATTTCATTTAAAATATGTTTGGCGATTTTTTTCTCTTCGAGCTCGCCGGAAGATGCATCAAAAAAGTATAACCGAATGGTCTCGCCAGTTTTAGATGAGACGGGCAAAAGTTCGCTCGAAACTGAAACCGCTTGACCGTCAATTTCTACTGCGGCAACTTTTCCCTCTTTTTTTAAAATTTTGCAATCGATTCCTTTTATATTCATCTCAAAAACTTCACAATCAACAGCGCCACGATATTCAAAATCTTTATCATCGGATTAATCGCCGGGCCGGCAGTATCTTTGTAAGGATCCCCAACCGTATCACCGGTGACTGCTGCCTGATGGGCAAAACTGCCTTTGCCTCCTAAATTCCCTTCTTCGATATATTTCTTGGCATTATCCCAGGCCGCTCCGCCAGTAGTCATCGAAATCGCTACAAATAATCCTGTCACGATCGAGCCAACAAGCACTCCTCCCAGGGCAACTGGTCCCAAGAGAAATCCGACAATAATCGGCACCAATACCGGGATTAAAGCCGGCACAATCATCTGGCCGATTGCGGATTTTGTAACAATATCAACCGCTTTCGAATAATCAGGTTTGGCTTTACCTTCCATTATACCTTTAATTTCTTTAAATTGCCGGCGCACTTCAGTGACGACGGCCCCGGCCGCTTTGCCCACTGCCTCCATACTCAAAGCAGCGAATAAATACGGCAGAAGACCGCCGATGAATAAACCGACAATCAAACGAGGGTTCGAAAGCCCAAAATCAAAACCAACTCCATTTAAATTTTGAGTTAATTCTTGAATATAAACCGAAAAAAGAACTAAAGCCGCCAACCCCGCCGACGCAATCGCATATCCCTTTGTCACGGCCTTGGTGGTATTGCCAACCGCATCCAGCGGGTCCGTAACATCACGAACTGATTTTGGCAGTCCCGCCATCTCGGCAATGCCGCCGGCGTTATCGGTAATTGGGCCGTAAGAATCGATGGCCACAATAATGCCAGTCATCGAAAGCATCGCAAAAGCGGCAACGGCAATGCCGTATAATCCGGCAAATTGATAAGCGGCTAAAATGCCCGCCGAAATCACTAAAATTGGCCAGGCAGTTGCCTTCATCGAGATCGCCAGCCCGGAAATAATGTTTGTTCCATGCCCTGTTGTTGAGGCCTGAGCAATAGTTTTAACCGGTTTATACTTAGTCGAAGTGTAATATTCGGTAATAACTACCATCAGCATCGTCACCGCAATCCCAATCAAGCTGGCATAATATAAACTATTGGCATCAGTTATTCCATTCATAAAATAGCGGGTGACAAAATAAAAGCCGATGGCCGCTAAAATCGCCGACGAAATCAAACCTTTATAAAGCGCATTCATAATCTTTTGGCCCGATAATCTGACAAAAAAGGTACCCAAGATTGAAGCTAGAATTGAAATTCCCCCCAAAACTAAAGGATAAAAAATCGCATTTTGGGAAGAAAAGGTCAAAGAACCCAAAAGCATCACCGCAATCGCCGTCACCGCATAAGTTTCAAACAAATCCGCAGCCATGCCTGCGCAATCGCCGACATTATCACCAACGTTATCGGCAATCACCGCCGGGTTCCGCGGATCATCTTCGGGGATACCAGCCTCAACTTTACCGACTAAATCAGCGCCAACGTCAGCTGCCTTGGTATAGATTCCCCCACCTAAGCGGGCAAAAATAGAAATCAGCGAGCCACCAAAACCGAGGCCAATTAAAGCAGAAATGTCGCGCGTTACGGCGTAATATCCGGCCACCCCCAATAATCCTAAACCAACAACTAAAAGGCCAGTCACTGCCCCGCCGCGAAAAGCTAGACTCAAAGCCGGTTTTAAGCCTTTGGATGCTGCCTGCGCTGTTCGGACATTGGCCCGCACCGCCACATTCATCCCAATATAGCCGGCCAAAGCCGAAAAAATAGCCCCGATGAGAAAGCCGATCGCCGTTTTCGGCCCCAAAGCAAACCATAAAATAATGGCCAAAAGAACAGCGATGATACTAACGGTTTTGTATTGTCGGTTTAAGTAGGCCTTCGCCCCTTGCTGAATAGCTGAGGCGATTTCTTTCATTTTTTCGCTTCCCGCGTCGGCTTTAAGAACTTGCCAAATCAAGATAATTCCATAAATGATAGCCAGCCCAGCCGAACCAAGGGCGATTAAAAATGACAGATTTTCAATTGACACAATGGCCTCCTCTGATTATTTTATTGACTTTATTAACCCTAATGTTTCTTCCGCTGTTTTCTTCCAACTATATTTTGAGGCGACGATTTTCCCTTTGGCGATCATTGTCTCTCTCAACTTTTTATCGCGCAAAACTAGTTTTATTTTATCAGCAATCTCGGTGTAATTTCCAGGGTCAAAATAAACTGCCGCATCTTGATAAACTTCGGGCAAAGATGTTCTATTTGATGATACAACTGGCACACCGGCCTTCATCGCCTCCAATCCTGGTAAGCCAAAGCCCTCATAAAATGAGGGGAAAACAAAGACATCAGCAATTTTATACCAACTGGCAAGTTCTTCGTCGCTCACAAAGCCCGGCATTAAAATATCCTTTTTCAAACCTAAAATGTCAAGCGTTGACCAAAAGTCTCGATAATTCTCATCTGGTTTACCAATAAGAGCCAGTTTGGCATTTTTTAAATCTTTTTTTAATAAGCTAAAGGCCTTTAAAAGCCCGGGAATATTTTTATGAGGACGAAATTGGCCCACAGATAAAATTAAGGGAAAAGAAATCTGATATTTCTTTTTAATTTGAGCGATTTTGCTATCAGAATAATTAAAGGTCCTATCATCAGCTGCCTCGGGAATCACAATAATTTTATCTTGGTCGATATGGAAATGCTTAATAATATCGTTCTTCGTATGATTGGAGACGGCGATTACTCGAAGAGAATTCTGGCAGGCCTTTTTAATGACTAAATCGAAAGCGAGACGTTTGATAGGGTTGGTTTGATGAGCTGTTTCCGGATAGAACAATAGCGTTAAATCATGAATAACCACGATAAATTTATCCCGATAATTCACTGGAAAATTAAAATTTAAAAAGAGCATGATATCAGGTTTTTCTTTTTTAATAATACCGGGCAATTTAATCTGTTCAGCGATTGAATAATGTGGAATATCAATCGTGATTATTTTTGGCGTCATAAAAGAATTAGTAAATTCTCTTTTGTCTTCGGGGGTCATAAGAGGCTTAATAAAGCCTCTTTTGACCTCGTCGGATTCAAAGGAATTAGTAAATTCCTTCTTATCCTCCTCGGTCATAAATAAAATATATTGATTTTCATGGTCAATTTTTAAAAGGTTTTTGATTAAATTTTGGCTGTAACGGCCGATTCCCGCAGTCGAAGTCCGATACATCCGAGCGTCGATGCCAATACGCATACAATCCTTCCGAAAATATTTATTGAGCCGAGACGAATACTAATATCGCCAAATTTTTATTGGCTTTTTCTCTTTATCAAGCCCTAAATTAATTGGTTGGATTTGTTTTTTTGTGGCTAAATCCTCAGAATCTTTGGCGTATGTAAAATCATAATACCAACAAACCGGATATTTAACTAATATTTCAGCGATTTTCTCTTCGAGATCAATCGCTTTCAAAGCCGCTAAATTTCCCGTCTTGTAATCACCATAGAAATCGAATATTTGCGGTTGTAGTGCTTCTTTCGGCCAGTAATAATTCAGCACAAAAGTTTCTCCCCCACCATAAGCGCCCTTTACTAAAATCGCTTCCCCCGATTTGACATTTTCCTCTAGATAATCCGCGACTTTATTTTCACCCGCCGCCCTAATGGTAAAAGAATAATAATTCACCAAAGCCCACATAAATATGGTAATCGATAAAGCGATCAAAATTTTTCCCCAATAAGTTTTAGAAAGTGAAATAATTCCTAAGGCTACGAACCCATAATAAAACGGTGCTAAAAAGATTAAATAACGACTGGCTTTGGCGCCAATCTCCGAAACAAAGAGAGCGATGACTATGCCGAAAATAATCAATCCAAAAGCGACACTTGCCTTTTTATATTTTCTCAATCCATGGACCAGACCGACAATGAAAAATGCTGCTGGGATAATTAGCGTGGCTAAAAAGAGGATAAATTCTAAGGGACTGGTTTTTGCCCAATTGATATTAGCGCTGATTGAGGGGCCGAGATCCAAAAAAATCCGGCCCGCGCCAAAGCGGTAAAAGGCATTCAGAATACCCACTAAATTTGATTTAAATGAAGCCAGCAACGGTTGTTCGGATATTCTGCCTTGAATTTGCGCGATCGTGATTGGTAATTGTGGGAGATATAAAAGTAATATCGCCGCCGCCATGACCAACAATTTACCGATATTGGGCCGAAACTTTCTCCAAAGAAGAAAAGCAGCCAGCCCAAAAAGTAAAAACCAGCCAAGATGCTGGGTATAAACTAAGCCAATAGCGAAAATTGTTAGCCAAAGCCAGTTTAAAAAACTATTTTTTTCGCTGATTTTTAGAGCAAAATAGAAAGCGCCAAAGAAGAAGAAAGTTAACAAGGAATAAAAACGGACTTCTTGGGAGCTATAAATTAGGGCTGACGAAATGGCAGTAAAAAACCCACCTAAGATGGCAACTTTTTCATCAAAAAGCCTTCTCAATATCAAATATGCCAAATAGACGGCGCCAATGCCTGCAAGAGCCGGAAAAAATCGTGCCGAAAATTCACTTATCCCGAAAGTGTGGTGGGAAATATAGGTTAGAAAATGTAACAGCGGAGGGTGCACATCAGACGCGGCTCCTTGGAAAACCTCCTTGAGAGTATCCCCGCTGGCAATTTTTAAAACTACTCCTTCATCACCGTCAAATGGTCTTGCTCCTAAATTCCAGAATCTCAAAAAGGTCCCCAGCGCCAAAATTGGCCAAATTAATAAATTTAGCTTCTTCATGTATTTTTAAAAACTAAAAGTTTATTGGCGGTAAAATTCCAAAACATGACAATAATCGTGGCAATCACCAACCCAGCGATATCGGGCCAGCCGATAATTCCAGTGATAAGATAAAAAATTACATTATTTAGCCCCAAACCGATACTTGCCATTACAAAAAATAAACCCGCTTGTCTCATGATCGCCCGATCGGCTGAGCGAAAAGTCCAGGTACGATTTAGAATATATGAGAAAGTGGCGGAGACGATAAACGAAATTCCTTTGATTATTTGTTTTAAATATTGTATTTCCCAACCGGTCAGGAATTTAATGGCGAAGAAAACCGCCCAATCAATCAAACTGCAGATAAAACCAACTACCCCAAATTTTATAAATTGTCTAACTATCCTCCGGCGAAAAGCCAGTCTTAAAACAATCCATGACGACCGCTTAAGCTCCCCGCTAATTTTGGAGACGCCGCTTTTTCGATCGTGAAATGTGATCGGAAACTCTTTAACCGCAAAACTCTTTTCTTTGGCTAAAAAGAGCATTTCTACCTGAAAGGCATAACCAGAGGCAACTAATGATTTTAAATTAACCGCTTCGATAAAGTCTCGCGGATAGCACTTGAAACCGGCGGTTGAATCTTTGGCCCGCGTTCCCAAAAGTATTCTCGTCACCCAGTTAGCAACGTGACTATTAAAATGACGTTTGAAATCCCAATTGACGATTTTGCCGCCTCTAATGTAGCGTGAGCCAAGAATTATCATTGAGGGGTTTTTTTCGGCAAGTTCGATCATCGTTGGCAAAGCTTTTGGCGAATGGGAAAAGTCTGCGTCCATCGAAATAAAATAGTCATAATTTCTTTTGAGTCCCCAAATAAATCCATCACGATAAGCCGTACCTAAACCCAGCTTTCCCGGTCTTTCGATAAGGTTTAAGCGGTTGTTCTTTTTTGATAATCTTTTGACAATCACCGCTGTCCCATCTGGTGAATTATCATCAACAATCAAAATATCGACCCGTTGATCCTGTTTGAACACTTCAGGAATGAGACGGCCGATATTTTGTTTTTCGTTGTAAGTGGGAATAATAACTAAATATTTCATTTAGTTCAAATGATTTTATATAGGTTGAATATAACAGATATAGCCCTTCATAATCAAGAGTTGGGATCATTTATGCTTGATTTTGTGAACACTTTAATGTATATTAAGACGCACCGAAGTCCGAGAAATCCCAAGGAGGGACTACCTTAATGAGGACACGGGTCTTGGCCGTAGATTGTGACAACACTATCATCGAGCAGATTGCGGCCTACCTGGGGTTCCTCAACAGGTACTACAGAGCCAACATCTGCCTCGGGGATATCCCCGACCGGAACATCATGGGCCGCTACGGCATTTCTGCCGAAGAGCTCTATCAGCGCGAGGAGGAATTCTTGCGCTCGGAGACGGGACGGCACTTGCCGCTTTGCGTAGGCGTTCTGGAGGCTTTGCCACGCCTCAGGAAGAAGTATGACCTGTATGTGGTGATGGTGACGGCTCGCCTGGAAGACTTAAGAGATATTACCCAGGAGATGGCTGATCGCCATTTTCCGCCGGGTACGTTCGAGGAGATCATCTTCACGGGGCGCCGGGGCGCAAAGTCCGTCCGAAAGACGGAAATTCTGCCCGCCGGCGCAATTCTGATCGACGACCATCCAGGCCACGTGAGAAGCCAGGGCGGCATTCTCTTCGGAGATTACCCCTGGCAACACGACTGTGGCGATCTCATCCGGGCTAGGGACTGGTTCCGGGTTGAGGAAATTCTCCCCGGACTGCTTCCACCATAGCGGGGCGCTAACGCGCCCCGCTCGCTGTATTAATATAGGTTGTTATTTCAAGGATTTAGAACGAAGAGGCGGCCCCTCGCGGGGCCGCCACATGTTCGGACTCACTCGGGCCAGGGGCCCGAGATCGTTGCTTCAAGTTGGTCAATGACCAGGACATAGGTGAGGATTGCTCCTCGCCAGCTTGGCTTAAACTGGATGCTGGCGACGCGGAGGGTCCAGACTCGCTGACGTGCGCCTTGGCGCACCTGGTCGGTTCGAAGATCGAGGCCGAAAGCAAGCCCTGGATGATCTTCGTCTCGGCCTGGTTGCCGGATCGCAAATCTCCAGAGATTCGCCTCTTGCTGGAGCTTTCCAAACGACGCGGATTCGCCGCTGTCGGGAAAGATCACCATCCGATCGGTGGACAAGGAGGTCAAAACGAGGGTTCGATCCCATGTTCTGGCTGCCTCTTTCGCCAGCTCTTCAGCCTCTTTCCTCCACCGCCTCTGCGGCTTAAAGTACGGCAACCGCTTCATCAACCACGGATAGAGATAGACGGCCGCCAAGATGGCAAAGAGATAGAAGACCTCCTCGCCAGGTAATGGCGTGCTGATTAGCTGCCAGAGCATCAGGAGAATGAAGGCGATGATAGCGAGAAGCACCAACCCCTTCCAATGCAGTTCATACCTCAGGTAGGGCAACTCCCCTGCCTTTACAAAGCGCTCCAGATCTGCCACTGATTTCTCCTCCGTTTCGGTCTAGCACGTCCTCATATTGCTCATTACAGCCGTCAATAATACAATATCAAATAATCCTCGTCAATCAAACGAGGAATTTTAGAGTTCAAACATCGATTAAAATTTAATCGATGTTTCTATGAGTACTTTCCCCTCATCAAATTCCATTTATAATAGTTCTTCTAAAATTTTATTAGTTTTCTCGCCTTCGTAGAGCAATACCTGCATCCCAACTTCAACGGCCCCGTCAAGACTTTTTTGGTGATCATCGATAAATAGAATTTTCTCAGGTTTTAGGCCCAGTTTCTTAGCGGCTAATTGATAAATTCGAAAATCGGGTTTTCTAAATTTCACTTCATAGGAAAGAATTAACACGTCGAACAATTTGTCGAGACCAGATTTAAATAAGAATTGCTCAGTGTTTTCCCTGGGCGTGTTAGAAATGAGTCCGATTTTATATTTCTTCTTTAATTCTTTAACGATTTCAATCAATTTGTGGTTAACATCGCTATCGTCAAACAAATATCGATGTTTGACAGTTAAATTCACATTAAATATTTTGGAAGCGGCCGCTAAAAATTCGTCTTCGGAAATTTGACCTAAATCATGCTGCTTTATCAGATTATAATAATCTTGATTGAATTTATCTACAGGCCCTTTTAATCCAATTGCCGCACTAACGGGTGCGTTAAAAGTGGCGAAAACTCCCCAAAAATCAAAAACAATGGCTTTAATATTAGAATATTTCATGAATATTTGCCTTTAATTAGATTCCACTTAATAATTATCAGTTCTTTTAAGGTTTGGAGAGCGGCGGATTTACGAACTTTCGAGCCGGCGGCATCGTACCAATCAACCGCTACTTCTTTAACTTTATATCCTTTTTTAATCGCAATCGCCCAAACTTCCATCTCTGCGCCCCAGCGTTCCATTATTTGCAGGGGGAATATTTCCTCGGTTGCCTTAGCAGAAAACAACTTAAACCCGCATTGGGTATCAACTGAATGGATGCCTAATAAAACCCTAATTAAGATGTTACCGACTCTTGATACTATCCTTCGCAGCAATGGTTGCTTTATTTTGATCGAGTCCTTTTTTAAATATCTTGAACCAGCAATAATTTCGTAATTTTTAATATGCGGCCACAATTTCTCTATTTCTGATAAATCCGTCGAATTATCGGCGTCCATATATAATCGCCAATCCCCTTTGGCTTGGAGCATCCCCTGTTTGACCACCGCCCCTTTACCACGGTTTATTTTATTATCGATCAATCGAAATCCCCCTCGACTTCGCTCGGGGCGAGCCTGCCAATTTTTTATCAACCCCGATACGACCGTGGCGGTCTCATCTTTTGACCCATCATTAACGATTAAAATCTCCCAATCGTACGATTGTTTTTCCAAATAGGCCTTGACTTTTTTAAGCGTTTCCGGCAGACGTTTTTCTTCATTGAATGCCGGGATTACGACCGACAAATACATCATTCCTCAAGATATGCCCGCATTTCGCTCGAAAGCGGGACACTATTTTCTAGACCTTTCTCAAATAAAATTATATCACCTTGTGAGTAACGAACGCTATAATCCTTATTCGATAATAATTGGCGAATTTTTTCTTTGTGCTCTTCTCTTGATAGCGGAAAAGTAGCATATTTTGAAGAAATAAAAATAAAATCAGCATCTTCGCCGGCCTTTGGCCACCAATAAAGTTCGTCGCGATGAGCAAGTGCGGTCCCCAAGGTCATCTGCGCAGCGAGCGATTTATTTGATGGAATAAGCTCAATTGCCTCTCGATAACTAAGCGGAAATTGATATTGCCAGGAAGAAGAATGGGCCAACTTCAAAAGCGGGCCGCCCGATTGAACCGTGAAAGCGATTGTCAGAATAATAACAACAAGCGAGAAATAATTGATAATTTGATCTTTAGAAATGCCGATTCGTTTGATAATTTTAGATTCGATAAAGCCAGAAATCGATAAGATACTGCCAATGACCAAAAAGGTAGTGGCATTGGCGCCGTAATGATAGCCCATCACCCAAAGTTTAGGATCTCTCGAAAGAAATTTCTCGCCCATAACCGGCAGAAGAACAATCAAAAAACTTGATAGTAGCGGTAAAAAAGCGAAAGGAGTTAGATATCCGAGCCATCCTGAAATCTTATCAGCACCAAAAAGAATTTTGAGAGTATAAATTGGCTTTAAAATAATCGTTTTGATGACGGCCAAAGGCGATGATCCCATGTCTAAATAACGAAAATAGATATATCCCTCAGAACTTAAATTCGGGATGAGCCAGAGGGCGGCTTTAAAATAGAGGATGCCAATAAGAAAAGTGATAAGTCCTTGCCAACGTCTTTTTTCAAAGAGAAAAATCCAGATGCCAAAAAATGCAATATAAAGAGAAATATTTTCTTTACAAAGCAGACATAATAATAAAAATACAAAGTATAACAAATATCGTCGTTTAAAGAAAAAATAGATCATAAAGGCCAAGAAAGTAATCGAGAGCGTTTCTGGATAAAAACCGAAGTTGACAGCGTGTTGGATGCCGATGAAAAAGAGGAAAGCAAAAGCCATCGCTATCCCCGCGAAATCTGATTTGAGTTTTTCTTTGGCGATTCCATATATGGGAAAAGCGCCGAGCGAGGCTATCAAAGCTTGCAAAATAAATAGCCAGCGGACATCACTTTTAAGCCAATAAAGGGGGGCGATTAAAGCGATAATCGGATTTAAATGGTCGCCCCAAAGATTACTGATCGAGCGCACGGAGCTGGCGGGCAGTTCAAATTGGCTTAAATGCCAAATCGCTTGATCAAAGATGCTCACGTCCCGCATTGGCGAGCCTAAAGTGTAATAGAGACCGAGTTGCAAGTTTAAATAAATAAAAAAACCGATTAAAAATAATAGAACGAGGGCTAAGCGAATTTTTTTTGAATCCTTTATCGAAAAATCAAATAAGGAGGTTAAGAGCCAGCCCCCTAAAAATGCCAAAGCTAAAATCTGAAAATAATTACTCCACCAAGGAAGATTAGTCGGTCTAATGAAAGTAAAAAACAAATAGACAAAAACTAAGGAGATGAATAGTTTACCCCAGTTTTTTCCCTCCTTAAAATAGGAAAAAATCCCCCTAAATTTTGGGTAAATCATTACTTAGAATATTTAGAAATTATCGATTGATAAACTGTAAAAGCTTCTCTTGGATCATCAAACTTATAGCCGCCATCAGGGGCTTTTTCAAATTTGACCAATCCGTAATAATCGGCCTGGCGATCCCCCAAAGGGGCCAGATCAAACATCTCGTGGACATAAAAGCCGCGAACGGCTTCCGAATTGTGTGCCCATTCAGCCATTTTTTTGATATAATCCGCTTGTTTTTTCTCGTTCATGCCGTTTTTGTCGGGGCGATAATTTATCTCGGCCAAAATTATTGGCTTATTGAAGCTTTTAAGCTTATCAATAAGCAAGGTGCCGTCTTTAAGTTTTTTTTCGCCCATCATCCCCATATCGGAAAACCAGTTCCAGCCAATAATATCAAAATCAACTTTGTCGCGAGTAAGCATATCAAAATAAGCGGTGTGGGTCCATTGATCAGAAATAACAAGTTTAGCATTAGGATCAATTTTCCTGATTGCCGCCGAAGCCCCTTTCATCCATTCCCTCACCTTTTCGTATTTTGCCTTATCATAGTCACTTTCTTTTTCTCCGGAATACGATGCCCCCTTCAGAGCCGTACTGCCCTGTTCACTCATTAGCTGATAATATTTAATTTTACCTTTGTAGTGGCTGGCGACTTCCGTTGCTACTTTCTCTCCATCTTTATAAGTATTATCTATTGATAAAATCGGTTTTGATGAACCGATGCCTAAATAGACATTGATTCCTGCGGTATTGGCTGCCCCAATCATTTCATCAAAAATCGTAAATTTGTCGGCCGGTTCATTATCAAACGCCAACCGAATCCATTTGGCTCCGAGAGCCGTAACATAACCTAATTCGGCAGTCCAAGTTTCAATATTGTATTTTCTCACCGCAGAAGGGTTTAAATTAACTCCCCACATAAATTCGATTGAGTTACTTGACGCACTCCCTGATGTCGAGGCGCTTGGCGTTGGCGAAGAAGAAGGCATAATTTTTCCACTAAAGGCTCGCCAAGCAAAATATCCGCCACCGCCACCCAAAATTAAACAGGCCAAAACTATGAGATAGATTTTTTTCATCTAATTTCCTCCTAATTTAAAAAAGCTTTTGAATTAATAGCTTGCTTTTTTATTGTACATTTTTTTTGTCAAATCGCCAAATGTAAATACCGTTGGAAATTATCTCATCGGGAGGCCATTCTTTTTCAACCCATGATAAGTCATAACCATATTTGATCCAATATTGATGAGCGCAAATCACCGCTATCCCATTAACCGGTGTGGTTGGCAAAAATTCATTCTGAACACCATAATAAGCAAAAGAGCTGCCATCCCAACAATACTGATAAATATGTTGGATGTTATTTTCTTTGGCATATTTGGCAAATCGTTTAATATTTTGGTTCCAATCTAAATTTGAATCAATAAGATGTTTATAACCGCCTTTAGCCCCGCCGGCTATTTGATTAAAATAAGCCAGATAATTGGGAAAAGCCAAAAAACCGATGAGGATATTGACCGCAAGGAGAATAGATATTACGGGTTTAAGATAGATAAATTTTACCTCCCAAAGCCCGGCGATGTAGATATATAAAAACGGCAAAATTGGCAAAATATGGCGGATACCTATTTGGATACCGGAATCTAAAGCAATACTAAAAAATAAGAAAGCCGGGAAAAGAAGAAAGAATGTTTCGAGTAATTTTAATCGGACAAAAATCAGAGCGATAATAGATAACAAGAGCATCGGAATTGTCAGCTTATAAAGCAAGACTAAAGGAAAATAGTACCACCAGCCGTCAAATTTAATCTGGCCATTAAGATAATTCCAGTGGCCGACGGCGTTATGAGAAGCGACCAACTGGTAGCCAATAAAATACTTATCAAACGGCACTAATAAAATTTTCGTCATTTGGCCGTTTATCTTGCCCGAGCCAAGCATTGACGTCAGCTGATATTCATTAGGAAGATGGGCAAGTTCGCTGCGCATGGAAAAAGCATAAACCAGCCAAGTAAGGACGATGGGAACGATGATAATAATCGCTAATTGAATGAGACTCGAGGCGACCTTTGGTCTTCTAAAAATCCAAAGATAAGTAAGCCCCAAGACGATAATGGGGATAATGATGACGCCGGAAAATTTAGCTAAAATTACGAGGCCAATGGCCAAACTGAGGAGAATCGCGGCCTCATATGAGGGCTTAAGAACATATTTTCTGAGTAACCAACAAGCCAGCAACAGAGTAAAAACTAACCCAATATCAGTGGTCGCTAAATGACCGTGAGCCAAAATGTTTGGGCAGAATCCTACCAAAACCGCCGCTACGAGGCCAGCTTTGGGGCTAAAAATAGTTTTTGCCCAAAGATATGATAGATAAATTATGCCAAGGGTCAACAAAATAAATGGGAATCTGGCCCAAAAAATGATTTGATCGACATTATTTGAGGACTCATAAAATAGTTTGTCGCCATAAAGCCATTGATCATCACCGCGAAATGTGGATAAATCCACTTTAGGAAGATGAGGCCTGGCGATTTTGGCAAATAAACCGGCCAAATCATTTAATAATGGCGGGTGTTCGGGATTAAAAGTGTAATTTCCTTTCCAAACATGCAGATAACCGGCACTGATGTGGACTTTTTCATCAACAACCATCGAATCGCTTAAACTCGAAAAAATCATCAAGCTCGCGGAAGCCAGAATGATTAAAATGAGAGTCAATTTTTGCCAATGACTTTTTACAAAAGCCACACTATCCCCCAGAAAAAGAAGAAGATTATTGATAGATCATTTTTCCAAATTGAGGCCTCGACCAAACCATAAATGATGATTGATGAAAAAACGCTCAGAATAATTGGAGCATATTCAGCTGAGAGATGTTTTAACGCCTGCCGGATAAAAAGGGCAAATAAGCCCAAGAGCGACAACAGGCCTAAGATGCCGGTGGAAAGCCAAAACATCAAAAAGATATTGTGGGGAGTTAGCGCCATCGGTGTAATATATTCGGGAAAATTGGCCCGATCTTTAGTCAACTTATCAAATGCATTTTGGAAATTACCTAAACCGACCCCTAAAATCGCATTCTTCACGCCTTTAGTTATTCCAAGCTCCCAGCTCGTCTGCCAAATTTGGAAGCGGACATTATTGGACGAGGCAACCCGGCCACTATCCGGAGAGGCCGAAAAATCAGGTCTAATAAAAGTCCAGGCCGTATAGATGGCGACTAAAATTAAAACAATAACAATCACTTTGGAAGAAAAACGTTCTCTAATCCAGTACCAATATTTCGCCAAAAAGAAAATGCCGATGCCAAAAACTAAGGCCAAAATTCCGCCACGGCTGCCGGAAAAATAAATGGCCAGTCCGATCAGAATAAAAGTTAAATCAGCGCCCAAAGACCATAAAACTTTCTTTTTGGCTAAGAAATGCCAACCTAGACCGAATACTAAAACACTAATCGGCATCAAAAATAAAGCCAGATAATTGGGCGAATAGCCGAAGATGCCAATCACCCGACCATCAGGGGTAACATGGCCTAAGATTTTTTGAATAATCGTATGAATTGCCACAAACAAACCCGATATTGACAAACTGCCAAAAAACAAAAGTAGTTTTTCTTTTTGGGCGAATTGCCAGAGAAGCCAGAGAAAAATAAAAGGATCGATAAAAAAGCCCTTCAATTCCCCTAAAGCCACCCTTTTATCGGGAGCAATAATGGTGGAAATAATTAAAGCAACAATCATTAGGGCCGGCACAATCAAGATGAGGAATGGAATCGGCTTAAATCCCGCTTTTCTTGCCTGCCATAAACCATAAAGAAAAACCGTATAAATCAAAACCTCGAGAACTGTCGAGGGAATGCCAAAAACCGAAAAACGGATTAAATAAGTCGGTAAAAGAAGTAAAATTAAGGAAATTAAATAAGTCATACGTTTTTGGTCTTCAAAATTATACTTTGGACCGCAATTAATAATCCGATCAAAATCCAAATATGAATAATATATAAAGTCGACATAAAGTTATATTGGATTAAAATCCCCACCAAAGCGGCAAAAGCGCCGATTAAAACTGATCGTAAGAGCAGATCGCGGGCGTATTTTAAGGCGATAAAAGTTCTCATTGTTAAAACTAGAATCAAAAATCCGAAAGCGACTGCCCCAACTAAGCCCGTTTCGGCCAGCAGCTCAATGTACTGGTTATTAACAATATCCCACCCTTTCTGCGGCGTCTCGGATGGATAAAATTTGGCAAAAGGGCCGTAATTGCCAATACCAATCCCGAAAACCGGATACCATTTGTAAGCGTTATAGGCGCGCCGATAGGTCAAGAGTCGGCCCTGGACCGACTCACTATTTTTAAAATCTGTCACCATCACATGGCCGATAAACTCGTTAGTGGCTTGATAATCACCTTTTGAGAGAGCAAAAGCCACCCCGTAACCAACAATCCCGATGGCAAAAATACCGATTAAGACATTGCGCCAGGTAAAGATCTTGCGAAACATCAAAATCCCCAAAACCGCCAACGAACCAACTAAACCCAGATAGCCGCCGCGGGAAACAGTCAAAATAAAATTGATGAGTAACAGTAAGACAATGCTAATAAAAAACCACCTTTTAAAGGGCTCGGCCTTGTTAAATATTAAGGCGATGCCAATGCAAATCGGGATTAAAAGATAATTGGCAAAATAGAGCGGTTCCATCGAAAAGGCCTGAATCCGGGGGAAGCCGAAAATCGCTTTCGTATAGCCCTCTTTGAGTAGAGTAATGCTGCTTGGAAGGCCAATAATATCGCCACCGAATTGAAAGAGGCCGAAGGCGGCGGCCACTAACGCTGAAGCGAATAAGACCACTATCGTCTTTCGCAAGGCCTCCTTTGAGTTAACCATATTGACGGTCAAAACCGCGAGGGCCATGGTAAAAAGAATAAAAATTAAAACTTCAAGCGCCCGGGGCAAGTTAACCGCCCCCATTAAAGAAGCAATTAAAGCGGCGGCAAATAAACTTAGAGGAATGGCTAAGGCATTCGGTTCAACTTTCCATTTTTTGGGGTTAGCCATCAGAGCTAAGATCCAAGCAAACAACGTAATTAGACCTAAAACAGTATTTATTTTAAGATCAGTCCCGCCGATGTTGATGGTGGGCACCCGTTCAAAAGGGAGAAAAAAGACGATCAAAAGCCACCCAAGCGTTGGCTCACGGAAAATAAAATAGGCCAAAACTAGACCGATAAGAAGAACTGGGCCAACGAGTAAAGATAACGCCCCGAACATGACGATTAACTTAGCAAAGAATAAAGCCAACAAAACTAAACCAGCAGCAATCAATAGCTTTGCTTTGAAAGAAAGCTTGTTCATGGGTTGATTGTACTACACCTGTTGAATTTGATCAAATGTTTGATTTATTTTCTCTTCCATATAAGATTAAATAAAGGAGTAAAAAATGATTGGTGAAATGCCGCCTAAAGATCCGGCCGTTGAATACCAGGCCTTAAAAGAAGGATATCTTGATCCGGAAACCCTAAGCGACGACGAGATAGAAAGAGTGCTTAAAGAGGGCCAAATTGCTAATCTTCATTTAATCGAGGATTTGGGGCAACCGGTCTCCCCACACAGAGATCAAGTTTTCACCGGTGAACTTGGTATGGGACACAGAGATGTTGTTTATAAAGCTGAAGTAACTTCCCCTGAAGGGAAAAAAATTCTGGTGGTATATAAACCAGACAAAGGGGTCGGTTTGGGGGCGCTTAAAGATGAAGAATTAAACCTTCCTTCTGATGCTAGCCCCTATTCCAGCAAAGAGGGGGCCACATGGATAGTTGCCAAGGCATTGGGGCTAACTCATTTGACTATGCCGACAATCAAACGAGATGATTTACCCGAAGGCGCGGGTTCAATTAGACCTTACATCTGGGGTAAGTCCTTAGCATTGCTTCCTCGAGAGAGGACCACTCTGGCCCTCCAAGACCGCAAACGATTTCAAGAAATCGCCTTTTTTGATTACATGGTAATGGGCCTTGATCGACGCAACGAAAACTTAATTTATTCGGATTCCGATAAACTCCTCTTGATTGACAACTCTTTGACTTTCTTTGATGATTCCTTCGCTAATAATTTCCATGTCAAAGGCCCTCGGGTGAGCGTTGCTTTTGACCATACAACTAATCCGCCACAACTCAAAAATGAGCCCCTGCCTCAAGAATTAGTGCAGAGTTTACAAGGATTTTTAGATCGTCAAGACACCGCTACCGAAGATCTTTCTTCGCTTCTTGGCCCAAAAGAAATATCTGATCTCTTTAAAAGAGCAAGAAGGGCCCTCGAGGCCGGGACTTTTCTTTAATTTTTACACTTCCCCGCCGCCTCCATGTATAGACATTTACCCATCCTCGCCATTCTCTTCATCTTCTCCCCAATCGTCTTGCTCATCTGGATTAAGTTCATCATCTACATCAATAAGTAATTCCCTCTGCTGTTCTTCAGATAAGAACTCTTTAACTTTATCAGCATGCAATAAAGCGTTGGCCTTCCGTTGTTTAGCTTTCTGGTAGTCATCCCATTCTGCTAATAATTCCATATTATGCCATTGTTTTAATTCTTCAGCAGAGGGAGTGCGTGGTGTTTCTTTCGGCAAGGTCTCGGACTTTTTGTCTGTTATTTTTTGAAGATCACTTTCTAATTTTGTCTCGAACACTAAATGATCTTGGGCCTGCCGAGTATCTCTAGTTATCTCTGCCAGTTTTTGTTCAGTCATTATTCCATCTAAATGCTTAGATTCTTCGATCACTTGATCGGCAAAAGCCGCAATGAGATGGGCGACCAAAAAAGTCTGAGCGAAAATATCCCAATTTTTGTAACGTTCAATTATTCTCCTGTAGTAGACGGCTTCCGAACGAGTAATCAACATATTTAAAGGCAATGGTTCTTTTCTTTCATTTCCAGGGTGCTCTAAAACCGGCGCAACTTTATTTGGTCTTTCCTCAGTCAAAATAATATTAAGCTGTTCAGAGTAAATTCTTCCTAACTCGTCTGGGGAAAGCTCTTGTTTGCTCATAATTCCTTTCAAACTTATTATATACTATTTTATACCTCTTGATACCTCCCGCCGCCTCCCAGGCAAGTGCGGGCTATCTGTTTATTTATTAGAGCGAAAATAACCAACAGACATCGATTAAATTTTAATCTATGTCTGTCAGGACCTAACGAGCTTTAGCGAGCTATGTTTGAATAAATACTTAATTTATAAGAGTCCTAAAAGAAGATTTTCTACCTTATTTATCGTCTTTACTGCATCAAAGTTCTCTAAAATATATTGGCGGCCATTTTCGCCGAGACGCAAAATCAATGTCCGATCTTTCAGCAATTTTCGCATCGCTTCGGCCAGTGCTTTTGAATCCCTCTCCGGCACCAAAATCCCCACTTTATCATTGACATATTCGGGAATTGCGCCCGATTTGGTCGTAATAACCGGCGTACCGCAAGCCAAAGATTGTAAATTGACCGTGCCAACTTGTTCTTCCCACCGCTTCATGGTCACTGATGGATAAACCGTAAATAAGGCACTATTATATAACGCCGGCAAATCTTTAGTCGGCACCATCCCCTTATAACTTATCTCCTCTTTTTTCTTTTTTCTTATCTCTTCCTCCATATTTCCTTTGCCCGCCATGATCAATTCGGCCTCTGGATAATCCCGTCTCACCATCTCCCAAGCTTCCAGCAAATACGGTATCCCTTTCGCCTCATCGATGCGACCAACAAACAGAATGCTGTCTGACTTCGGGCTTCGGCTTTCGGCTGGCTTAAAGACAGAGATATCAATTCCCCAAATCCCATAAAGCAGTTTCTCGAGTTTCGATGGGTTGGCGCCGACTTCCAGCAGATTTCTTTTAGCCCCCTCATTGAGATAGAAAATCATCCTTGCCTGTTTGGCGTAAGCCGCTAAAACCTTTTTTAGCATTGGCGCCAAAACCGCCCCAAATCTTTCGGTGGCCGGCCGATTTTCCAGCATGCCGAAAATAAGAGGAATTTTTAGCTTTCGCGCAACTCTCCAGGCAACGTAACAGAGGCCAAGTTGTTTTTTTGAACCATAAGGTTCCGCACCCTGAATAATATCGGGTTTTAATTCTGAAAGCTTCTTTTCGAGATCTTTTAAATTGTCGTATTTTATCGCACCCTTAAGATCTTCTTTTGCTAAATCACCATAAGGGGCTTTTTCATAAAAATGAACCGGTTTGATTCTCTTAAAAAACTGCAACGGATGCTGGTTATCAAATCTTATCGATTCGGTCAAGATCGCCAAAATCGGTTTATTCATTCGCCACCTCTTCTAATACTCTTAGTGTCTCATTCGCCGCCTTTTCCCAGGAGAATTTCTTCGCCTGAATCCGACCTTTTTGGCCTAGAGCTAACCTCATCTTGCTATCCCCTAAAAGACGCTGGATGGCTCTAGCAATCGATTTCAAATCTGATGGGTCTATCAATGCGGCTGCATCGCCTGTCACTTCTGGGAGCGAAGAGCGGTTTGAGGTAATAACCGGGATACCATAACCAAGGGCCTCCAAAACCGGCAAGCCGAAACCTTCATAAAAAGAAGGATAAACAAAAACCGCCGCCTCTTTATAGAGCTTAGCCAAAATCGAATCAGGCAAAAAGCCCATAAATTTGATGTTTTCTTTGCTTTTTAATTTTTGATAAATTCGATAGATTCGTCCGGTATTCCAGCCCTTGGCGCCGACAATCACCAGCGGATATCTCTCTTGCAATTTCCGAGGCAGCATTTCGTAGGCCTGAAGTAAACCGACCAGGTTTTTGCGCGGTTCGATTGTGCCCACATACAATAGATATGATTTGGCAATTAAACCCTCGGGCAGGTTATTACTCGGATATATTAACTTACTTAAGCCCGGATAAATGACTTCGATTTTAGTGTCTGATGTATCTAAAAATTTTTCCGAATCTTGAGCCGTCGCTTGAGAAATAGAGATAATTTTTTGCGACATTCTCGCCGCTTCTTTAGCCCGATTCGATAATCTCGTCGAAACCTCCCTGCCGCGATGGGCAGGATACAGAAAAGTGGTCAGATCGTGGATTGTCATCACCTGCGGGGTTTTCAAACCATAATTTACTTCAAAAAAACTTGGCGCAAAAAAGACATCTGGCTCCTCTAAAAACTTATCAAACCAGCTTATTTTCCAACGCCAAGTTTCTTCCTTAACGCTACCGGGAATCTTTAAAAATTTGACCTTGGCCCGAGAAGATTTTAGGGATTCCATATATCTTTCTTTTTCTTGATCGCGACGAAAATAAGAGAATATGAGAACGTATTTATTCTTTTTATCGATTTTTAATAAATTTTCAACTATCTCTTTGGTATAGCGGCCAATCCCCGCCTTTTCATTAACCGCTCTCGATGCGTCAATGGCAATTTTCATAATATTTTATTATTTTCCATTTACCACTTCCTTGTAAACTTCAATTGTCTTTCTGGCGGTTTCTTCCCAAGAGAATTTTTTCGCCTGACGAATTCCCCACTCACTTAAGGTTTGGGCTAAAGCTTTATCTTTTAAAATATTAACAATCGTCTTGGCCCACAGCCGTTCGTCTTTAGGCGAAATCAAAATCCCGGCTTTACCAATTACCTCGGGCATTGAAGAAGTATTCGAAGAGATTACCGGTACCCCGCAAGCCATGGCCTCAAGCGGCGGTAAACCAAAACCTTCATACAAAGAAGGGAAAACAAACGCTTTTGCAGCCGAATACAGAGACGGCAGCTCTTTTTCTTCTACATATCCTGTGAAAATGACTTTGTCTTGAAGATTCAAATCGGCGACCAATTTAAATAACCCCTGATAATACCAACCCTTTTTCCCAGTAATCACAAGGTTGGCGTCAACTCCCTCGCGGACAGCTAAAGCGAAAGAGCGGACCAAAAAGGGCAAATTCTTTCTCGGTTCGATGGTGCCAACGTCTAAGATATAATTTTCCCCTGTTTTATACTTTTTCTGCACTTCCTTAATTTTTCTTTTCGATTTAATCGGTCGAAAATCTTTTGAAGCAGCTAGCGGTATCACCCGAATCTTTTCTTCGGGAATTTTCAAAAGAGCCATTATGTCTCTTTTAGTGTGCTCGGAAATGGCAATAATTTTACTGGCTTTACGATAGGAAAATGGTTCCCATTTCGAATAAAAAAGTCGGCTCGCCAAGGGCAAGTTTTCCGGAAAGAAAATACTAATAAGATCGTGACAGGTAACAATTACTTTGGATGAATACCACAAAGGCGCCGAGAAACATGGCTGGTGGAGAAGATCAACTTGGGCCTTACGCGCCCGGCGGGGAAAAATAAACTGGTCCCAAAACCACCTTTGAGGGGTGGAAAAATCTTTTTCCGTGTTAGGCGAGATAAGAACGTATTCATCTTTGGGGTCAACTTTGGCCAGCGCCTCAACCAAATTTTTAACGTAGAAACCGAACCCACTCTTTTGGCCGAGGGTTGTTTGGGTATCAATGGCAATTTTCATTTTTGCACCAATTTAAGAACCATCTCTTTCGAAATCCCCTTAAATAGCCACAAGCTCAGAAGGTAAACCATTGCCGCTATGGGGACTAAATACCATAAACTAAGGAACGAAAGATATCTTAGCACTAATCCTAAAATAATGCCAGACAAAATAACTTTCCAAACAATATTAAAGGAAAGTTTGAGCTCGATGTGCCGACGCATTACATAATAATAAGAAGAAACGACCAAAATTTCGGTCAAAACCGTCACCATGGCGGCACCGATATAGGAAATCTTGGGGATCAAGATGAGATTCATGCCGACATTGAAAATGACCATCGCCGCATTCGGCCAGATTAGTTTCGTCTGTTTGCCTAACGCAATTACCATGTAGCCGAAAATGTGGGAAATAAAAGAAATACCGACAGCGATAATTAAGATTTGAAGCACGGTGACTGAGGTGGCGGGAAAGCCCCAAACCGGCGGAATTGTGTGGGCGCTGACGAATTCAGAGCCGGCAATAATTTGGATAATCCGCTGCGCCGTAAAGATTATACCAATAACAATGGGCACTGCCGCAATCAGTAAAAAATCAAATGATTGTTGGTAAGCGGCTTTAATCCGTTCGTCCTTAGAATAAATGTAATTAACAAAAATTGGGAAGACATTACCCATAAAAATGCCGGGAAATAAAATCAAAATTTCAAGGACTTTATATGGAGGGCCGTAAATGCCAACGTCGGTTGAACTTTTAAGTAGTGAGAGCATCACCGTGTCCACTTTGAAATAAATAATCGATAGAATCGAAACAATCGAGATCGGCAAACACTCCCAGAAAATGTGTTTCCAATAGCCGAAATCAAAAGCTGGCCGGATTTTGACATAGATTTTGCCGAGATAAGCGTTGATGGCAAAATTGAGAAAATTACCGAAGAAATAGGCCCAAAGTATCCCTGTTAAGTTGGTGCCGACCTTAATTTGATAAAAAACAATGCCCAAAATCGCTAATCGGCCTAAGACATCGGTTAAAGCCGCTTTATCCATTCTCAATTTATTTTGAAAAATCCCCACATAAGTGCCGTTAAGCGCCATCCAGAACGAAGCGCCGGCAATAATGCCAATGCCGTAGCGAATGTCGTGGTATTGAGGGATAAATATCCCAATTAAAAAACTAATGGCAAAAATCCCGATGGCCACTAAAGTTCTGAAAGAGAGGACATTGCTGGAAATCTTATTGATATCCGCTTCGGGTTTGGATATTTCTCGAAGATAAAACCAGAAAAAACCAAAATCGGCAATCACCGCAAAAAACTGAATATAGGCGAAAATCGTCGTGTATTGCCCATAGCCCGAAACCCCCAAATAGCGGGTTAAAGCGGCGATCAATACTAAAGAAATCAAGGTCGTTAAGACCTTGCCGACAACTTGGACCACCGTATTGTACGCAACGCGTCTGGTAAGTGACATATTGGATGGCGCGCCTGAGAGGATTTGAACCTCTGACCTTGAGATCCGCAATCTCACGCTCTATCCGCTGAGCTACAGGCGCATTAACTTACTATATCTTATCTTAAACCTGAAGAAATTTCAAGGAATGTTGACGAGTATTTTACAAAATGATATTTTTCAATTATCAAAACGGTCACAGGAGGGCGAGACAATATGGCCAAAAAGAGACGTCCAGTCGATGCCGCCGCTCTGCGTCGCAGGGAAGATATCGCCAATCTCACTACGTCGACCGCCCGGAACCGCGCACTTTCTCGCGCAACGCGCGTGGCCAACGGCAAGAAAGGGGGTCGTCGCAAACTTCATCGCGGATCCAAATGACCGATCCGCTGTGCCTTCATCCGCCCCCACGCTTGAACAAAGTGTGGGGGCGACTCTGTCTTAAGATCTCTTGAATCCCCCTTTAATTTTATCCCAAACCCATTTAAGCTCTAAATTAGTTTTTTGAAGCCCGGATATTTCTTTCCCTCGGCCTTTGCTTTCTAAATAATCAAGCAGGGCGCCGGCCGGCACAAAGTAGCCATTTCGACGCGAAAGATAAACCATATTTTGCTGGAATTCCCGATTCAAGCGGCCGCCACGGATAAACCCACTGGCAAAATGAGTGTAAACGATGGTCGTCCCTTTTTCTTTGATCAAACGATCAATACTTCTTTGATTAACTAAGCGGTTGAATTTCTCAAGGTCACTGCCGTCAGACGAACTAAACCAGAATTTAGCCAAGGGTTTATTTTTATCGGTATAAGGCATAAAGGGGTCGCTTTTAATGGTATTGAGGCCATGATAGGTGAAATTGCGGGTATACTTAATATTTTTTTTATGATAATCACCCCAGAAAAAGGCGGAATTGGGATTTTCTCCTTGAAAATGACTGTAACGCCAGAGCAACTTTAAAAGATGGAAACGCTTTATCCCCCAGTAAATACTATCGGGATTTTCGCCGTGATTAATTTGGATTTTGGGATAATGGCCAATAAATTGTTTAAATATTTCGAGGCCATCGATCGTATCCTGCCTGGTCATTCTCCCGGAACCAACAGAATGCAAAGCAATTTCAAAACCTTCTCGTTGGAGCATTTTAATAAATTGACGGTAAGGATAATTTTTGAGTGATAATCCCTTGTAAGTATCGCGAGGTGGCAAGCTCCAAACAGTTTTGGTTATTTTGAAACCCAGTTTTGCCAGAAATTCATAAACCGGCCGGATGTTTTCGATTTCGGCATTGTCAGTATCATCGATAATCGTAAAGGCAAATTGTTTATTATTGGGAAATTCCATCGATATTAAAATACCGTCAATCTCGACGGCTGTCAAAAAATAGCGATAATTTTTATTGCACTTTCAATGAAATTTATAGTTAATGTTTATTGCGTGACGGTAAAAGTACTCGAATAAATCATTTCGTTATTATAATAGACATTTACATCGTATTCACCTGGTGTAAGGTCGGAAAGATCTGTCCCTGAGCCGATGTCGCGGCCTTCGAATTTGGTGTCCATTGTCCCCTGAGTTGATCGGACAACTTCTCCGGTAGTAGCATTGACAAACTCGAAATAAAACGGCCCGACGGTGGTAGATTTTACGCCGCCAAAATCAATTTCAAAAGCATCTGATCTTGTGAAGGTGGATGTTATTGTAGATGGATTATTTGGTCCTGGCCCTGATCCTGGTTTTATCTTAGAAATAGTCACTTTTTCAAAATACTTGGAGTAATCTGGTTTTGGGGCGCAAATACTTTTTGTGCAAAGAAGCCCGCTTTCACAGTCTTTGTAAGTGATGCATCCAGACCCGAGTTTGCCGCTTGAACAGAGATTATTAACGCATTTTAAACCTTGCTCGCAACGCGATTCATTTCGGCAAGTCCCGCCTTCCGGCGATTTTTTAAGCAAAAAATACCAACCGCCAAAACCTACTATAGCAAGCACGATCACTATGATTAGTCCCCAAAGAAAACCTTTCATTTTCCCTCCTAATTTTTTATTGTTGTTGGCGATTTTTGATTGCTTTAACAATTACCATGATTAAGCCAATAACAAAAAGAATGATAGAAATGATGGTCAGAAAAAGCCAGATCGTTTGGTTTGTGCCGTAAACTAACGGCAAAATCGGTTTCATATCAGGTCCATTGGTTGCTCCTGATAAAAAACCGATTAGAACGAATACAATAACCCCAATGAGCCCAACCCAAAGTAAAATCTTGCCCATAAATACCTCCTTCGTCTTTATTCTATCACATTTGACAATTTAAGCCGCTCGAGCAACTCTCCAAACATCGATTAATTTTTAATCTATGTCTGTCAGGACAAAACGAGCTTTAGCGAGTTATGTTTATTTCTATGATTTGGCTATTCTAGATTTCACAAGAGCGAATACCCCAAATCCAAGGATAATAAGTAAAAGAAGATTGCGCAAAGAAAGTAGGGCGAGGAATTGCGAAGCGTCAATCGGCGCCTTAAACCAATCTAAAAATGCATCATAATTAAGCGGATAAATAATCTGCGTAAGAGCCAAGCTCAAGAACGCCATAATATAAATTGTGGCCCAGCCGATTTTTGAAAACCATTTTAAGGAAAGATACGGCAAAAAAATTAAAAACCACCAAAGGTATTGTGGATTCAAAACTTTTCCCAAAAGCGTAAAAACAAAAATTACAATAAAAGCTAAGCCAACTTCATTATATCCTTTTTTTCTATAGAACCATCCAATTACTACAAGTAAAATTGCTGTGATAATAATCGGCAGCCTGTTCAAATTTTCTATACTCAACAAGCTCGAACCGGGCGTGATGCCATACACGCCATATGCTCTCGTAACGTCAAAAGACGATCCGAAACCCGCATTCATAAATGCAACCAAGTTCCCCCACAAACCTTCTACTCCAACCGCTTTTAAAGAATGTACCTTAATACTTGTCAAAAATCCTCCAAAATCACCGCCAAACAAGAAGAAGCTTAATAATGGCAAAGCGATGCCAGCTGCAAAAGCCAAAACTGTAACAATTATTAAACGCCAATTTTTCTTAATTAGTAGATCAAAAATAAGCAAAGGGAAAAGAATCGCGGGATACAGCTTTATTGATGTGCCGAGTGCTAGCGTAAATGCACTCCAGCCATATTTTTTTCTCTGGAACAATTGCCAAGCAACCAAAACCAGTAAGGAGACAATAAGCTCAAATCTAAACAATAAAATTGGCCCGGTTGCTAAAACCAGCAAAGAAAAAAGGATTGGCGCGTATTTATGTGCAACGCGCGAGAAAAACACAAAATGCGCGATTATCAAAAATACATTAGCCAAAATAAAGGTTCCGAGAAACGCACCATAATTGCCAGGATTATTTGTGAGCTTTCCAATCAGCACAAAAAACCAAAGCGCGCCCGGCTGGTATTCATTATAGCCCATCTGAGCCCAAGAGCCAGTGCTCAAAAAATGCATCGCGCGATTGTGAAATGTAACAATATCAACCTGCAAATGCCACTGCCACTGCGGCATTTGAGCTTGGCAAAAAACAATCAGCAGCACAACTGCAAGAACTGCCCAGCTTAATACTTTTAAATTTTCCTCAGATTTAAAAATTTTTAAAATTTTATTCATTCTAAATTTCCTGGCTGTAGCCCAAAATCTCCTGGCAAGCAGGAGAGCTTCTATCTGACAGAGAGTGGATGATTCGAACCCACGATACCCTTGCGGGCATAGCACCTTAGCAGGATGCCGCCTTAAACCAACTCGGCCACCTCTCCGCACATTCTTATTATATCTATTTTAGGGGTTTTTGACCAGAGAAGTTGTAATCTGAGACGGTGGAGTCTCTCAAGAATGGAAAATTTCTTAGAAGATTTTTTTTAAAATCTTTCATCAAAAAAATTAACTTATATTTTAAGGAAACTTTAGCTTTTCTATAACCCAATAAAGCAAGAGCAATCTTGAAGTTTTTAAAACCAGCTTTCCTAAAAGCCTCCAACCATTGCTCAAAGGAATATAAATTTTCTGAAACGCCTAAATCTTTTTGCTTTTTGCCAAAATTGCTTTTTGCCCATTTACCTTTCATTGGTTCCCTAAGGAAGGAAAATCTTCCCCCAGGTTTCAAAACCCTCCAAATTTCCCGGGCGACTTTTGAAAGGTCTTGGCTATGATGAATTGTTGCTGAGGCAAAAACCAAATCAAAAAGGTTTTCTCTAAATGGCAAATCATTCATATCGGCTTGGACGGCCTCAAAATAGACTTTTTTTAGCCAAAAATCTCTCAATTTTAAATGATCGCTAATATCTAGACCGATAACTTGGTGGCCCATCTCGGCTAAGCGAACGCACGACCAGCCAGTATCCGCCCCCAATTCTAAAATATGGAGGTTTCCCTTAAGACTTTTTAAGAAGTTAAAGTATTCGCTGGCGCCCAAACTGATATTGCAAAAAGAGCCAGGTTGAATAAAAAGAGGGCTATTTGAGCTTTCAGGCAAGGCTTCCAGGGCTTCGAAAAAGATTTTTTTATCTGCTTGAGGACTGCCCCCCAAATGAGGAATTTCATCTATAATCTTAATGGCTCGCCGTTCTCTGACAACTTCCCGAGAAAGTTTCGGAGCATAAACAATGCCATCTTGAATTCGCCATTGTTGACCATCTAAAATAAGCCAACCTTCCCGTACCTCCTTTTTGTTGGCTTTCTGGCTAACGACTTTTGCCCCAGGAAAAAGATAGTTGATGGTTTTTTTATTCATATCTGGCGGAGAGTGGAGGATTCGAACCTCCGTGGCGGGTTTTATCCCACCGACGGTTTAGCAAACCGTTGCCTTAAGCCACTCGGCCAACTCTCCATTTATCTCGAGCGTAGTCGAGAGATTTTCAATTTTCGAGCCCCTCGAACGCTCTCGGGGTAAGCAACGTCGAGAAGCTATCTTTTTATCAATCCATGAATTAACTTTTCTTTCTTTTCTCGACTCCAATCTTTTAAAGCTATTTCTTCCTTCCTTGCCTCTGATTGACTATATCCCTTTTTACAATAAACTATTCTAGCAGGTAATCTTCGTGATGTATAACGAGCGGCTTTTCCTTTCTGGTGTAATTTGAATCTTTCTATAAGATTATTGGTAATACCAGTATAGTAGGTTTTATCGTTACATTCTAGAATATAAACGATCCAATCTTTAATGATTTCTCCTCTCGACTCACTATGTTCGCTCGAGGTAAACGGAAGGGGTGAGATTTGAACTCACGGACCACTTGCGTGGTCTCCGGTTTTCAAGACCGGTGCACTAAGCCACTATGCGACCCTTCCATAAACCCGTTGTCAAACGATTCAGAATAGTTACGGGCGCACAAGGTTATTGCGGTAGCAATGTTCTTATGCGACCCTTCCATCGCTAGCTATATTTTAACAAATTATATGGTAAAATTAAACTACACAAATCACAAAAAGGCCGAGGACAGTTTATTATGGCTTTATTGGGCTTCTTTTATAACATTTTAAAAAAACTTGCTGGATTCGCCGGTTTCAATTTAATTATCACCAAAAAATCCGAAGAAAAAGAGGGTTACGCCTCAGTATTGCCAGTGGCGACATACTCCCCGTGGTTATTGGATGCTTCATTCCAAGAAACCTACGAAATAGTGAAAAAATATACTCTGGTTGATCAATATCGATGTTATGAGCTTTGGCAATTAGTCGCCGAAGTCGCCAAATTGTCAGGCGCGTTGATCGAGGTTGGCGTGTGGAAAGGAGGAAGTGGAGCTTTAATCGCCCAAAAAGCCAAGCTCCTCGGCATTAAAGACAGGGTCTATTTATGCGACACTTTTAAAGGCGTTGTCAAGGCGGGAGTCTATGATTCCAGTTATAAGGGTGGAGAACACGCCGATGTTTCGGAAAAAACCGTCGTCGAGCTAATTAACAAATTAAAATTGACTAATACAAAACTGCTGGTGGGTATTTTCCCGGACGAGGTAGCTCACCTAGTTACTGATAAACAAATTCGTTTTTGTCATATTGATGTGGATGTCTATCAAGGAGCCAAAGATATTACCGAATGGCTATGGCCAAAGCTGGTCATTGGGGGAATAATTGTTTTTGACGACTACGGATTCAAAGGTTGTGATGGCGTTACCCGTTTTGTCAACGGCCAACGACAAAAGCGGGATCGGTTAGTTATCCATAATTTAAACGGCCATGCGATTATCATCAAGCTGAAGTAATCATAAGATTATTGAGTAATCTCACGATAAGTTTTGACTAATTTTTGGGCGAATAAGTATGGATTATGATACTTTTTAACATATGCTTGGCTCTTTTGGCCGAGGCTTTTTCGTAAAGTCGGGTTTTCAATTAAAACTGCCAACGCCTCTTTGAGTTCTTCTTTCGTTTGAGCATTAACGACGGGAATTTCTTTTCGCCAAGGGACAAATTTTTCCAAATCGCTCCCTCTCAAATAAGCTGCTACCGGCACGCCCCGGGCCATCAATTCAACTGCAAAGGTGCCGTACCAGCCGACAATTAACTGGTCTATGGCGATATCCGCACTTTGATAAAGGGCCAAAGCTTTCTCGTGGTTCAGCTTCTCAACTAGAATAAATTCCAACGGATACTTGGTCGAAAGTTCTTTGACGGCTTCAACCACCGTGGCCGTACCTTTGATCGCCCGGTCCGAAGGCGCATGGACAATTTTTATCGGTGAAGTATTTTTCTTTTTTATTTTGGGTAGAAGATTATCGAGGGCAATACAAGTCGGTAGAAGTTCTGTTTTTTCCGGTAAAAAATTCATGATATCCGGACTAATCGCAAAAATTTTATCGGCGTAACGAGCGTATTTTTTAATTCGCCTTTTTTTGTTTGAATCCAAAAGCTTATCAAACAAGGAGTAATTTTTGGACCGGTAATATTTTTCAGAATGGTAGGAAATATTATACTCTTTTAAATAGTAATCTTTTTGTCGAGCATCGTCGCCATGATAAGTGACCACAATTTTTTTGCCGGCCCTTTTGAGAATCGGCAAATCTAACAAGTTCAAACCAGGGAAAAAATTATCCCAAATTGAGGAGCCGGCATTGAAATGAAAAACGTCATATTTTTTCAGGGCTTCTTTTAGAAAGGAAATTTTTTTGATTTCGTTGGGCAGGCTATGGGAGTTAATGTGCAAACAGCGGTCAAAGTGCCCAGGAAAAGCCGGCTCGGAGAAAATTACAAGATCACTATCAACACCTAATTTTCTTTCAAGTCTTGATAGCAGCCAGCGATGATCGCCGATGTTAAATGGGCAGTGAAGAACCCGGATTTTTTTCATCATCATTCCTCGGAACTAATTAATCCATAAAAACGCGGAACCACATTTCTAAACTGATCCAGCGCCAGATAGCATGATCGAAAGGTTTTTTACCAGTCATGACCGCGTCGTAGTGTTTAATTAGCCCTTCCCGGTCAAAGAAAGGGCGACTTTTAAAAGAATCGGAATTTATTACTTCATCAATATTTTTTCTGAGGTATTTTTGCAGCCAAATTTTCTCTGGTGTATCAAAACCAATTTTATCATGGCGATTATAAACTGTTTTCGGCAATAAATTTTTCAGAGCATGTCTTTGGATGTATTTTGTTTTCCCATCTCTAACAATCAAATCGTTTTTCAGCGAAAAAATAAATTCAACTAACCGGTAATCCAAAAAGGGAACCCGAGCCTCAACCCCCGAAGCCATTGAGTTGCGATCTTCTGAACGGAGGATCGCTGGCAAGGAGATGGCTGAAACCATCCAATAATTAAAATCTTTTAAAAAATCGCCAAAAAGTTTCGGGATCTTAAAAGATTGAAAATATTTATTAAAAAATTCTTGCTTAATAAAAGTGTAATTTGAATTAAAAGCAAGCCGATAAGCTTTATCAAATAAGAAATCGGGTAAATGATCTAAAAATGGATAAGAAAAAATCCGCGCCAAAGATGTTTGGGTGACTTCGGGGTGAATCGTTCGAAAGGAAAGATATTCTTTGATTAAAGAAGGTAATCTAAATTCTCTGAAGATTTGCGCCAAATAAATTCCGCTTACTCCAACATAGCCACCGAGCATTTCGTCGGATCCCTGCCCGTCAAGCATAACTTTCACTTTTTCCTGTTTTACTCGGGCGTATAATAACCATTGGGCATAAACGCTCGAGGCGCTCGAAGGCGCGTCTTGATGGAAAGTGATATCTTTGAGATCTTCCCAAAGATTTTTATGAGTGACGTCAGTAAAATAAGGATGGACATGGGTTTTACTCACAACTTGATCAATGAATTTTTTTTCATTGATTGCTTGATAAGCATCGCTACTGTAGATACAAGAAAAAGTTTTTTGAAATCTGTCAACCATCGGCCGGATATCAGGATTGGATTTTAGGAGCTGGTTAATCTGACCGACAATCGCCGAAGAATCCAAGCCTCCGGAAAGACAGGTGCCGATCGGAACGTCAGAACGCAACCGCAAGCGTACGGAATCTTCAAACAGGAAGCGAAATTGGTCAATTGCTGCGCGCTCACCAAGATTTGACTTTTTTTGAGGGTCTAAAGCCCAATATTTAGTAATTTTGACTCGGTTGCCTTTGATCTCTAAAGAATGCCCCGGCAATAACTGTTTTACTCCTTCAAAAAAGGTGTTTTCATCATGGTCGCTAAAAGCGTGGGCTAAAAAGTCATAGATTGCCCGATTGTTCGGTTTTTTTCGGTATAAAGGAAATTCTAAAATGGCTTTTATCTCTGAGGCAAAAACAAAATGATCTCGTGAGAGAAAATAGTAAAAAGGCTTGATTCCTAAACGATCCCGGCTGCAAAACAAACTCTTATTTCGCTGATCATAGATGGCAAAAGCCCACATGCCGTTAAATTTTGAAACGCATTCTCTCCCCCAAAAATCATATGAGGCCAAAATCACTTCGGTATCGGAATCTGATTTAAATTTGTAGCCGGCGGCAATTAATTCCTCTCTTATCTCCAAATAATTATAAACTTCCCCGTTGAAAACAATTATATAGCGGCCATCGGCCGAAAACATCGGTTGATGGCCCAAACGCGAAAGGTCGAGAATCGCCAATCGCCGGTGGCCAAGAGCAGTTTTTTGGTCAACAAAACTACCCTCGCCATCAGGACCCCGATGAGCCAATGCCTGGTTCATCCTTTCAATTACGGTTTTGGCATTGACTTCTTTTTTTGATTTTGGATTTAGTTGGTAGATACCGCAGATGCCGCACATAAATTTCTACTTTTTAGCTAATTTTTCTTCCCGACTCTTTACCCAATCATATATATTTTCTAAACTAGTAACCCAAATTTCTCGATCACCGGCAAGATACTCAAGCATTTTCAAATAAGTTTGTCCCCAAGTACGATATGCTCGGTTTTTAGGATAGGAGGTTCGGACGTGCCAGTCAACCACCCCGATGCCTTGATAAGATTTAATTATTTTAAGGTATTTTTTGAGATTTTTGAAAGCTTCATCGACGGATTCCCGGTTGTGAAATAGGCAGCTATCCATACAAAAAACTGGTTGTTGAAGAACTTTGATTGGTCTATTTAACCGGAATGACCAAGGATAATAGGGCAAAGCGATATTTCGTCGAAAGCCGAGGACGTTGTTGAAGGCGATCGAAGAATCATATTTAAAACCGGCTTTCTCATGCTCTAATAAAGTTTTTTCTTCATCCTTTCCTAAGTGCCAAAAATGATGCCTGAGACCTTTAATTTTTTGATGAGCATATTTTTCTAATTTATCTTTTTCCAAAATAAAATTTTCTCCATTTAAATAAGCGTTGTACCCGGCATGTAAGCCAATCTCGAAGCCTTTTTGCCTCATTGTTTGAAAAACCTTCCCGAATTTTTCCCGGCGGATATCATAGTGGACATCAAAGGGTGAACCGTGATTGCCGGCAAGGTTTTCGGCGGCGAAAAAGAAAGTTGATCGAAAGCCGAGCTTTTCTTCAGAGTTCATAATATCATCAAAAAGAAAAAAATCATCGGGATGGCGGTCAAATAATCGCCTAAGATAACCGATCAACTTGGCTCGATAGATAATACGCTGATTTTTGCCTTCGGCCGCAAGATAAAGAGCGGCGTATTTATCGGGAATATCAACGTCGTGGGAAAGACCGATCACACACTTTTTATTTTCTGGCCACATTTCGATTGAGCTCGCTTGGAGGTTTTTTTTAAATAGTTTTTTAAAAAATTCAAGGTAAAGATTAACGATTGGCGATTGATTCACGTTTTTTTTAAATTGCAGACTATAGTCTTCTTTTAACCGATCGTGCCTGTCATAAGCTTCACGGGGCAAATTACGATGAATTTGATCACTCATCAGTTGGCCAATTGCCCCGATTAGGTCGAAAGGGATAAATTTTTGGATTCTTATTTTTTTTCCTTTGATAAGCGCAGGCCAGATTAGGTCTTTTTGATTTGGTTCAATAATGAGATGGTGATTTTTTTCGCGGCTACCATAGTAAAGATCCACCTTGCCAGCTTTTTTTTCTTTGCCAATCACTCCGAGGCAGTCAAAAATGAATTTCAAAGTATATTGATTGAGTTTCGACGGCTTTTCCAACTTATAGCTGATTTGTTGAAGCATGTTTTCCTTTTTTGATGGTAAAGATCTGAAAAGCAGCAAATAAATTAAGAAATCTGTTTTGATTGATGATCGGATCTAATTTATAAAGTAAACCCGCCAAAGAGGGCAAAAATTTGATGATTAAATTTAAAATGACCGGTTCGCCCAACAACAAGTAGGATCCCGACCTTTTAATTATGTTAAAGCCGGCGGAACGGATCATTTTTTTTACCCGCCAGAATGGCCACTGGGTATGTAATTGCAACTCTTTGAAATCTCGCCCCCAAAGCTTGCCGACTAAATAAACAAAATAATATCTTAACCATAAATAACTCATCAGATTGGGCATGGTAATAATCGCCACACCATCCTTTTTAAGGACTCTCTCAATTTCTGCCAAGCCTTTTTGGGGGTGAGCAACGTGCTCTAAAACTTCTGAACAGAGTACCAAATCAAATTGGCTATCGCCGAAAGGAAGTTCTTCTACCGAAGCTTCGCGGTAATGAATCGTTTTTTTCCCCTCAGCGCCTTTGGCAAAAAACAAATCCGCTCGCGAGACATCAATTCCGTAAGTTTTATAACCTAAATTAGTCATCATTTGACAATAAAAACCCCGATTGCAACCAACGTCAAGGGCTTTTTGGCTATCCTTCGGTTTGAAAATTAAACCATCAATAGCATTGATTCTTAATCGATGATGCAGCCGCCAAAACCACATGCTGCCATATTGATACAAATTATCCAGTTTAACCTGCAAAGCATCTCTGCCAAAGCCGGGAAAATGATAATTATGGGATAAGTAGAATATTTTCGCGGCCAAAAAGCGGAATTTATAATATAAAAAATCTTTCCATCGCTTTTGGCGAAAACTCTTGAGTGATTTTGCCTGATAAACCAAGGTTGTCGGTGAATAATCGCTTTTTGAAATTTTAAATTTATTTTGTTTTAACAACTGTTTTAGCTGATTTTTGTTTAACTCAGGCTCCTTAGAGAAAAGTTCCAGGTAAGCGAGGCCCAGGCCATTGTGAGTGTGAGCGTCGCTTCCGGCAATTTGCTTTAAGTGATTATTTAAGGCGTACTCGAGAGCATCCAGATTGGCTTGCCGAGAAATTCGCGGATTATGAACTTCAAACAAGTCGATTTCTTTTAATAAATCGGCCCAATTCGCCCCGGAATATAAAAAGGGATGAGGAATCATCACCAATCCACCTTGGCGGTGAATTTCTCTAGTGATCTTAGTGGCCCTCTTCGATTTGATTGGTTTTGTAATAAAAAGACCGATAATCTCGCCCTTATCCGATTGAAATTCAACCCCGGGGATAATTTGCGGGTGATTTTGCAAGATTTTCGGCACGATTAAATCGTGATCAGAGATCGCTAAATAATCAGCTCTACTACTTTTCAAATATTTCTCGATTTGTTCCAAAGTAATATCCCCATCGAGCGATCTATTTGTATGGACGTGAAGTTCCAGTTTCATTTAATTTATTTTCTCAAACTTTAAAGAAAGCGGCCAATAATTGTTTAATTGATGGCAGAGGATCAATCAGCCAAAAATCTTTTTTTACTTTTGGATTAAATAAATCAAGCAAAAAAGACCAAAAATCAACTGGTTTTTTTAGCGAGCGACGGAAATCATATGGAAAAGGCCATTGAAATTTAACGCCGGCAGGATAATCAGCTTTTGGAATCCTTTTCCCATCGACCAATTTTATTAACCCCGATAAGAAATCGACGCCGGAAGCCAAACTCAATTCCAAGGAGCCCCAGAATTTGGGGTTGACTTCGATTAAATAATATTGGCCTCGATACTTTTTGAACTCGACCATGGCCACTCCGGTCCAATTCAATTTGGATAAAATTTTCGAACCTAAATGGGCCAATTTTTTATCGTGAACGCTTTCCGCGCAAGTGCTGGCGCCGCCAGTTGGCGGAAGTTCTCTTAGCCGGCGATGCATAAATACCAATTTGGGTTTTCCTCGGTCGCAAAGCGCAAAATAACCATATCCATCTCCTTTGATATACTCTTGGGCTAAAAGCTTAGGACCAAAAGGCAGAAGGCACGCCAGGACCTCTGTTAATTCCTTTTGATTTTCGGGATAAGATGGCCTAAGACCCTCAAGACAGGGTTTGACAACCAAAGGGTATCCCAAAATACGGGCGGCTCTCAAGGCGCCGCTTTGATTACTAATGGCGATTGTTTTCGGATGGGCAAAGCCATTTTTTTCGGCAAACTTCATTAATAAGCTTTTATCAGCAGCGATTGATAAAGATTTTACACTTGGCAGAGTCAATTTGACAATTTTTTTTAATTTATCCCTCGCTTTGGAACATTTCATCACTGATTGATAACCAATCGGAATCAAATAATCAATTTTATCTTTCAAAATAAAGCTTTTTAAATTCTTCTCCCAATCCTGATTATTGGTGATGAGGCATTTTTTGGTGTGTCTGCTCAAACAGGCTAAGGCCATTTGACTATTGCTCATCAAAAAAACCTCGAAGTTTAAAAGATTAAGGTGTCTACTCGCTGCCAGGGTATTTTGATTGCCGGCGTCGGTTAATAAAACTTTCATATTTTATCTTTCTTGGGAAACTTCAATTTCAATTGTATTTTAAAAGATACAAACATTTCTGAATAATGTAAAGTTTCTGCTTTTAATTTCATAGATATATTCCTGTTGCTGTTGTATGATAGTTCTAACATCGTTCACGATGTTTTATTTACCCTGAGCGAAGTCGAAGGGCCAGAATAAAATTATGGAAGAATTTATAAAACAAATTACTTTAGAGGCCGGGAAAGCGGTTTTGAAAGAGTACGGTAAGATAGGCCACAAATATACTAAAGAAAATATTGCCGATGTGGTTACTGAGGCCGATTTGACCGCTTCTAAAATAATCATCGGAGCGATCAAAGAAAAATACCCGGATCATGGGATTATTTCCGAAGAAGAAGATGATCATAATATTGATGCCGAATATACTTGGATCATTGATCCACTTGACGGCTCGCGTAATTTTTCTACCCGGACTCCCCTCTTCGGCGTGATGGTGGCGCTGGCCCATAAAGATGAACTGCAACTGGCAGCCATTTATGATCCGATTCAAGACGAACTCTTTTTTGCTCAAACAAATAAAGGCGCTTTTAGAAACGGTGAAAGAATACATTGTTCCGATAAAAAAGATTGGAAGCATAGCTACGGTTGCTGCGGTGCCAACTTGTCATCGCCCGAAAGAAGAATTCGACTAGCCAATTTGGTAAATTATGCGGCAAAAGAGCCATTCTGGCTAAATCAATTTGGTTCTGTCTGCATCAGTGCAGCGTACATAGCAGACGGCCGCCGCGATTGGTATTTTAGCCCTGGCAAAACCCCATGGGATTATGCCCCAGCTGCTCTCCTGCTTGAAAAGGCCGGCTGTATCGTCACCGATCTTGAGGGCAAGCCCTGGAAAATCGGCTCTTTAGGCCTCGTCGCCGCTAATAAATATCTGCATCCAAAACTATTAGAAATAATTAATGCAACATGAAACTCTTTGCGGCAACTAAAGCTTTTGTTGTTAATAAAAATAAAGTGCTAATTCTGCAGGAATCGACTAAATATACCGAAGGTACTAATGCGGGACGCTTTGATGTCCCTGGAGGCCGAGTGAAGCCCGGCGAGCGTTTTGATGAAGGTTTAAGACGCGAAGTTGAAGAAGAAACGGGCCTCAAAATTAAAATTGGCAAGCCATTTTTTGTCAATGAATGGCGGCCCGTTGTTGGCGGCGAAAAATGGCAAATTGTCGCTAGTTTTTTTGAATGTAAATCAGCAACTGATAAGGTTAAACTGAGCAAGGATCATACTGATTTTCAATGGATTAAACCAAAAGATTATAAAAAATATAATTTAATTCCCAATCTTGATGCCGCGTTTACGGCCTATTTGAAGAAATAATATTTTTTAAAGATCTCTAAAAACGGATGAACCCCGCCCTGACGGGCGAGGTTCGGATGAAATCGAAAGGTTCGTTTGCGGACTCAAGCCGCTTGATGCTCAAGCCGTAGCGGGCCTCGGGTGAGACCGTCATTATCGAGCTCATCGAGGACGAAGCGGAGTAGCCGCAAGATCGCGTCTCGACGGTTCTCCGCTCTGAATCGCACCTCACGGCCATCCGCGAGAAAGAGGTTGAACTCGTGCCAACTGCTTTCGGGAAAGTTGCACCTCAGCCCCTGGACGCGGAGACGAAGCTGCCAGATCTCGCTCTCGCCATTTGTATAGCAAACGAGTGCGGCAAAGGGAACTGCTGGGCGCTCCTTCGCCAGGAGCGCGACTAGTCGTCTGAAGTCATCGTGATCGTGAAGGCAAAGATCGGGTCCGATCGTCCTAGAGAGCAACCAGTACTTTGCCCTTCGCGGATCGCGGCCACGGCGTCTTTCGCGCCATTCGCGGATAAGCTCTCCGCTCAGGCAGTAGGCCATGAGCGCGAGCAGTAAGACAAGTGTGGCGAATACGACTACGAGGATGGTCTGCAGCACCCCAACCAGGACCTTCGCTGGCATTCTCTTTGTTCCCCTGTTCTCCCCCTTCGCGGAATACCCCCAGATCAAATATCCCATAAAATAATTCCTTCCGTCAAGGACTATTGCAAAATTTCCGAAACTCATTGTATGGTTAAATCACGATGAAAATTGCGATCATAGTTCCAGCTTACAACGAGGAAAAAACACTCGGACATGTTTTGAAGTCAATCCCGAGACGTTTCCCCGATGTGGAAAAAGTCGAGATCGTCGTGATTTCTGACGGCTCTTTTGATAAAACCGTTGAAATTGCCAAGAAAGCCGGTATCACCCTAATTGAGCACGATCTGAATCGCGGCTTGGGCGGCGCGTTGGGGACAGGTTTTGAGTACGCGAAAAAAAATGGCTTTGATGCTTTATTGACTTTCGATGCCGACGGCCAGCACCACGGAGAAGATATTTGGCCGGTGCTTAGGCCGATCGTTTACAAAAAAGCTGAGGTCGTCATTGGCTCGCGGCTAAAAAATTCTATTGGAATGCCCTGGTATCGCCGCGTCGGGATTTGGGGTTTGAACCTTTTTACCTACTTCTTCTTCTGGACTTGGACCAGCGACTCACAATCGGGGCTCAGGGCTTTTTCCCGCAGAGCCATCGAAGAAATTAATTTACAATCAAACCGCATGGAAGTCTCTTCCGAATTTTTCTATGAGATTAACAAAAAGAATTTAAAATTAAAGGAAGTGCCAATCAAAAGTATTTATACTGATTACTCGCTGGCTAAAGGGCAAAAGAACATTAACGGCTTTGTGATTATCGCAAGGTTGATTTTTCGGAGATTTTTTAGTAAATAAGATATTATGTATCAAACAATTTTCGACGGTGTTGCCTTAATCAAAATCATTTTCACTATTTTTGCCTTGTTTGCTTGGTCAAGGGCAATCATTCGTTTTTATTCCAAAGATTTGAACATCAAAGAATTATTTTTTTGGTCATTTGTCTGGGCCTTGATGATTGTTTTGGTTTATATTCCCGGCAAAACAAACTTTGTGGCGAAAATTTTAGGGATGGAACGCGGCAATGATGCAATGTTTTTTTTAGCGATCGCCGGCCTATTTTACGCCTCCTACCGCCTCTATGTTAAAACTAACACGCAGGAAAAAGAAATCACTAAACTCGTTAGGGCGTTGGCTTTAAAGAATGTTGCCCGAGGAAAAATTCTTGCCAAAAAGAGACAACCTGTTATAATGGCAAAGTCAATCGCAAAAAGAATTACGATCAGGAGGGGCAAAAGAAAACCAAGGATTAAATAATGAGAGCCCTTCTAATTACCCACTGGTACAAGCCAGTTAAGTCCCCCGTCAAAAGGATGGGGCGAATTGCTGATTTTTTATCCCAAAAATATAAAGTGACTGTTATCACCAGCTTGCCCTCTTATCCGACAGGTGTTTTGCCTCCCGAATACCGCGGCAAGCTTTACGATAAATCAAAAGACGGAAAAATTGATATTATTCGTGTCTGGGACTATCCGACACCTAATAAGGGCTTTTTAAAACGCGCGATAAGCCATTTTATTTTTGTTATTTCTTCGGCAATTGCCGCTTTGACTTTGCCGCCGCAGGACCTGGTTATTGTTTCCTCTCCGAGTTTTTTTACTGGGCTTTCAGGTGTTTTTGCCTCATTGATTGGTAAAAGAAACTTTATTTTTGATGTTCGCGACCTTTGGCCCGATTCTGCTTTTGAACTTGGTTATAAAGTCAAAAAACCGATAAAAATTACCCTCAAAGCGTTGGAAAAATTTTTTTATCGCCGGGCCAAAAAAATTTTCTGTGCTACCGGAGAAATCCGCCGAACCATTATTAACATGGGCATTCCAAAAAATCGGGTAGTTACCCTTGTAAATACGGTGGATACTGAAGTTTTTAAACCCGTAAAAATACCCCGTAAAAAACTAGGGCTCGGTAGTGATGATTTTGTTATTGTTTATGTCGGTTCACTGACCCAGGTTCAAAATTTAAAAACCGCCATCGAAGCGGCAAATCTTATTAAACATTTTTCTAAAATTAAGTTTTTAATGATTGGCGAAGGAGAGGACAAAGAAAACTTAATTGAGCAGGCGCAAAAACTTAAATTAGAAAACATTACTTTCATTGACGGCCAGCCAACAGAGAAAATAATTGAATATATCAACGCGTCCGATTTAGCTTTAATATCGTTATCAACTAACAAATTTTTCTCCGATAATGCTTTGCCCACTAAAACCTCGGAATACCTCGGTTGCGCCAAGCCGATTCTAGCCTGCGCCGGTAGCAACCTGAAAGAGTTAATAGAACAAAACCATGTCGGTAAAGTCGTTAAACCGGGCGACTCAAAAGGGTTGGCAAAAGCAATTAATGAAATATATAAAAACCCGCAAGAATTGAAAATCATGTCGGCTAATGCAAGAAAACTGGCAATAGAACAATTTTCCGATCAACATTTTTTCCAAATTCTCTTTGACAGCTTAAAAGATCTTTAAGGAAGGAATAAATTGATAGAACTTATATTCAACAGGGACTAATTTTGTCGAACCTTCTTGAATAATCGGGTAATCAAAATCATCTATCAAGACCTCTTTAAAAAATTCCGGACGAGCAAGAACAAATTGGTCATCTTCAGGATGTCGAATTAAAATATAGTCGACCTGCAATTTTCCTAATACAGCGATTCGTTCCTCATCGCTCAACAATTCATTATAAAAAGACGCGCTCTCACTAAATTGGCTCACTGAATATGGATATTCAGCCGCTAAATTGTCGGAATAAAGCAAAATTAATTGCGAAATTGAGGGGTTATCAGTAATAAAAACCGAGCGTTTTGGCACAGAATTAAGAAAATCAATCATCTTTTGGCCACCGATGATCCGGATATCCGAGACGATATTAGACGACCGATTGGTCAAAATAGTGCCATTTGAATTCTCGGCAAATACTTTATTTAAACCGCTAATATAAGGCGTGGAAAGTAACAAAATTATTGCAAATATCAAGACAGCCAAATTAAGTTTATTAGAAGGTTCTTTTATCTCGAGCATAGTCGAGAGATTTATCTCAACGTGGCCCCTAACAATAAAATAAGCAACCGTTCCAAGCGAAACTAACAAGAAAACCCACCAGAACATTTGTGAAAATAAAATTGAATCTGAATTAAATATCGTCCGTTCGAGAAATTCGCTTACAGCCAATCGAGTTCCACTTTGGACAATAACTAAAGCTGTTGTTAATCCGATAAAAATATCTATGATGAGTATTATCTTTTTAGGCAATTTAGTTATTAAATAGTTGACGTAAAAAATTATTAAAGATAATAAAAATCCGAAAGAAATAAAAGCAGGAAGATTGGCAATCGCCCGCTCCACAAAAATCTGTCCAAAATATTTTAAGAACAAAACTCTTAAACCGAAAATTTGCCACGAGATAAGAATTAAACTCAAGCTAATCGAAAAAAGAAATATTATCCGACGGTTCTTTTTAAAAAACAGAACCAAAATCGGCAAAGCCAAAACCGCATAACGATAAATAATATTAACCTGGGCGGGTGCTTGATATTTATAAATATCGCCCTGAAAAATAATCATGTTGGCCCTTATCCAATCAAAAACCATCTCTCTTTGAACAATGAGTAAATATGGCAAAATTAATAAGGTAATCAAACTTAATAAATAAGTTAATTTAAGAAATGCCTGGCTTTTTCGATCAAAAATGATAATTAAAATCAGGCTGATTAAAAGAATCACCATTAAATAAATAAATTGAGGAAAGTGGATTAAGCCCATAAATATCGCTAAAAGAATAATAATCGGCAGATTTTGTGAGATTTTTTTTGAATCGCTGAATAAATAATCTATTGTAAAAATAAAAATCATGGGCAAGAGAAACAATCGATTAAACGAATCCGGTGAAGCCAGAACGACAAGGAAATAAAATGAACTGTCTTTAAGCATTATCAGCAAAAATGATAAGAAACAGACGCCCGCAATATATTTATTTTGAAAGAGAGTTTTAGCGAAGCCGTACCAAGCAAAAAATGAAAAAATCACTAGCGGCAATAAGATTTGCTTGAATGCCGTAAAAATTGAGATACTTAAAATTTTGCTTATGAGCCCGACAAAAATGTGCCAGAGAGGAAATGAATAAACAATATTTAACGCCGTTTCCTTGGTCACCCATAAATTGTATGGACTCAGCCCTTCCCCAGAAGTGATTTTTCGTAAAATTGCTAAGTGGAAATAACCATCGCCAAGTAGTTTATCAGATTGCGCGTCAATAGCTAAAAAAGAAAAGGTAGCAGCTATTAAAATAGTGAGGAACAAAAGATAATCGGCGAGGCTTTTTCCTTTTAAATATGATATGAGTGAAAATTGATAAAGAACTTTTCTATCCCGATAAAGCGCGGTAGCAAACAGAATGATTAACAAAATCAAAATCAAATAACCCAACTGGAAAATTGTTAAATTCAAAAATAAAGCAAATAAATTTATCAAAAAATAAAATCCAAGGCCCAATCCGATTTGATAAATTATTTTCTTGGAAAAGTCCTCAACTTCAATTTGAATAATTCTTTTTAAAAAATAGCCGGGTAATAACACTGCTGTTAATACAGCTAATGTAATACCAAGACCGGTTTGATTTAGATGAAGAGGTATTAACAGAACTGCCAGTAAGACTAACCATCCCAAAATCCCTAAATATAAGTAAAAGGCTCTGGTTTTCATTTTATAACCTTGTAAATTTTAGCCTCCCCGTCGAATACTTTCTCCACAACTCCTGGGTGGCCATTAAAAAATGGCAGGCTATCTGAATAAGCAGGTCTTACATAGACATAATCAATCTTGTATACAGATGATTTGAGTAATTGTATTTTTTTATCATCGGAAATCCCGTTATCATAAACCGTCATTAGCTCCGCTTCGGCCGCCGAGGATAGATTGTGAGCCATATAATGGTTTACTAAAGTACTAAGCTCTTTAGTCGCCTCGTCATCGGCTAAAATAACTGACTGGGGGTGGATATTAGCTAAAAAGCGCCAGGCGTCTTTGCCCAAGGTTTCTTGGCTGACGATATTACTCTGCGCATTTCCTAGATAACGCGCGGCGAGTAGCGCCTGCCAAGATTTAACCATCGATGGCGAAAGCAAAATGAAAGCTATCAACGCAGAAAAAATTACGGCGTTAGACGTGTAATTAAAGTCTTTAAAATCAAAAACTAAATTTTTTCTATATTTTTGAAACACTAGAAGAATAAGCGTTATCAAAACAATCACGCTTAAAACGATTAAGGCATTTTGGGTTAGAAAAGATGAAATATTATCGGAATAAAAAATAATTTCGAAGAAATGGCTGAATGATTGATGCAGACCTTCCAAACTTATGATCATCAAGAATATTATCGATATTAAAAAATAATACACGAATTTTCCTCTTCGAGAGAGAGTGGTCATCGCCTCGTCAAAAATAACCAACAAAAAAGTGACAAAAACCGCAAAAACATAATAATATAAGACGACATTGCCCATCAATCGATCGGTAAAAACAAAACTAAACAATCTGGAACTGACATCTCTGAGCGGTGTCCAGTAGATTAATGGCGTCAATAACATCAAAACGATCAAAAATATTAGTCGGGGCTTCCTTCTAACAAACAAAATCAAAAAAGGCGTCAAAAGAAAACTATATTGGACTCGCAGTCCCATGTTAGAGAACTTCGAATAAGCAATTTCAATATTTTGTGAACCAGAAAAATGTTTGAGCGTATCAGAAATAAAACCGCTTTTTAGTTCCATAAAACCACCCAATAGAACAAGTGGAGCCAATGTTACGGCAAGCGCGATTAAAATTCGACGATATTCTTTTTTTTCAAGGAAAGAATAAAAAATTGAAAATAAAAACACGGCATACAACACATAAAAATAATGAATGCCATGAACAACTAATAAAACGATTAGACTCAAAACATATAAGATTAACCATTTATAATTTTCGTTCTCTTTCAACTTAACCCTAAACAAATAAACTAGGAAAAAGATGTAAGCTAAAGGCATGAGAAAATATTGCGCCAATGTATCAGGCATAGTTAAGCGTTGGAATAGATAGCCGGCATTACCAAAAAAAGTAAAACAAACAAAGAAAACAAAAGCGATAACACCATAACTTTTTTTGCCGAATAAAATTAAGGAAAATTGAAACCAGGTAAATAAAGTAAAAACGAGAATCGGCAAAGTTAATTTAGACCAAGTGGTAAAAATATCGATATTTAATAACTTTGATACGCCAGCGACAAAAATATGCCAGGCCGGGAAACTATAGGCAGGATTAGTTGTCCCAACTTTTGTAAAAGCAAGCGCTGCCGGGTTAAGTGGCGTGTTCTCGACAACTTTGCGGACAATCGCCAAATGGTAGTAAGGATCACCGTTAAAATCGGCACCTTTGGCCTCGATGACTAAGAAAATAAATAATGATAAAACAATTGGGACCAAATAAATTAAATTTTCTTTAAGAAAAATCTTTCGCCAATCGGTTATCGCTTCTTCTTTAGTCGGTTTGGAGAAATCAAAAATCAATGCTCCAATAAATAGCGCCGGCAGAATGATCGTGTAAATCATCATCAATAAATCAAGGTCGATCCCAGTAAAAATTGCGACTAAATTGATAGTTAAATAAAAAACTAATCCCATCCCAGAAAAAATCAACAAGCGCATTATTCCTCGAACTTGAACTCTAATAATTCGCCATATTAAGTAGCCGGGCAAGGTGATGAGATAAAGAGTAACCGCTAAAAAGAAAAGGCCGGAAGAATGTGCGACTATCAACCCCAACAAATATAAAATAATCCCCAAAACAATCCAGAGAACATAATTGGATAAAAATGGAAACCTTTTTGAAAACGCCCTCATATATTTATTGTATATTGTATATTGTATATTGTATATTAGAATTAGATAAAGAAGGGGGCTAGGGAGGGTTTTTAATGGCAAGTGAAAAACCCAAAAACATTCGTGGGAAAATTCTCATCGGTATTTTAATTTTAGTCGTCATCGGTCTCGGCGTTTTACTCTGGCTAAACAGGGACAAGTTTGGAAGTTCTGCCGCAACATTAACGCCTTCCCCCGGCTCAGGAACAATCTATGTGCCGAGCAAAGACATCTTGTCCGATAACTGGGTGCCAATGCCGCAAGTGCCGAAGGATATGTATTACACCCTTGTCGATGAAACAACCCCCAACACTACCGATTACCTGAGTGCGATGGGAACAGGCAGTGACGATCTAGTTTTTGCGATGAAACCAACCGGCAATATTAACTCCGGATCCAATACGAAGATCACCGTCAATGTTTATTCCACAGGAGGGAGCGTGTTGGGTTTAAACATCAGCATCAACGGACAATGGAAGCAAATGCAAACAACTTTGCCGTCGGGATCCTGGAGTAATAAGCAGTTCTCCTTTTTAGGCAATTGGACCACAAGCGATTTAAACACATTAAAAGTCAAGGCCACTGTCTATGGATATGCGGGAGGCCTTTCCATCAGCTCAATCTACGCCCAAGTCGGGTCATCAGCTGTTTCTCCGTCACCACAACCCTCTTTAACTTTCAAACCGGAAACCACCGCGACCAGGGCAGGTTTAGCCGATGCGGTTGCTAGAGCTTATAGCAAATCCTATGATAAGCCAACCCCGAGCTTTAAAGATGTGCCCAAAACTCATTGGGCTTATAAACAAATCGAAGGATTAAACCAAGCCGGGATAATGAAGGGTTACGGAGACGGCACTTTCAAACCCGGTAACAATTCCACCAGAGCCGATGCAACTGTAGTTCTTTCCAGAGCAGCCGGTATTGCCGCTTACGATAATCCGACTCCTTCTTTCAAAGATGTTCCTAAAACCTATTGGGCATATAAAGAAATTGAGGGTATGAAAAAAGCCGGCTTCATTTCCGGCTATTCTGATGGCACTTACAAACCCGACGGCGCCGGCACCCGAGCAACGTTGGCAACCTTGCTTTACAGAGCCAAGAAATTAACTGCAACCTGTACCGGCAAGATGTTTTCCGACATCCCGAGTAGCTATTGGGCCTGCAAAGAAGTAGAGGGCGTTTATTCCAGGGGCTGGATGCCTTCGGCGATCCATTTTTGATGGGTAGGTAAGAAGTAGATAAAATCTGAAATACACAAGAAAAAGTGGCCTACAAGGGCCACTTTTTCTAACATCAGGAACTGGTTCATTCGCCGGCCAAGATATTTTCTTCTAATAAATCTGGTTTGCGGTGTTTCCGCCCGTGGATAATTGTATGGACAAGTAGTCTTAACCCGCGAGGAATATAGAAATAGGCGTATTTGACTAGACCTAAATAAGTCCAGTTTTTAAACATTGCTCTGGTTTGATGCTCCAAGATTGAACGCCTCAGGTCTTGAGCCGTTCTACCCTCAAATAAGGTATAGCCCATCCCAATTGCTTCAAGAATATGAGCATCCGATGAACCAGTTTCCGCGGCAAAGATAATTGTCTTGTTGAGAATACTCGCCCCGAGATTTTCGTCCGATAGTGTTGGGGTAGCATTGACGATCTCAATCGCATCAATCATCTTGCGATGCTTAATGATCGCACTCGCGCCGATGCCATCCATAGTCGCATATTTTGAATGTTTCATTTTGGAGTGGTAAAAAGGATGGGCGGCAATCGCAATTCCCCCTTGAGCGCGGATGCGCTTTAAAACTTCTGCTACCGGTAGATCGGAGGGAATTTCTTCTTTAATAAAAAGGCCAACAATATGGCCTTCTTGAGATGTGATTTCTTCGCCCAAAATCAGCTCAAAACGGTAGGAGCCGTTTTCCATCAAAGTTACGGCTTCATACGCGCCTTTCATCGTGTCATGGTCGCAAATCGCGATCACATCAAGATCGGTTTTTTCTTGAATATAATCTAAAATTTCTTTGACGCTCATTTCCGCGTCAGAATAATGCGAGTGGATATGCAAATCCGCTTTGCCAAGACGAGTTTTTTTATTACCCATAGATCTAGTTTAACAGAATTTGACTATTTTGAGTTTAAATAACCTTTAATTATCTTGGCGATTTTCTTATACGCCTTGCTGTCGCCTAAAAAGTTCGGGTGTGATTTTGGTTTGGGAAAATTTTTGGCCAAACGTACAATCTTTACCTCATCAGCGGCCGCCAACTGGTTCCAGCCGGATTTAACCGTCTCTGTCCACTCGGTTTCTTTTCGCAATGTTATACACGGCACCTTGGCGATATAGGCCTCTTTTTGGACGCCGCCGGAATCCGTTAGAATCATCTTCGCATTGTTTTCAAGAGTAATCATGTCGAAAAAGCCAACCGGTTCAATCAGTTTGATATTTTTCGATACTGTAATCTTCTTATCTAGTTTGTAATCTTTAAGATATTTTACAGTCCGTGGATGGGCGGGAAAGATTATAATTTCATTGATCTTAACAAACGCCTCAATAATATTTTCGAGATTTTCTTTCTCGTCGGTATTTTCCTGGCGGTGGACGGTGGCCAAGAGATATTGCTTCGGTTTGATTGATAGTTTTTCCAAAATTTTGACTTTTGACTTTTGACTTTTTAATTCAATCTGTATATCGTTCATCACATCACCAACACAGTGGACACCTTTAGTTATCCCCTCTCCTCTAAGAATCTTGGCTGCTGATTGGACTGGGGCAAACAGGATTTCTGAAATGTGATCCGCCACGACCCGATTAATTTCTTCGGGCATTAAACGATTATAGGATCGCATGCCGGCTTCGACATGGGCCACTGGGATATGGAGTTTGACTGACGCCAAAGCGCCGGCAACGGTTGAATTGGTATCCCCATAAATTATTACTAAATCAGGTTTTTCTTTAAGTAAGACCGCTTCAATGCCGCCGAGCATTTTGGCAGTTTGCTTGCCCTGGCTTTCAGAGCCTACCCCCAAATTATAATCTGGTTTTTTGATTTTAAGTTCTTTAAAAAAGATATCCGACATATTCAAATCGTAGTGTTGGCCGGTGTGAACTATAATCTCCTTGGCAAATTTTTTAATTTCTCTTGAAATCAAAGGCGTTTTAATAAATTGTGGTCTGGCACCGATAACGGTGACAATTTTTTTCATTTTGGCTGTTTTAATCTAACAAATTTTTGTAAAACTTTTCAAGTTTATTGGCCTCAAAAGCCCAGCTAAACTGATTACTGATCTTTTTTAAATTCTGGCGATAAAATAATTGCTTACTTTTGCCAGTCATCGCAATAATCTTTTGAGCAATCAATTTTGAATTTTTGGGATCAACTACCTCGCCTATTCGGTTTTTAACAATAATGTTTTTAAACTCAGGGAAATTACTGCCTAAAACAGGTATAAAGCCGTTAATATACTGAAAAAGCTTATTTGGCAAAGAAAAGTAATAGCTTAACGAAATTTTCTGGGTTAATGCCAACCCTAAATCAGCCTGTGAGACAACCGAAATAACTTCATTAGGTTTAACCGCTGGTAAAAATAAAACTTTCTTTTTCAATTTTAAAGTTGAGATTTTTTCTTCAATTCCATTTTTAGCTAAACCGGCGCCCAAAAAAATCAATAAATAATCTTTAGGCAAATAACTCATCGCCACTAGCATCTCTTCGAAGCCCCGTCCTTCATTCGCGCCGCCGCTATGAATAATTAATTTTTGGTCTGGAAATTCTTTTTGTAAATTGATTGGCGCTTTTTTAACTATGGGCTGGGTAGTGTTATATAGAGCCAAAAAGGGTTTACGATATTTTTTTGTCAAATATTTGGCGATACTCGCATTCACTGTGATCCCCGCTTTTACCTTAAGCATCAATACTTTTTCTAAAACCGGTAATAACCAATGAATGCCACGAAGATTTTCAAACGGATAGATATCAGACCAAAGCTCATGTGAATCATAAATTAAAATCTTTCGTTTCAAAAGCGCGGCGGGAAAAGCGCATAACAATCCATCAATATCATGAGCGTGAAAAACATCGGGATTTTCTTTAAAACAGGCCTTCGATAGAGACCAAAAAGACGAAAAAATATTGAAAAAGCCAAATCGGAAACGACGATAGCGGATTCTTTTAATTTGATACGAGCTCTTTGTGATAGCGTCCTGATGGGAAAACTTGCGAGCCAAAATAGTTAAATCAAAATTCTTCTTCAAAGCTAGCGCTTCATTCTGCACACGGCTATCGTAATCAATATCGTTTGTTTCAACCATGCAAATTTTGTTCATTTTTTAAATTCGCTCAGGCTAATCAAAGTAGAGTTTCAAATATTCGTCAGCAATTTTATCTGGTCGATGATATTTCTTGGCAAAAGCGATACCGGCATCGCCCAAATTCTTTCGCGACTTAAAATCTTCGATCAAGATCATTAAATCTTTTTCCAATGTCCAAATATTGGAATTGATCACCGGGATATCTTTCGCAAAATTCATCAAATTAAAATATGGTTCATGCATATAAGCAATAACTGGTTTGCCTAAGGCCATCGCTTCAACTGCTTGGCCGCCATACCAACCAACAAGGAGCTGGTCAATCACGATATCTGCTTTGGCCATCAGAGAAAGCAAATCCTCATTTTTAAGATTTAGAGGCATACGAAATTCAACATTTTTATATTTTTTTTTGAGATTTTTAATTGTGTTTAGGATATATTCCGACCCTTTGACATCCATAACCGTCGGGGAATGAAAAATAACGATTTTGTTTTTATGAGTTTCAGATTTGATTTTCAAAATTTTTTCTAAATCACGCGCATAAGGGATAATCTTGTCATAATGTGAAACCGAGCTGGCTAAAAACGGTCCCGTCAGCGCTACCCTATCAGCGAACCAAATAAAAATTTCCATCCTGATTCTTCTTTTAAAACCGCCCCAGGATTGTGAAAGCCTCCGCATCTTCTCATAATAAACTGGCCAGTTTTTGCTTTTCGACTGTAATGAAGGTGGTAAAAAGTCTAAATGCGTTCTGACATCGGAACCCCTAAAAGTTAAAACAATCCTTTTACCGAAAATTTTTAAAATAAAAAGATTTAGCGGATAAAAGAAAAAAACTTCCATACAATTTAAATGCCAAATATCATATTTAAATAAAATACGGAAAAAAAGTGCCATTTTCTGCAGAGCAAAAACGAATTTATTGGAAGAAACTTCCAAAGCGGTATCCACCGGCATACCAAACTTAGAATGGCCCACACCATAAAAATCGACCGAATATCCGCGCTTCCTTAAAACCCTCGTAAAGCTCCAAATACCTGCTGCTCCTGCCGACGCGAACCCAACAAAGATTTTTTTACCTTCTGTTTTTGGCGGGCGCGGCATTTTTAGTACTTTCTATATAGCCAATTAGCTCTTCGATCGTTTCGTTAAGTCCCACTCGAAAATCAGTCACGAAATCCATTCCCAGTTTTTTGATCTTAGTATTATCAATATCAAATTTTTTAATGTCCCCGACTAACCAATCTTCATAAATTGGTTTGACATCGGTTTTACCGAAGTGCTTTAAAACTTCTCGGCAAAGCTGATTGATTGTTACACTGATGGCTGAAGCGCAGTTATAAACTTCGCCGCTGGCTTCGGGTTTCGTCGCCACAAGCAAGTTGGCTTTAACCACATCTTTCACATAAGTAAACGATCTTTCTTGTTTGCCATCGCCAAAAATAGTGGGTCTTTCGCCGTTAAGCAAATTTCTGGTAAAAATCGCGACAACTCCCCCATATTCATTGAATTCCTGCCGCGGCCCATAAACGTGAAAATATCTTAAGATTGTTGTATCAAGGCCGTACAATTTATGAAAAACTTGCGAATATCTCTCGCCCGCCAACTTACTGACACCGTAATACGAAACCGGATTAAGCGGATGATTTTCGTCTTGTTTGGTTATTTTTTCTCCATAAACTGACCCGGTTGAAGCATGAATAAATTTTTTGACTTTATTTTTACAAGCAAGTTCCGCCAGATTAAAAGCTCCGCCAGCGTTAACCGCTAGATCTCGGCGAGGGTCCTTGAGACAAATGTTCTTTTTCGAGGCGGCATTGTGAAAAACAATATCAACACCTTTAAAATAGCGCGGCAGATTTTTCATATCGGTAATATCACATTTTGCTTCTTCAAAGTTTTTGAACTTTTTAAGATGTTTGAGATTAACCTTTTTTCCTGCCGAGTAATCGTCGATCGAGATAACTTTGAAACCTCTCGTGACGAGTTCTTCGCAAATATGCGACCCGATAAACCCTGCCCCTCCCGTGACTAACGCCTTTTTGTACTTTTGTTTTAACTTTGGGTAGATTTTATCGATGGTCATTCTGTCTTTCCTCTATTAAACTTTTTAATTTTTAAAAAGATTTCTTTAACGGCTTCGTATTCATATTTGTCCAAGACCCCCAGAAAATATAATAATACAAAAAATCCAATCAATTCGCCAATTTTAATCACCAAATTTGCATTAAAGCCGTATCGCCAACTCAAAGGAAAACTGACGATGGCGGCAACGCTTAATAATAACAGTTTAAAAATTTTTTGCCAGGGGAGTTTGATATAAACCAACTTCTGACTGGTATAAAGATAAGAATTAGTTAAAACAAAATATGATATCGCCGTTGCCCAAGCGGCACCAACCATACCATATCTCGGAATCAAAAGAAAATTTAAAACAATGTTAATTGCCGCCGTCACCGCCGCATATAAAGCCATATATTTTGTTTTTCGCGCAATCGTGATACCCAAAACCGTAATTTGTAAACTTGCCGAAAAAGTAAAAGCTAAAGTCATCGGCCCAATCGCCCTGAAACTATCGAAATAACTTTCGGTTGTAAAAATTCTCAAAATTTCCTGCCCGAAGACGGTGACGAAAACCGCTAGCGAAAAGAATAGAACAAGATAATATAAAAATATTTTTGGGACGAATTGTTTAAAGACATTTTTGAGTTCATAGTAAAGTTTCAAAACATAAGGAGTCCAGGCCTGTCCTAGGGCAAAGGAAAAAAAAGTAAGCAAACCGGCAATATTAATGGCAATCGAGTAAAGTCCTAATTCAGTTAGATTCCAATATCGATTGATAAAGAACCGATCCGAGAGATCAAAAACATAGAAAGAAAGCGCGGTTGGAACCATCAAAGAACCGTAAGCAAGCATCTCCATAAGATGCTGCCGATTGAACCGAAAAGCGATAAATTTTCTCTTAAAAATATAATAAAAAGCCAAAATGAAACTTAAAAAAGTCCCCACCAGTGTCCCCCCCAAATATCCCACCAGTCCTTTATGATAGATGACCACAAAAATTACCATCAGGCCGGTCGAGACAATCGCTTGGAAAACAGAAATAAAAGCAAAGGTTTTCGCTTTAAATTCCAGCCGCAGTAATAATTTAGCAAATGAGATTAATAAGCTAAAAAATGCCGTCACAAAAGCAATCAAAAAAAGTATTCGGTAGCTGGTAGTTTGAAACGCTAAAAAAGAAAACTGTTTAATAAAAAGACTCATAACCGCTACTAAAACTGTTCCCCACCCGACAAGAAACCAAAAAGCGGTTGAAGTGATCACCTTTTTTTCTTTTCCATATTGGTAGTAGCTAACAGAAGTGGCCGCATCCATACCAAATATCAACAAGAGACTCAAAAAATAGGTAATCGAAGTAATAAGGTTAACAATACCGTATTCGGCCGGCGCGAACACCCTGGTAAAAATTGGCGCCGTTACCAATGCCAGTATTTTTAGAATCGCATTGCCAAATCCATAAACGAGGCTGTCTTTAGAAAGTCCAATAAAATACTGTTTAAGCGCTATTGGCTTGACTGATTTCATATTAGCCCGCGTTTTGGAACTTCTTTTTCAAAAATTTTTTGATTTATTGGTTTGTTATCCCAAATATACTCATAAATGATCGCCCTTAGCGCGCCGACAAACTCTAAAGAGTGATATTTAAGCGCGTATTCTCGCCCGCGAATCCCGAGTTCTCCTCTTAACTTCGAGTCATTGACAAGTTTCGTGATTGCCCGGGCCAAAGTATCGGGATTGGCGCTAATTGCCGGATGATTTTTAGCATAATACCAATGAAATTTCCAAATATCCGGCCTCAAATAAGTGATCACCGGTCGGCCGGTTGCCATCGCCTCGATAGCCGTAAAACCATGCCAACCAGAGATCACATCGGGAATAAAAATGTCGGCCTGCGGATAAAGCTTTTTACATTCTTCCATTGGCTTTCTTTCAATTAGCATCATCTTAATTGGCAATTTATCTTTCAAACGATCGAAGCAGTCCAAAATAAAACGGGTCCCCTTATGGCTACGATGGTTGGTTGAATGGGCAATAACAATTGTTTTATGTTTTGGCGTGGGATAATAATTCCAGATTGATAGATCAGTCGCCAGCGGCAACATTATTCCCCTTTCTCCAAAATGAATCAGATCACCGCCAGCGATTAGAACATCGGCATATTTTTTTGCCCGGGCGACGTTAGCACGAATTAAATCTTCATGTTGTGCTTCCCAATCATCGGTGCGATCCATCGCGTTATTATATTTAAAGCCCTGCTTGCGTACCTCGGACATCACTTTACAGTCAGAACCGTAGCCGTAGACAGAAATCTTTTTCGAACATAACTTTAGTAAAACATACTCGGCTTTTCTAAGATGTGAGTGCATCAAAAACCCACCGGAAAAAGCAAATTCAAAAAGATCATATTTGAGCAAGGCCCAAAAAAATGGCAAGAGATGATCGCTTAAAATCACAAGATATCTTAAAATTAGATGGTTGGACAGAACAAATCCGAAACTAATATTACGAAAATATGGCGGAACATCGAGAGCATAATTATCCGCTTTGTAACCTTGAGTTCGAAGCGCTTTAACCGCGTAATACGGTAAAGGAGATCCTAAAGGCGAGATAATAACTGATGGTCTCAGCTTAAAAGTTTGCTTAATATTGTATCTTATCCATCCGTAAACAATTGACAAAGGTAAAAACACAAAAAATATAATAACAAATAAATATTGAATTACTCTCAAGGGAAGATATAATATTTTTTTCATATTAATAATATGGCTTCAAACCAATCGCTTTAACTTTTTGTCTTACTTCTTTTAACGCCCCTTTACCCCATAAATCCGGGTGAACCAGAAGCTGGATATGATTATGCTCAAGATTTTCACATAAACAACCTTTATTCCATTTGCCACAACTATCAGCCAAGTAACATTCCTGGAATCTCTTTTCGTATGTCTCCTGTTTAATTCCCAGCCTCTTTTTGTTGGCAAAGAAACGATAAGGCTGCTTTTTTCCGTCTAAATCACGATGTTCTGATGCGGATTCAACTTCAATGTCAAGAATTGATTCTAATACTTTCTTTTCTTTCAAAAATAGTTCGGATCCACTAATTTTAAAGGTTGGCGACAAAGTTCTGGCCTCATAATGAAGGCCGATTTCATGGCCCATTTTTATTATATCTTGGAAAATTGGATAAGTATTTTTTTCGAAAGGATAATAATGCTCGCCGTGAACTCGCACAAAAAAAGTCGATTTTATTCCTAGTTTCTTTTCAATTTTGGCAAACTCTAATGCTCTCTTGGGGGTATAGTCAATATCGTGTCGAAGTAAAATTAATTTTGAAGCTGTTTTATGTTTTTGGTAATCTCTAAAATTACTGATAACAAAGCCTTCTTTTAAGGCCTTTTTCAGCATTTCCCGATAATGTTTGTAAGAAAAATCACATTTCATTTATCTATGAACACCCTCATCCACATTTCGTAATTATACAACCGCCAGAATAGCTGATAATTTTTAATTTTGCCCTCTAAATATTGGTTAAATAGCTCAGCCGCTTTACCTCTTTGAAAAATTCCTCTCGCATTAAATTTCTCTGAGGCGAAAACTTTTTTCATTTCTTTCCCCAAAGTCTCTTTCATCCAATATTCTTCAGGAGTGGCAAAGCCAATTTTGTCTTGGCGTGTTCTGATTTTTTCGGGCAAAATTCCCTTGAGCGCCTGCCGCATAATCCATTTGGTTTCCCCCTGACGAATTTTTTGATTATCGGAAAGTGCATAAACAAATTCGACAAAACGATAATCCAAAAACGGCACCCGTGATTCAATCCCAAACGCCATTGAATCACGATCTTCATATCGGAGCAAAGAAGTTATGCTGGTTTTTAAGTGATTGTGCAATCCGTCCTTCAGCAAATTACCAGATGGGCGTAACGGCGCCGGACTCTTAAATTTATTTTTCCAGGAAGGCTTAAAAACATCATATTCCGACCATTGATTTTGAAAGAACCTCGAGGTTAGCCCGCCTAAAAACCCTCGACGCACTAATTCCATAAAAAGATCTTTGAAAATTCCCCAGACTGATCGTTCGTGTTTTCTCGAATACATTATTACTTCATAAACAAATCGCGGAATTTTAAATTCTTTGAGAAGTTCCGAAAAATAAATACCGAAATATAAATGATAACCAGCTAATAATTCATCTGATCCCTGGCCATCGAGCATTACTTTAACGCCATTTTGTCGCGCCAAACGAAAAACATTCCACTGAGCGTAAATACTGGTTGAGCAAAAAGGATAATCTTGATGATAAATAACATCTTTGATTTCTTTTACGAGTTGACTAGCCGAAGGAAAAACTAAATGCGATTTGGCTTTCGTTTTTCGGATGACTTCGTTAATATACCGACGTTCGTCACAGTCCTTATATTTTTTAGAATCGTAAGCGGAGGAAAAAGTCTTTTGCCACCGGCCAATCTGGGTAATTTTACCCTCTTTTTTAAGAAAGTCATTAATTACACAAACAATTGCCGAAGAATCTAAGCCACCCGAAAGACATGTACCAATTGGTACATCGCTTCTCAATCGAAAATTAACTGAATCCAAAAATAACTCTCGGAATTTATCTTGTAACGCTTGGTCGGATAAAGCAGCTTGCTTTTTCGACGGATCCAAATCCCAGTATTTTCTTATTTCTAACCTGCCTGCCGGCGAGGCAGGTTTCTTTTTTCTTAGAACTAAGTAGTAGCCACCGCGTAGTTCTTTAACGTGACGAAAAAAAGTGTCTTCGGAGTGGTCGACTAAACCACGAATTAAATAATCCCAGACAATCTTCTCGTTTGGTTCCGATTTTATCTCGGGATGTTTAAGCAGAGCTTTAATTTCTGACGCAAAAAGAAATTTCTCCTTATCTTCTAAATAGTAGAAAGGTTTGACGCCCAGACGATCGCGGGCCGCAAAAATCAGATCATTTTTTTTATCATAAATGACAAAGGCCCACATGCCATTGAAACGCGCCAGGCAATCGGTCCCCCATTCCTGATAGGCGGCTAAAATTACCTCCGTGTCCGTTTGCGAGCGAAATTTATAGCCCAGTATTATAAGCTCGGCTCTTATTTCTAAATAGTTATATATCTCACCATTAAAAACTATCGCCAAATTATTATTATCATAAAACATCGGCTGATGACCTAATGGCGAAAGGTCCAAAATTGAAAGCCGTCGCTGGGCCAAACCAATATTTTTCTCAATAAAAAAGCCCTCATCGTCGGGCCCGCGATGGGAGAGTGAAGCATTCATCTTCTCGAGAATTTTCTTCTCAACTGGTTTTTTATCTAAATTTACAATGCCGGTGATACCACACATTCTTCTCCATCCATTTAAAACAAACTCGTGTATACATCAGTAATTCTTTGAGCAATTTTCATTGAATCATGGTAAGAGGCAACAAATCTTTGCGATTTTTCGCTAATGTTTTTTCTTTCACTTGGGTTGTCGAGAAATTTGCTTATCACATTACAAAGGTCATTTTTATTGGCGTTCAGAATCGGGACTTCTTTATAAAATGGAACAAATTTCATTAAATCCTCCTTTCTCAAGTATGCAACCACCGGAACACCACGATTCATCATCTCAACCGCAAAAAAACCATACCAGCCAACGATCACTTGGTCAATTGCTAAATCGGCATCACGATAAAACTTTTCTGCCTGATTTCTTCTTAGCTTTTCCACCAAGGTGAAATCGATGGGATATTTTTTTTGTAGTTTTGTGATTGCTTTAATAATTTCGTCAGTACCCTTGGCAAAACGATGCGACGGAGCGTGAATAATCTTGAATCTTCTGTTAGATTTTTTACTGATTATTGTTTCTTTGGGCATTTCAAATGAATAAGGCTGAAATTCAGCCCGCGGGGGCAATACATATAAAAGGTCTGGGTTCAAAGCAAAAATATGATCAGCATATTTATTAACCTTTTGGATGCGCTTCCGGCGACGCCAATCCATTAAATAATCTTTAGAGCTATAAGTTTGAGCCGGATATGGTCCTTGACCAAAATGTGATTGGAAAAAGTCTTTCTGTCGGGCATCATCGCCTTGATAAGTTATGATAATTTTTTTACCGGCTTTTTTCAATAAAGCAAAATCTAAATAATCTAGGCCAATGTATGGATAGTCTAACATTGAAAGACCCCAGTTGAAATGAAATATATCGTATTTTTTTATCGCTTTTCGAAAAAAATTTATCTTTTTTATTTCACCTGGGATACTGAAATAATTTAATTTCAAATTTTCATCAAAATTGTCAAAAAAAATATGGTCTTTGTATAAAACAACATCGCTTTCAAACCCAAGTTTTCTTTCAGCTCTAGAGATCGCCCAGGGGTTATTGCCAACATTAGTGGGGACATGGAGAATCCTCGGTCTAGGAGGCATATTTTTCTCCCTCTCCCTCCAAAAATATTCTATTCCACCATTCAAAAGAAAGTAACGACCATAAAATTAAACGGCGATCTTCGCCCTTAAGATGTTCTTTCCAAATTTGTTCTAAAAATTCTTTTTTAAAAATGCCACGCGAAAGCGCTCGCTTGCCTAAAATCGTCTCGTGGATGTATTCCTTGAGCTGATTTTTATACCAAGCGCTCTCCGGCGGCGTAAAACCAGTTTTTCTTTTCGTAGTAATTTCTTTTGGCAAATACTTATTCATCGTTTTTCGAAAAAGTAGTTTGCCGAGGTCATCTTTATATTTAAATTTTGCCGGCATTGCGTTAACCAGCTTAACTAATTCGAAATCTGCCATCGGAACTCTGCCCTCCAGCGCGTGAGCCATAAACATTTTATCTTCAACAATATAGAACCCGTGCAAGAAAGTCTTTTGCTCAAAATAAATGGCCTGATCAACCGGGTTTTGGCCAATTGCCGGTGCAATGACCTTGCGGTATTCATCAAAGGGTTTATCAAGATCAATATTTTCTAAGGCCGTTTGAGAGAAAAACTTTTCTTTTTGAGTGTCTTTGACTAAACGCGACCAATAATTATATTGGGCTTTATCAAAATCATCCTGGTTTTTGGCCTTTTCAATCAGCCGATAACGCCAAGGATATCCGCCAAAAATCTCGTCGCCGCCGGTGCCCGAAAGACAAACTTTCACAAACTTGCTGGCCAAACAAGAAATATAATATTGAGGATAGCTCATACCCAGACGCAAATCTTCTAAATGCCAAATGAGTTTCGGCATCGCAGCGCTGACATTAACCGGATGTAAAACAGTTTCGTAATGCTCACTCGAAACAATCCTGGCTACAATTTCCGCTTCTTTGCGTTCATCTAGATTCGCTTCTCGCCCCTCGGCGCCAACCAGATCGAAACCGCCGGTAAAAGTCATAAACTTGGGGTTTTTTTGAGCGGCGAAAAGGGCGATTGTCGTCGAATCCATTCCTCCAGAGAGCAGTGTTCCCACGGGTACATCGGAGATTAAATGGCGCCAAACCGAGTCGCGTAAAGTTTTTAAAAGTTTTTCTTGCCAAACGCTTGCCGAATAATCTTTTTTTTCAAAAGAGGCGTCCCAATATTGAAATTTAGTAAGTTTCCCATCATAGACAATATTGTGTCCTGCCTCTAACAGGTTGATGCCGTAAAAAAGCGTTTGGTCGGATAAAATATTTTGAAAAGTAAAATATTCGTTTAAAGCATTATAATTAAGCTTTGCTTTGATGCCAGGAAATTCCAAAATCGCTTTAATTTCTGAAGCACAGATAAATTTTTCCGAATCATGATAGTAATATAACGGTTTTATTCCCAATCGATCTCGAGAAACAAAAATAGATTTATTTTTTTGATCGTAAATTACAAAAGCCCACATGCCGTTGAAATGCTTAACGCAGTCCATCCCCCACTCTTCATAAGCATGAAGAATCATTTCCGTATCGGAGGTCGAATGAAAACGATGTTTTTGGCGAAACTTTTTTTTGACTTCCTGATAATTATAAATTTCGCCGTTAAAAACAATCGTTAGGGATTTATCTTCGTTGAACATCGGTTGATGACCGGCTGATGTTAGATCAAGAATACTTAGCCGTCTATGTCCCAATCCGACATTGCCATCAATATAAATCCCCTCGTCGTCAGGTCCGCGATGAGCAATAATTCTGGTCATCCGACGAATAATTTTTTCATCTACTTCTTTTTTTTGATAGACACCGACTAATCCGCACATAGTTTCCTTAAGTCATATTCTCATAAAAAAACTGAATTTAAAATGCAAAGCTATTAAACCAGAATATGAATGAATTGACAAGTTAAGCTTATTAAGTTTATATGATACTATATAAAACTGAGGAGTAAATACACTGCAGAAAATATTTGAGATGTTTTGGAAAAATCGAACCCTGATTTGGCGGATGACCTATAAAGATCTTACTGATCGCTATGCGGGCTCGGCCCTGGGTGTTTTTTGGGCTCTTTTTTATCCCCTCTTGTTAGTGGGGATATATGTTCTAATATTCACTTTCATTTTTAAGGTCAATCTCGGCGGTCAGGTGCAAAGTCAACCGCTTGAGTACGCCCTGTATGCCATTGTTGGCTTGGTCGCCTTTATCTCCATGCAGGAAGGCCTTGTTCGTTCTACAAGTTCTATTTTGTCTAACGCCACCCTAGTTAAGCAAGTTGTTTTTCCGATTGATATTTTGCCGATAATTGGCATTTTGGTAAGTTTCACCACTCTTGTAATTGGTTTTGTCATTTACTTATTCATATCAGCCACGCTGGTGCGCGAACATCTTTCGGTTTTAGCATTGCTTTTACCGCTTGTGATTTTTTTACATTTTATTTTTTCGGTCGGCATTGGGTGGATCTTGGCCGGAGTTGCTGCCTACTTCCGAGATCTAAAAGAATTAATAACCATATTCTTATTTTTAGGAATGTTTGTAACGCCAGTGCTCTATTCCGATCAAATGGTTCCGGCCGCACTTTATTGGCCATTTCAGATTAACCCAATGACACATCTCATTAATATGTATCGTGATGTTTTATTTTATGGTCATATTAATCATCCATGGAGTTTTTTGGTTTTTTCGATATTATCAATTGTTATCTTCTTATTGGGATTTTCTTTTTTTCAAAAAGTTAAACATTTCTTTGCTAACATACTTTGAAGCTTATGAAAGATTCTATCGCCATTGAGGTCAAAAAATTATCAAAAATGTATAGAATTTATCGCCAGCCGATGGATCTTTTTTGGAATGTTATTTTTGGCCGAAAAACTTTCGCTGAGTTCTGGGCATTAAGAAACATTAATCTTAGAATAAAACGCGGTGAAGTTCTGGGCATTATTGGTCGAAACGGCGCTGGCAAATCAACACTTCTTAAGATTCTATCGGGGGTTTTAGACAAAACCTCGGGCACCATTAAAGTTAACGGCAGGATCTCGACAATCCTTGAGCTAGGAACAGGTTTTCATCTCGAATATACTGGTCGAGAAAATATTTATAACGGCGGATTAATTTTAGGCATGTCGCGTAAAGAAATTGATAAAAAAATTGATTCAATCATTGCTTTTTCAGAACTTGAAGAATTCATTGACCGTCCCTTTAAAACCTATTCTGACGGGATGAAAACAAGATTGACCTTTTCGGTTGCAACCGCTATCGAGCCAGAAATTCTCATCATCGACGAGGCGCTGGCTGCCGGCGACAGCTTCTTTGTCAATAAATGTATCCGAAGAATAATGGAACTTTGTCAAAGTGGGGCAACCGTTATAATGGTTTCTCATAGTGATTTATTAATCCAGCGACTCTGCAACCGTGTTATTCTACTCGAACGGGGCAAAATCAAATCTGATGGTGACCCGATCGAGGTTTGCCAAGAATATGAATTGGCGGTCATGCAAGAGATTTCTCAAAAATTAAAAATTGAAAACAAGAAAGGGCACAAAGATAAGAAAATCATCGGTGTGGGACCTTTACAAATAACCAGAATTCAAATTCTCGACCAGAAAAACAAGGAAAAATATTCTTATTTTCAAGGGGACAATCTTAAGATTAAAATTTTATATGAAACCCCGGTTCCTATCGAGAACCCGGGATTGTATCTTCTTTTTGTAAGGCATGATGGCATTTTCGCCACCAGCTTTTTTTCCGCCGAGAAAGAAACCTTCCACGAGCAGATCAATTTAGGAACTTTGAAAGGAAAAGGGGTTCTAGAGGTCAGTTGGCCTAAAATTCAACTTGGCGACGGCGTTTATTATTTGACAGTTGGTTTTTTCCCCCTTAAATCATGGCAAAAATCTGCTTTTCACTCTGAACCCTACTGCTTACACGATAAATCTTACAAAATCGATCTTAAAAGACCCAACCGTCCGCTGCAGACAATTTTTGATCAAGAAATTAAAATCATTAAGAAATAAAAAATTAACATGGGAGCTTACAAAAAAGTAGAAATCGATTACGAGGATAAAATCGCCAAAGATTACAACGCTTGGTATCACCAAACCCCTATTCAAAAGTACCATGCCAGAGATTTTGTTAAATATATCAAAAAAGAAATGAGAAAAAATGACCAAGTTTTGGATCTCGGGTGTGGCCCGGCCTCACTTTGGGATGAACTAATCAAAATTAAGCATATCCAACTTATTGGAGCTGATGTCTCTCCTAAAATGATTCAAGAAGCTAGAAAATTTCATCCCCAAGGCAGATTTGTAGTCGCCGATTCCGAAAAATTATTATTCAAGGATGAGGAATTCGATGTGGTGATCTGTTCCAGCGTTCTTCATCATTTACCTTCTCCGAACAAATCTCTAAAGGAAATTACGAGAGTTCTCAAACCTTATGGCACTCTGATCGGCAGAGAACCTCAGACAGACCCATTTCTCAAGGGAGTTAGCCCGTGGTTGACAGGAGCGATTATGGGCCTTGTTCATCTTATGCGGCGACGGGAACATCATTCGCCGCCAAAGGAACCACCAATCCACAAACATCATAAATGTTATGATATCAAAGAATTTTCTGATTTTGTAGAGAAAAACAATTTGGTTATCCAAGATATTAAATCAAAATTCCCATTCTCAAGCAATTTTGCTGATATGAGAAGCAGATTGGGGTCAAGAATGATTTTAAAAGTAGATAAAACCTTAAAAAATCACAAAGGGAATCAATTTTTTTACAAGGCCATCAAATATGGCTATGGTCGAAAAGAAATTATCTTTAACGTCTATCAATACCTTAGAATCTTGGAAAAAGAGTCAAATAAAAGCTCAATCAAATTAGCTAAAATATTAGTCTGGCTTGCGTTAGGCTTAGATCTAGCTTTACCCAAAAAATGAAAAAATTCAAAGTTCTTCATGTGGGCAACATTGCCAATAATGCATATTTAAATTCTAAGTTTTTAAGGGAAAAAGGCATTCAGGCAGATGTCCTTTGCTATGACTATTATCACATCATGGCTACTCCGGAATGGGAGGATGCTGAAATTATTGGCGATTGGGGCGATGATTACAACCCGAATTGGTCAAAATGTAAATTAGGGACATTTGCTCGCCCTGAATGGTTTTTCCAAGGAGAATTAAACGATATTGGCAAAAAAACATTTAAGTGGCAAAATAATGACTACCTACTTAACAGGCTCGACACCAGTCTGCTTGTTAACCGGTTCAACGGTTTTGTTAGAACTCGGTTTTGGGCAACCATCATTGCAATTTTAAATTTTTATACCTGGTCATCAAGTTTGTGTAAAATAAAACCGATTGAAGAGACTCTAGAGTTTCTCACCGACATATCCATTAGCTATCTTGACTGGGCAAGAAGACAACTTCTCCCTCCGGCCATCCGCTGCCGACAAGAAAAATTTAATTCCCTCTACTATAAAAGCTTAATTAAAGATTTTCGATTATATTTTCCGGAAAGAAAAGACAAACTTTCAATGAAGGATATTCTGATTTTTTTAGGAAGAATCGATCTTCTCAAACATATCTTTAAAAATTATGATATTATCCAAGCTTACGCCTCAGATCCAATTTTTGCTCTTTTGACCAACAAACATCCCTATGTTGCCTTTGAACATGGAACATTAAGAGATCTTCCTTTTGAGGATTCATCTCTGGGACGATTAACGGCTTTAGCTTACCGAAAGGCAGATCTGGTTTTCATAACGAACCCGGACAATATTAATGCAGCAAAGAGATTAGGATTAAATAACTCCACTTACATTCCTCATCCAATTGACGAGTCCAAAACAAATGAAAAAAACAGAAAGCAAAATTTAAAAAAAAAGCTTGGAGTTGACTATCTCTTTTTTGCTCCGGCCAGACAAAACTGGGAAATCAAGGGAAACGACATTGTCATATCGGGATATAATCTCTTCGTTAAACAAAACCCATCACTTAAAAGTCAGCTCATTCTTGCTGACTGGGGAGATGACACTAAAAAAACTAAAAGATTAATTAAAAGCCTAAAAATGGAAAATAAAATAATATGGGTCAAGGCTCTTTTTAGAAAAAAATTGCGCCATTATTTCCAAGAATCCGATGTCATTCTCGATCAATTTAAAGGCTATTTCGGCGCTATCGCACCAGAGGCAATGTTATTTAAAAAACCGGTTGTCACCTGGTTTGATAAGCAGCTCTATGATTGGGCCTTCAAAAAAATGCCTCCCGTTATTTTAGCAAAAAATTCCCAAGAGATTGCCAACTCATTGGAAAAATTAGTTAAAAACAATAAATATTATCGTTCAGTTTCTTTGGATTGCCATAAGTGGTATAAAGAGTACCATAGTCAGAGGGTAGTCACGGAAAAATTATTAAAAGCTTACAAAGAATTTTTATGAAAAAAATCATAGTTATGGGCAACAAGGACATGTCTGTGGAATGTCTGGATTACCTCTTAAAAAGTGGAGAAAATGTGTTGGGGATTATTTGCAACTATAACGACGATATAAACATTAAATCTTGGTATAAATCACTAAAAGCATATTGTATAAAGAAAAAAATAAAATTTTGGCAGCCCAAGAATTGCAATGAACCAACCTTCATTGCTCAAATAAAAAAACTTCAACCTGATATTGTTTTTTCTTTTTCTTACGATAGAATTATCAAGCCTGAATTTATTGCGTTGCCCAAAATCGGAATTTTCAATATCCACTTTGCCCAGCTGCCAAAATATCGTGGTTGCCTACCTTTAGTTTATGCTTTGGCTGAAAAACAACCAAAAATAGGTGTTACCCTGCACTACATTGATCCTGGCATTGATAGCGGCGATATTGTGGACCAATCGTTTATAAAAGTGGGGAGAAAAGATACTGCATACACCTTGTATTTTAAGTGCGTTAAAGCCGGCAAAAAAATATTTGTTAAAAATCTACCAATGATTAAAAGAGGGGTTAATAAAAGAAAAACCCAAAACTTATCAGTGGGTTCGTATCATCCTCAAGAATATCCTGATGACAGGTGGATTAACTGGCAAAAACCAGCTCTGGACATCGATTTCTTTATTAGGGCCTTGACCTTTAAAAGTTATCCCTCGGCCCGCACAAAATTCAAAAAAAAGGAATTTGAGATTATATATCCGATTAAACTGGGATATAGCCAAACCAAATTTCCGGCTGGCAAAATTAAAAAAATCACAAAAAAATATTTAATTATCGGAACAGCTGAAAATTTGGTAATAGCTAAAGATTTTCGGATAAACAACCAATTATTAACCACCTCAAAATTAGTTGATGTGTTAAACCTGAAAGAGGGAGATATTCTTGGATAAATCACCGATTGCTTTAACTTTTGATTCTGACTGGATAAATAACGAGCATTTGCTTGAGTTGATTGAAACCTTAAAAAAAAATCAACTGAAGGCAACTTTTTTTATCACCGGCAAATACGACTGCTTTAAAAAACCGGATCCACTTTTTGAAATTAACCCACATTTCAGATTCAACGGCGATTGGACTGACTACGAAGAAAGTTTCAAACAATTTCGTTCCATTGCCCCGCTTTCAATTGGCATCCGTAATCATTCACTTTATTTTCATGAAAGGATTAGAGTTATATGGCAGAATGAAGGAATAAAATATAGCAGTAATAATCTTCAACCGCTTGTAGAAAATTTACGACCCTACAATATTACGAAAAAAATCATTGAAATCCCTATCTACTTTTTAGATTATTGGTTTATGGAATTTTCCGGCCCTCATCCGAAACTTAAGCTCTCTTCTCTTAAATTAAATCGACCCGGCCTAAAGGTTTTTGATTTTCATCCCATTCATTTAGATCTCAACACGCCCAATTTAAAGTACTACGAAAAATATAAGCATTTATTTTCCGATAAGTTAAAGACCCAAAACACGCATCCGGTTCGTTATGAAGGCAATGGCATGTCAACTCTTTTTCAAAATTTAATTAAATACATAACCAGTAACAAAATAAAAACCTATAAACTCAAAGAAATATACCAAAAGTATGAAAAAAAGCTTTAAAAATATAAAAGTCTTACATGTAGGCAATATTGCCAATAACGCTTATTTGAACTCGAAACTTTTGCGCAGAACGGGAGTTCTGTCGGATGTTCTTTGTTATAATTATTACCACATTATGGGTAGTCCCGAATGGGAGGATGCCAAAATTCAGGGTAATTGGGGGAATGATTTCAATCCTGACTGGTCGCGAGTTGACCTTGGAGGATTCAAGCGGCCCAGCTGGTTTTATCAAGGTGCATTGAACCAACTGGTTTGGGATATGGATAAGAAAAAAAAAGAAAAAATTGTTTTAAAAGAAAAAATCCAGATCAAAATCGAAGAAATTCTCTATGGAAACCTTATCGAAATGATTTTTAAAATTTTCTATCGGTTCCCTCTCGCGAAAAAAATTATTATCAATACCTGGTACAACCTAAAATATATATATTCCCTCTATAGCTGGTATGTCTACAAGCAGCTAAAAATTTCCAATTCTACGCTAAAAAAAATTGATTATTATTATCAATTAACTTTAGATTTTAAAAAACTTTTCCCAGACCGAAAAGACCAATTAACTCTCAAGGATATAATTCCTTACCTGTCATCAATCGAAATTTTTAAACATATCTTTAATCATTACGATATTGTCCAAGGTTATGCCACCGATCCGATTTACGCCCTGTTGGCTAACAAACACCCTTATGTTGCCTTTGAGCACGGAACGATCCGCGATATTCCTTTTTGGAACTCATCATTAGGAAGATTAACCGCTTTAGCTTACCGAAAAGCTGATTTGGTTTTTATTACCAATTCGGACGGTTTAATCGCAGCCAAAAAGTTAGGTTTGAAAAATTTTGACACAATTCCTCACCCCATCTTAAGCGATTGGCATCGTAAATCAGCAAAGCTCCTTAAAAAAAATTCAGAATTTATCTTATTTTGTCCCATGCGACATGACTGGCAAATTAAAGGGATGGATATTTATATCAAAAACTTACCTGAAATTATCAAAAAATCTAAGAAAGATATCAAAATCATATTTAATGAATTTGGGATGGACCTTGAAAAAAGTAAAAAATTGATTAAAAAACTTAATCTGGAAAAATATATTGAGTGGCACAAACCTATGCCACGATGGGAACTTGTCTCGTGGATGGTCAAAGCTGATATAGTTTTAGACCAACTCAATACGCCTGCTTTTGGCGGCATTGCCGCCGAAGGTATGCAGGCCGGCAAACCTGTTCTTGCTTCTTACGATCATGACCAATGCAAATGGATGTTCCCAGAAAAACCGCCGCTTGCTATTATTAAATCGGAAGAAGATATCGTCAAAAATTTGGTCAAGCTGATTAATTCGCCTAATTTAAGAAAATCTATCGGTAAAAAAAGCAAAATTTGGTTTGAGCAATATCTATCGGAAAAAATCGTCATAAATAAATTGCTACAAAGTTATCAAGAGATTTTAAAAAAATGAATTTTAATAAAAGCGATTTAGAAAAATATCTCCGTTATATCAGTAAAAACTTCAGAGTTATTCCTTTGAGAGATTACGATGCTAAACCAGGAATTATTTTGCGCCATGACTTAGATCTCGATATCCGCGATGCCTACGAGGTTTATAAGTTGGAAAAAAAACATGGACTAAAATCAACCTTTTTTGTCATGGTTACTTCTTATTTTTATAACCCGCTCAATCAGACTAACCGTCAGATGCTCAAAGAAATGGCTGTCAATGGCTTTGAAATTGGTCTTCATTTCGATCCGACTATTTATGGCTCAATATCTCGACCCGAACTTCTAAAAAAAGCCAAATATGAGGCTGAAATTTTAGAGAGTATCACTAGACAAAAAGTGGTTTCCATCAGTCAACATCGACCAACACTCAAAAACCACAATGGGACTTATCTTTTCTTTAAAGATTTTCGCAATACTTACGATAAGAATTATTTCAGCCACGAGCGATATATATCCGATTCGAGAATGAGATTTTTAAAAGATATATATGAATTTTCTAAAAAAGGCAAAGGCATCCCAATTCAAGTTCTCTTACATCCTTTCCATTTTACAAGGGAAGGTGAGACTTATGAAGAAAAGCTTTTTGATTTTATTAATGAGACGGTTGAAATAATCGACAAGGATTTTAGAGTTATTTCTACTTACAAACAGACGATGCGAAATAAAAAGTTAACTGATCGTATCCAAAAATTTAAAGATCTTTAAAAATTACTACCGATTTTTTCAAAAATTCTCGCCGCTCCTTTGGCGAGCGACCCTGTGCATATGCTAATTGCTCTTTAAATGTCATTTTTTTAAAACCATTCTTGGCATAAAAGTTGATGAGCTGATCTTTTCTTAGGGTTTCGGCAGAAATTTTGTTAAGCTTTTTCTTTTTTGCTTTTTTTTCGAGAAAATCGAGAATTTTTGAACCGATATTTTTACCCGTCGAGCCGGGTTTGACGGCAATACGATGAATATGGGCGGTACCGTGCTTGTTGGATGCGATCAAAAAACCAACTACATTATTGTTTTCGATCGCAATCCCGGATAGCTTAAATTTCAAGGGCAATTCATAAAGAAAATTTTCTTTCTGCCAAACTGTTCCCCAACTGGTAAACTGGTCGACATCAATCTTTAACAATTCTGCCATTCTCTTTTTGATATTTGCCTTGCTCAGAGTAATAATTTTCAAGATATCTTCCTCTCCAAATCGCAAAATAAAAAATCCAAAGCGGAAAGATGGGGGATAAATTCGCCCCAGAGCTGGGAGTATTGGGGTGGTTTATAATTTTGCCACCTGAGCTCGATGTCGGCTTTTTCAAATAACTTCTCATCAATATAATCGCGAGAGCCATCGCCAGAAAGGTAAATATTCCCCTTTGCTTTTTTAACCATATCGATTAGGATTTCGTTTTTCTCTCCTTCTGCCTTAAGACCCGAGGAAATTTCTATTTTAGTCTTGATATTCAGCATTTTAGCAATAAATTTTATTAACTCGAGGTTTAAATCTATTAAAAATTTGTGCTTACGAGAATAGATTTTTTCAATTTCCGGATAGATTTTGTCAAAAAATTTGGCCCTTTTGTAATTGAAAAATAATGTTTTTAAATGGTCTTCATTCCAAGAAGAAGAATTGTCAATTGTCCATTGATTTACCGGCATAGTAAGAGAGGCATGGATGGGAACCGTCAGCCATGTAGCTCCCTGGGGTGTTTTGATTTTGTTCCGATTGACGATGGAATTCTTCTTAACTGTGCTGTTATCATAAATGACTAAAATATCCGATTTAGCCATTTTGTCAAAAAAACCCAACCAGGGTATAAAGTTAGGTTGATGAATTGAGACAATTTTCTTTTTCATTTTTACAATTTTTTGCCCCTCATTGTGATGCCGTAAAGATCAACAAATTCTTGGACGATTTTTAAACCTGATTTTTTAAACCAACCTCGGATTTCTTCAACCGTGTGCCGCGTACAAAGCTGCGGGTGGTACCAATCATAATTAACAACCGAATTTGCTTTAAAAGGTAGAGTCTCTCTCCAATAACACTTCATAAAAAAGTGGTAAATAAATCTTTGAAAATCGTATTCGCCTGCTTCAATACCTAAAATTTCAACTTTTGGGACTTTTATTTTTATTTTTTTTCTTGAAAGAACTTTCGCAAACTCGGTAATTTCGTCGCACACACCCATGGCTTTATTATAAGGCATTTGTGAAATTCTCTCACGGATATAATCGTCAACATACTCTCTTATTGGTGCTTTCCGTTTATAAACATAAATTGCAATTTCCCCGCCCGGAGCAAGAATTTTGACCAGGTTATGAAATGCTTGATAGGGATTTTGGGTGTGATGAAGAACCTCTTGGCAATAAATAAAATCAAACTTGCCCAAATCTTTCAGATCCGCCATTAAATCCATATTATAAAAATTTGTATTTTCCTTCAGTCCAACTCTTTTAAGGTTTTCTTCGGCAATTTTTATCGGCACTAAATCAATCGCAACGACCTCGGTTCGTAAGTCGGCATGTCTCCGTAGCACTGCTGTTACCCTGCCATTTCCGCACCCGGCGTCCAGAATCCGCTTCTTGCCCGACAGATAATTTTCAAGCGCTCGTCCATTCTTGAATCCATTGCGGTTTAAAATCCAGTAATTAAATTCAGAAGTTTCATCAAGAGTCTGCTTGAAATACAAATCGGGATTGTTTTCCCATTTATCTTTGAATGTTTTTTTGGTTTTCGAAGTTTGATTCATTTTTTCTTTCTCATTCTGATTAATTTCGCGGGCACGCCGGCAACGATAGAATTTTTTTGGGTATCTTTAGTGACAACTGCCCCCGCCCCAACCTGGGTGCCCTCGCCTAAAATAACACCGGGCATGATGCTTGTGCCGGCACCTATATCGCAGCCGGATTCAACAAGAACCGGTTTCATCGCTAATGGTAAATTAATAATTGGTCCAAGGTCATCTTGATATAAATCATGAACTGAGCTCATAATCCTCACCCCCGGCCCGATGCCGTTATCGTGTTTGATAATCAGGCCGCCGGCAGCTTGCAAGTAGCAATAATGACCAATCCAAACATTATCCTCAATGATTAATTTATTTTTGTGATAACCATCAATGATTGTGCCGTAGCCGATATACACATTCGAACCGATCTCAACATTTTCTGGGTGAAAAATTAAAACTCCCGTCTCTAAAACTACATTTTTGCCGATCTTGGCAAAATCTTTGCGTTTGAATTTTCCGGTACCATGGGATTTGTATCTGTTCATTTGGGCTGTTCTAGATAAGTTTTGAGAGTTTTAACAATGTGGTTCATTTGGGTTTCGCTTAATTTAGCAAATAAAGGCAAGGTTAAAGTGTGTTTATAAGCATAAAAAGAATTCGGACAATCACCGGGTTTATAGCCATATTGCCGATATGATGGTTCCGAATGCATCGCGTATGTCCCTAAGACCGTTTCGATATTTTTTCTAAGCATGTATTTAACCAAGTCATCTCTATCAACCTTTTCCGGTAAAATTATGATAAACGATTGAAAATTAAAATCGCCGGCTTTAGGTTCATGCGGTAGTTTAATATCCGATAAACTCTCAAGCTTTTGAAGATACTTTCTGGCAACTTTTTTCCGTTCCGCATCTATCTTATCCAACTTCGCCATTTGCTCGACGCCTAAAGCCGCGGAAAGTTCAGAAAGTCGATAATTGTAGCCGATTTCAATAAATTTCCAACCTCTTGGAGTTTTTTGACCGCCGTGATTTCTTAAGATCTCAATTTTTTCGGCGATTTTTGGATCATTGGTTACTAAAGCCCCGCCTTCACCCGTAGTGATGTTTTTGCGAGGATGAAAAGAGAAACAACCGACATCGCCCCAAGCGCCGCAAGGTTCATTATGATGTTTTGAACCCAAAGCGCAAGCAGCGTCTTCAAGCACTTTTAGTTTGTGCTTTTGGGCAATTTTCATGATTTCGGTCATGTTAGCAGGGTAGCCAAACGGGTGAACGATCATAGCTGCTTTGGATTTGCTGGTGATTTTTGACTTTAGATCATCGAGATTAATGCATAATGTATCGAGATCAATGTCCACAAAAACCGGCTTAGCGCCAATTTGAGCAATGACGTTCCCTGAAGCCGGAAAGGAAAAATCGGAAACTAACACCTCGTCGCCATCCTTAACACCCATCGCCAACAAACCTAAATGCAACGCGGTCGTGCAAGAAGAGGTCGCAAAAACATATTTCACCTTCAAATAGTCCTTTAACTTCTGTTCAAATTCTGCCAGATATTTTCCTTTAGTCAAAATTCCACTTCTAGCAATATCACGAAGCGCTTTGGAAAGTTTGGCAACATTAAATTCTGGTTTGACTAATGGTATTTTTTTCATTGATTAAATTTCTTATTAAACCAATTAATTGTTTCCTGCATTCCTTGGGCAAAATTGTATTTTGGCTGAAAATTTATCAGCTTTTTCGCTAAATTAACACCTGCTTTATGACGAAGGACATCAGCTGGCCGCCGCGGTTTACGCAAAATTTTCCCCTTATAACCCGTTTCCTTAATTATTGTCCCAATTAAGTCCTTGATTTTGATTTCATGCCCGTAAGCGATGTTTATCTCTTTGCCTCGCGTATTGCTATGTTTATAAATGTCGATAATTCCGCGGGCGGTATCTTCCACATAAATGAAATCTCTGGTTTGATTGCCGTCCCCAAAGATAATCGGCTCCTCGCCGGAAGCAATTTTGCGAAGCGTAATTGGAATAACCGCCGCATATATTCCTTCATTTTGACGTGGGCCATAAGTATTAAAAGGACGCGCGATCGCGATATCATACCCGTAAGTCTTATAATAAGACATTACCATCATGTCAGCCGCGGCTTTACCGGAAGCATACAAAGTTTCTGGGCATTTTGGATGATTTTCCGAGATTGGGACCTTTTGGGCAGTTCCGTATGCTTCCGACGACGAACAATGAATGAGTGTTTGATATTTTTTCTGATCTAGCAATCTCAGTAGCACCGACGCTAAGTTAACATTCACCATAAAGGCGTCGTCCGGATCGACAAAGGAATGTTCTAACGCCTTAGTCGCTAAATTAAAAACAACTTCGATATTTTCTCGGTTGATAATTCGTTTCATCGGATTAAAATGGGTTGCGTCCTGAACAATTATCTTCAGCTTGGGGAAATTTTTCTTGGCCTCAATGAGATTTTCCATTTTCCCAAGAAAAAAATTATCGACAACTATAATTTTAGAGGGCTTTTCCTTGATCAAGGCATCGACAAGATGGCTGCCGATGAAGCCGGCGCCACCGGTAACTAAGATTTTTTTGTTTTTTGGGCTAATCATGTATTAAGTTAAAAGTTAAAGATTTATTTTTTTAATATTTTATTTTTAATATCTAATATTGTTCTTACAATATATTTTAAGTCGCTTTCTTTCAATCCCGGGTGGACCGGCAATGATAAGACTTCTTGTGATATTTTCTTCGCGATAGGCGTGTTTGATTTGTATCCTAGCCCTATATAAACCTTTTGCTCATTAATCGGCAGCGGATAAAAAACAGCGGTGCCGATACCGGCTTCATTTAATTTCTTATTGACTTCATCGCGACTCAGGCCGAATTCGGGAGTGATGCGAATCGTATATTGGTGGAAAACATGGATAACATTCTTATCAATATATGGAGTAATAAGCCCCTTTATTCCCGAAAGATTTTTATAAAGATACCCCGCGTTTTTTTGACGCGTTTTATTAAATTTTGGCAGTTTTTTAAGTTGCTCGACGCCAATAGCCGCCCCAATATCGGTCATTCGAAAATTATAACCTAAAATGTCATGGTAATAACGCACTTTAGATCCATGGGCCCGGATTAAACAGGCCTTTTCGTACGCATCTTTATCATTGGTGGTAATCATACCGCCCTCGCCGGTAGTCATATTTTTGGTTGGATATAAAGAAAATGTCCCGGTGCCAAATGAGCCAACTTTTTTATTTTTCCACTCCGCTCCATGAGATTGACAGGCATCTTCGATGACGACTAACTTATGCTTTTTTCCAATGGCCATTATTTTCGTCATGTCACAAGACGAACCATAAAGATGAATCGGCATAATCGCTTTTGTCTTTTTAGTAATCGCTTTTTCAATTCTTTCTGGGTCAAGATTAAAAGTTTCTTCTTCGATATCGACAAAAACTGGCCTGGCGCCCGTGTAAAGGATCGAATTAGCTGAGGCAATGAAGGTGAAGGGGGAGGTGATAACTTCGTCGCCTGGACCGATCCCGTGGGCGAGCAACGCCACATGAAGAGCGGTCGTTCCGCTTGAAGTGGCAATCGCGAACTTTACGCCGATAAATTTGGCAAATTTTTCTTCTAATTCCGCTACTTTCGGGCCCTGAGCAATCACACCCGATTTCATTACTTTAGTTACCGCTTTAATTTCTTCTTTGCCGATTTGCGGTTGAGCAATGTTGATTTTCACTTAGATCCTTCCTTTCTTCTGGGCTAACACTTCAAAAATCTCCCAAAATCCCCATTTTTTTGCGTTATAAATTGGTTTAATTTTAATTTTTTTACTGCCGATATCCGCGTCTGATGATAATTGTAGTAGGTTAAAACCATTTTTTTCGATAATTTTTTTTGTTTGATTGGCGGTTGAGGGTACTTTCCTATTAATTGCCTTAAAACAATCTAAAATCAATCCTAGTCTCCCTTGCTTTAATCCCTGAATAACCAATCGCGGATACCAACTGTAACCGATAATACTCCCCAGATAGATTTTCCCGCCCGGTTTTAAAACCCGATAAAATTCTTTTAGGGCTTTTTCTTTATCAGTAAACATCCAGACACTATAACAGATAATATAATCAAATGAGTTATCTCTATAAGGCATTTTTTCAACTTTGCCAAGTTCTAAATCCAGATTATTGCGTTTAAAAACTTTTTTAAGTTTCTTGGCATATTCAAGATATTTTTTTGTTAAGTCAATTCCATATATTTTTTTGTTAAAGTAAGACGCGGCGATTGACCAATATCCTGCCCCGCAACCGGCGTCAAGCAACACCGTATTTTTTCCAACAAATCCAAGTTTGTTGATTCTATCTTTATAATATTTCGGCGAAAAGGAAAGCATGGCAGCTATATTTTGATTCTCCGGTATTTCAATTTTCCAAACTTTGTCTATCTCAGCCATATTCGTTTTTTGGGTTCTTGATCTTTCATTGCTTTATAAGCATCCTTATCGACTTCAATTTTTAAACCGCATTGACACTTACCAATAACTTTTGTGCTTGTTCGATCGAAATCATTTATCCTTTTACCGCATTTACAGACAAACCCTTTGATTCTGGCCGGATTGCCATAAACTAAGGCAAAATCTGGCACATTGCGGCTGATGACCGAACCGGAACCAGCCATGGCAAATTGCCCGATGGTAACGCCCGGCGTAATCACCGAATGGGCGCCAATGGCCGCACCTTTACCGATTCTGATGGTTGAAACTTCCCAATCGTCCGCTCCTTTTGGCGTGCCATCGGGATTAATCGCCCGAGGATTATTATCATTAGTGAAACAGACGTTGGGTCCGATAAAAACGCCGTCTTCGATGATCGCTTTATGATAAACAATCGCGTGATTTTGAATTTTAACATTATCGCCAATCTCTGAGTCAAAATCAACAAAAACAGAGTTGCCAATAACACAATTCTGGCCAATATAGCTTCCGTGGCGAATTTGGGCGTAATGCCAAACCTTTGTCCCCGCGCCCAAGCTCACTCCATCCTCAATCATCGCGGTGGGGTGAACAAAATAATCTGGCTTTCGCTTTTTTACTTTTCGTTTTGGCATATCTTAAATTCAAAAAGTAATCTCAGTAATTTTATCTTATTTGTTTGGTGATTTTTTGCGCAATATCAAGGGCTTCAATCGCCTCCCGTGCGGTAACCATCGGTCTGGTGTTGGTCAAAATCGCTTTGATAAAAGAAGTAATCTCTGCTCTCAAGGGCTCAATATTATTAACTTCGATTTCTTTCTTCTTCTGATTTTCGCCGAATTTAATTAAAAAGTCACCAAAATCATCGTATTTGGTAATAACATTTGATTCATAAAAATCGAGTTTCTGGGTAATATAATCCAGCTCAACATAAGCTTTCTTACCCGAAACAGTTAGTTTTCTTACCTTAAACGGCGTAATCCAGTTCGAGAGCATAATACCAGTTCCGCTGCCGTAGTCTAAAAACGCCTCAACATGATCCTCGGTCACAACGTTGAGCGCTTTACCTCCTTGGGCCGTCACTTTCTGCGGTAACCTGCCAAAAAACCAATTCATGATGTCGATATCGTGAACACCAATATCTATCACCACATTAGCGTCTTTAACTTGCGCCGGCGTTGGACCCAATCGGAAGGCGGCAATTGAGACTATCTCGCCAAGTTTGCCTTTTTCAACCATTTCTTTGAGTTTTAACACCGCTGGGTTGAATCTCTCGATGTGGCCAACGGTAAATTTGATCCCCTTTTGTTTGGCCTTTTGGACTATTTCTTTGGCTTCTTCAACAGTTGAGGCAATTGGCTTTTCAATCAAGATGTTGATGCCTTTGCTGATACAATCTAAAGCAATTCGTTTATGGAACTTTGTCGGCACCGCGATCGAAACCAAATCCAGTTTTTCCTTTTCCAACATTACCTTGTAATCGTCGTAGTGGTGAGTCTTGAACCGGTCAGCCACTTCCTTGGCTACCTTTGAATTAACATCCGAGACTCCTACCAAATTTATATTGGGAATTTCGGCATAATTACGGGCATGATGTCGCCCCATATTCCCAACACCAATAACCCCTGCGTTTAATTTCACTCCGCCTCCATTTCTCTTTAAATTTAATTTTTAGATCTATGCAATGAACTCTACTTCTTTTTTTAGATTGGCAAAGTTTGGGACATTCGTCAAGTTTTGTCAAGATCTAAATGATGGTCAAAATAACTCCGGCGACGACAATAAGCGCACCCAACCATTTTATCAAATTAAATTCACCGCCTTTATTGCTTGGAAAAAACATTATTGCCAAAATCAGGACTAAAATCACATTTAGGTTACTAATAGTTAAAACATAACCGGCATTAGGAGCAATGTTGATCGCCGTAAAGTTAAATAAATTAGCAAAAAAAGCGACAAAAATATAGACAATAATTGGGATAAATATCGGATATCGGCTATTGGACGGCTTGGGTTTTCTCATAAAATGCAAGATCCAGAAACCGATTGAGGCAAAAAAGAAAAGCACCAAAAGAACCTCGGCAGCACTAAACCCAAGATTGGACATTTGTTTAACGACCAAAAACATCGACCCGTACGAGAGCATTGCCAATATCGCCGGTAGCTGCCAACCATGATCAAAGTTTTGGTGATTTTTTCGATAAAACAACGGGATTAGACCGAGAACCGAAACCACGGCGCCAATGACCTTTAGAGAGCTAATAGACGATCCAAATAATATCACGGCAGCAAACATGACTAATATCGCGTTTAAACTAACAATCACTTGGACATAACCGGGGTTGGGACTTTTTTCGTAGGCGAAAAGCCCGGCAATATTACCGATCATCGAAAAAAGGGCCGCCAAAAATCCCCAGAAAAGATAGAGGTAGAATGTTGAACTAGAGATGAGGCCGGAGAGATGATTGATATTATAGATAAAATATAAAATCAGCAATCCAGTAAAAACGTAGGCCAAGAACTGAAATTTATTGACTTTTAAATTGAGCGCCCATTTTTGCAAGATTCCACCGAAAGAACCGACGGCAACTGCCAAAAGGGCAAAAATATACCAAGACATAAGTTAAGTATAAAGGAAAATCTTATTTTTTAAAAAGAGAAAGGGCGGAAAGACAGCATCGTCTCCCCGCCCCGTCGTGGCACATTCCGTTCACGTCTACTGACCGAAGACCTTGTCGGTCATCGCGCAGAGCGCGCGATATGAGGTTTCCATGGCGTCGGCAGGGGCGTACCAAAGCACTCCTTTGTCACCTTCTGCTGGTTCGATCGCCAGATACACCAGCGCAGAAGCGCCGCTGTTCTGTGCTTCGTATTCGGCCGCCACATCCTTGACCAACCGGAGATTAGCGAGCACGCCCTCGTCACCTGGCTCAATCGCCTCGTGGGAAGCGTAGCGGTGCTGCGAGGCCATGCCACGGAACTCCTCAGGCAGGGAGAGGATGTATTCCTGTGGTGGCGTCTCGGTGGGCTTGATTGGCTGTACGTAATTCGGTCGCGAGCCCACTAAGTGGACAAAGATCCTCTCCGGCTGAAGTTCCAGCCCGCGGCGAAACTCCGTAGCGAAAGCGTCCTCGAAACGTTCGTAGCGCTCCCTGACCGTCGGCGGTTCGCCGATCTTGGCGGCAAAGCCAGTTCGACCGTAGAAACCATTCAAGTTCTGAGCGTCCACCCAGCTTCTATCGAGCCCCTGGAGGCACCCGTAGTTGGGATCGCTGGGATCCCAGTTGAGGTGCCGAAGCAAGTGGATCAGATGCTCGGCATCCAGGACACGGTCGAAGCCGGCGCGGGTATAATACTCCAGCTCGGTGACGGTAGTCACCACCCAACCGCCGGTGTAAGTCACGGGCGCAGGCGTACCGAGAATGCACCCATCCTGGACCGTCGGCACATTCTCAACGCCCAGTGGCAGAGCGAATGTCTTTCGCAGATCGCTCAGAAGCTCGAGCAGCCAGTCCTGGGCGAAAAGATAAGCATCCGGATCTCGGTGCCAGAAGTAGCGCTCGACGCCTAACGAAAGTGCCTTCGGGCCGCCGTAGGTACACTGGCCGTGTAATGAAAGACCGAGCACGCCCGGGAAGTTATCCGCGATATACCCGAACAACTCGTAAGCGCCTTGGATAGCGGCCTTGTCCCCGAGATGCCAGGCCTGCCAGAGCCTGTCTACGAACGAGACCGGGGAATGAAAGGTGTACGGGATGCGCGGATCCATATCGGACTCGCGGAAACCGATTGCCTTGGCATTCAGGTCGCGGATGTCAAGCCCTTTGGACTCTGGGGCGCCAGGAGTATCGGTAAGCAACTGCATTCGCTTGTCTATCTCCCGCTGCTTCCTATCGCCTTCACCGACCTCACGAAATCCGGCTGGTACGGCTCTGATAACCCGCATTTGCATGTCCTCGTGTATCAGGATTAGAGAATTGCTCCCCAGCCAAGCAGAGCCCTCAAGATTACAAAAAATAAGACAAGTTGTCAACCATATTAAACGGCTCACATCCCTGAGCCATTGAAATCTAACCATATAAACTGCACCCCTGGGTGAGTTCTCGTCGGTTAGATCCTTTCTTAGAGTTCTTCTAATAAAATCTGGCACAAGTTACCAAACGAGATCTCGGTTTCGTTAGGCCGCAGATGATTCCAAGCGCTAACGCCGTATCCCGAACTGGCGGTTTCGAGAACTAATACTTCGGGTTTTTGGGCTAACACCATCCGCAAATTTTTTCGAAAAGTTTTGTCGCTTTCTTTGATTGGTTTATGAGTGGTGATTTCTTTACCGGAAATGACATCCTGAGTTGAACCGGTGAGATGATAAAACTTGGCTTTAAGTTTCTTGAGCGTATCTTCTAAGGGCACCTTTGGGTCTAAATAAGGAATATAGCCCTTCTTAAGATAAAAACCAAATATTGTTTTGAGCTCTTTTTCATCGTCTGTTAACTCCTCAATGCGTTTTAGCGGGAGGTCATGATAATTGCCTTGACGATTAAGAAAGTTTAAAAGAATTTGCATGTGTTCAATATCAAACATTATCCCAACGCCGGTTTTTTCTTTAAGATATAAAAGATCGTCTAGTCGACCTATGCCGGTCGCCAAATATGTATAGGGTAAAAATTCTTTGTCCGCCATGTAATAAAATTGCAAAGGGAAATTTTCTATTTTTAAAGTAAAATATGCCTTGAGCTCATTTATGAGTTTAATATTGGCTTTGAGGATTTTAAAATATTCGCCTGAAGAACTGGTATCAACATAGCGATGGATATACTCTTTGGCCGGCGGATGCCAGAGAAGATGGATTCCATGCAAAACGGCGTAATCTGGTCTAAACTTAGCCACCCGTTTGATTTGGCGCCAAAAATCCTGCCGCCGCTCAACGTTATAATACCATTCCGTGGCCAACATCTCCGGCAAATGCAAACCCCAATAAATAGCGGGCTTTTGGCGGATATTTTCTAACGGCCCTTTCATTTCAATGCCAAACTCCACCCCCTTTTCGCGGGCTAATTGTTTGGCTTCAGTCGTTTTAAACCAGCGCTCCCGATCAGCCAGTTCTTTTGGATTGGTAGGCGCGAGTAATTTCAAATATTCCCCACTCCTTTGTAAATAAATCCGGCTTTTTGGGCTTTTTCTTTATTATAACAATTGCGGCCATCGATGATGATAGGCTTAGCGACTTTCATTAGTTTCTTTAATTTATTGTAAGAGATTTTTTTGTATTGATCATGGGCCGCCATCAAAATAATGGCCTGGGCGCCTTTGAGCACGTTCTCAAGCGGCAATTTATATTCTTTAACAAATGGGTCTTGAACAATTACCTTGGCCTCGGTTTTGGCAAGCATCCGAAGTAGCGGATCTGTTGGCGTGTTGCGAAAATCATCGGAATTACCGGCATAGGCATAGCCCAAGACAACAATTTTAACCTGATCGATATTTTTACCCGCTTCTTCGAGCGCCTGTTTTAATAAATCAATCATATGTCGCGGCATAAAATTATTAATCTGGCGGGCTAAAGGAATGATTTGAGGATCGATTAAATCTTTAGCCCCGTAGATTAAAAGCCAAGAATCTTTGGGGATACAATGGCCACCCACGCCGGCCCCTGGCATATGCATTTGTCTTAACGCCTCAGGACGAGTTTCTTTGACTTTTTTACATTCATTAATAAGCTCGCGCACCTTCCAGACATCGGCGCCCATCGCTTCGCAAAGCAAAGCCATTTCATTAGCAAAAGCAATTTGGACATCGCGGTAAGCGTTTTCGCCGGCTTTAACTATTTCGGCAGTGATGCAATCGGTTTTATCAATTCTTCCGTTAATAATATATCGATAAAGTGCTTTAGCGGCTTGGGTGGCTTCTTTGTTCATCCCGCCGCAAACGCGATTGTAATTGACAATATTTTCTAATAAATGCCCTGGCATTAATCTTTCTGGGCAATTAGCCAAGAGAAAATCATTTTTGGCGCTCAACCCTGATTCTGATTCTAAAATTGGCCTGACAATATCAGTCATGGTCCCCGGGGCAATGGTTGATTCAACAATAACTAAGCTGTTTTTTTTCAAGTTTCGGCCGATGGCTCGTAGCGCCGATTTTAGGGCCACATAAGCGGGTTCATGGGTCTCATCTTCGACCGGTGTTTCCACGGCAACGATAACGACATCAGCATCTTTATAGATAGTTTGATCAGTTGTGGCCGAAAAATTGTCTTTTTTATGGACTTCTTTGGCTAGCTCATTTAAACCCGGCTCTTTGCCCTGAATAGGATTAATCCCTCGGTTTATTTTTTTTACCTTTTCCTCATTAAGGTCAACACCAACCACCTCGAAACCGGCCTTGGCAAACAGCAAAGCGACTGGGTAGCCGACATAGCCCAGGCCACAGATGGCGATTTTAGTTGTTCTAGGAGATATTCTCATACAAAGATTATGTTAAACATAAAAGCGCAAAGATGTCAAACAGGGTTATCGCTTTCAGCCCTTAGCGATAACCAGCCCCCAAACCTTCTTAGCGCCCGCCTCTTTAAGAATTTTCGCGCATTCATTCAAAGTTGTGCCTGTGGTAGTGACATCGTCAACCAACACGATGGTGCGATTTTTGACGGCTGATTTATCAATAATTTTAAATGATTTTTGCAAATTTTCCCGCCTTTTTTTACCAGAGAAATTAACCTGAGGATGAGTTTTCTTAATTTTTTTAATTATTTTGAAATTTTTTGGTAAATTTAATTCGTTTGAAACATAATCAGCTAAAATTTCTGCCTGATTGTATCCCCTCTGAGCTTGCCTTAAATAATGGATCGGCACGGCGGTAACAAGAAGATTTTTCCCAAGATATTGTTGATTTTCCCTTAAAGCATTCTCCAGAAGGTCCCCAAGAATTTTCGAGAGTTCGACAATGTGATTGTATTTAAAATTATGAATTAGCTCTTTGACCGGGCCTTCTTCGAAATAGGCGGCGACAATCACCCCGGAAAGACAAACTTTTTTAGCACAACGCGGGCAATATCGACCAGCTTGGGTGATTCGTTTACAATGCGGACATGTCTGGGTTTTAATTGGTAAAATTTTTATTTTGCATTTTTTACACAACCAATCACCTTCTCGGTGACAACCAAAACAATATTTAGGGAAGATGAGATCAAGAATAAATTCAAAAATTTTCTGAGTCATAAGCTGGAGGGAGGGCGACGTAGACACCAGTGTCGCCTGAGGCATAAAGACGGTCAAAGCCGTCAATTGAATGCGAAGTGTTCCAAATTAGATATATTGGCCAATAGCCATGATTTTGAGCAATTTCGAGATTGCTATTTTGCAAAGTCTCTGACCAGGAATTGGTAATAATATAACGGTTATCCATATCAAAGCTGGTCATCATCAAACCGCGATAGCGATTGTCAACAATGATCGCTGATCCTGGCGGGGTGCGTTTATTTAACCATTGGACGCAATCCAAAGTTGATTGAATTTTCCAAATGCCGACTGAGTTATGAACCATTGTCCGGGGAAAATAGCTGTTGATAGCATCATTGGCAAAGGGCTTCTTGGCGTCAGCATACGAAGCGGTCAAAAAGGGTATGTCGCGCCAGATAAAAAGTCCAAAGAAGCTCAACCAAAATATCGCCGATAAGGCCCAAGCCAAAGCGGGAAGCTTTTGGGCCCATTTTTTTATTCCGCCGATAAGACTGCCCAAATAGAAAGCCCCATGAACCGCATAAATAACAAATGGAAAAACCAGCATTACCAGCCACCTATCCCAAACAATTAGACCATAGCCGGCGAAAATAAGTGAAGAAAACGTCCCTGCAAGTAACCACAAGGTCATCGCAGTTAAAATAATATTCTTTCTCAGCAACCAAAAACCGTACAAAGCCAAGGGCAATAGAAAACTAAAAAGTAACAAAAATAAAGTAATGATCAAATTTGTTAGCTGGCCATAGGACATCACTTTCTTGTAAGCATAGAAGTAAAAGCCAAAATAATTACTCTCAGACGTAAAGATAATATGTGAGTCATATAAAGTTTTTCCCGGAAAATTGATAACCATTGAAAACAAAAAGGCAACGATTGCCCCGGGAATAAGCAAGCGCCATACTTCGGGGTATTTTTTGTTTTTCAGCAAACTTAGCCAATAGATGCCGGTAACAACAATCAAAATTACGGTGACGAGCTGGTTTGACAAAACTACGAGGATGCTTGATAGAATAAAGTAAATCAGATGGCGGTTTTCCTTAATCTTTCCCAAATTAATCATTGCCAGAAAGAAAAAAATTAAACCAAGCTCATTTCGAAATAAATCCCAGCTAATTCTTAAAGCTCCCAATTGAAAAATAAGAAGTAATCCGCCGAGGCAGGCCTTTATTGGCGAGAATTTCAAAAATTTTCGCAAAAAATAATAAAAGGAAACGGTAAGAAAACCGTAAAGAAGAGGGCCGAATATTTTCATAATAATCAAGGGCTTGATGCCGATGATTTTTAAAGGTAAAAAAAGAAAATATAAAATATTGGCTGAGCGAATCCAGTTGAAGAGCGGACCATTATAACTTGAAATATCAGCGACGTAGGAATTAAAAGTATCGTAACCAATCGGCCAAATCCCCGCTTTAATTTCGGGGATAATCCTGATCATCGCCGCGATGACGAAAAGAATCAAAACAATAAACCAATCTTGTTCAAAATATTTTTTGGTTTTTGCCACCCCTCTCCTTAGTATGTTGGTATTGGACACTCTTTTTAAACACTTTTAGGGTTTCTTGGGCGGCCTTGTCCCAAGTGAATTTTTTCGCCTGCCTGAGGCCTCGCAAAGATAGTTTCTTGGCTAATTTCTTTGAAAGGAGAATCTGTTTTATCGATCTTGCCAGTTCTTCCTCATTTCGAGGATCAATCAAAACTCCTGCGCGGCCGACTAGCTCTGGCAGAGAAGAACAATTGGAAACGATGACCGGTGCCCCCGAAGCCATGGCTTCAAGCGGCGGCAGGCCGAATCCCTCATAAATTGAAGGATAAATAAAAATCGCGGCTCTATTATAAATATACGGTAAAACATCTTCGTCCGCAAACCCCGTAAAAATAACTTTGCTTTCCAGATTATAATTTTTAATTGTCTCTTTAAGCATCTTATTATTCCAGCCCGGACCACCAACAAAAACAAGCCGATATTCTTTCTTAAGATCATTGGGGAGTAAGACGAAGGCCTTAATGATTAATGAAAGATTTTTCCTCGGCTCTAAAGTACCGACACTGAGTAAATATTTTATGTTTCGCGGAAGGTACTTATTCGTCTTTTCCGCTATTAACTTCTGGTTTTTATAAACTCTAAAATTTTCGGTGGCGGCTTCAGGGATAACAAAGATTTTTTTATCGAGATCAAAATATTTTTGGAGATCTTTTTTGGTGGAATTCGAGACAGCAATGACCATTTTCGCCTGCTCTAAGGCCTGCTTTGTTCTTTTGAGATAATAATTACTTAATTTTCTTCCCCGGTGTTCGGGATATTTAATAAAGACGAGATCATGAATTGCCACGATCATATTATCAAAACCTTTTTTAGGAATACCAGCAAAATGAGGAGCAAAATAAACATCCAGCGGATCTTTAATAAAAACCTTTAGCGAAACTGGCAGTCGACCTAAAAATTCTT
>Ga0315288_10000074_pt1 | contig 101335 bp, 108 predicted proteins | sample YL17G11_20_MG_FD_203454 | JGI IMG/M metagenome (GOLD analysis project Ga0315288, IMG submission 203454) | Sediment microbial communities from Yellowstone Lake, YNP, Wyoming, USA - YL17G11_20 | ecosystem: Environmental > Aquatic > Freshwater > Lake > Sediment | place: USA: Wyoming | collected... | reverse complement strand
TTTCCTTAAGATATGTTTTGATGTGAGAAGCAAGTGAGATTCCTGAACTTGCAGGTCCATGGATATGTGTTATTGGCTGTTTTGCATTTCCATTTTCTGTTCCTTCCGTAGTATGGCCATTACCATTTGTTTTCTTATAATAGATGTTGTCAGCAATGTATTCAGCAATGTACTTAGATACCTCATCAACATTGTTAAGGACTTTACCAAAATTTAATCTGAAATTTACAGTATTATCAAGAATCTTTTCGATGTTTTCCGGAACATCGCCGTTTTGGGCGCCAGCTTCAGAAGCATTCTTTACAAAAGATATTGCCCCTCGCTCTAAAAGCAGTGCAGCTAAATCATATTTAGGACCCTCAAGGGTCTTCTTTTCTTCAATAGTCGTTGTGGCAGAATTTCCTGCCATTTTAGCACCCCGAACACATACTATAGGTTCAACCTACTTTATAAAGGTTTTTGTCACTTCAAAATGACAACTTTTTTCGCCTTCCGGCGGTCCGTCAGCTTTATTGTTGTTTTGAAGTTCAAATCTGTTTATTTTAGCTCTAGGATAGTCTTTGCAATGTCGCCCTGATTGCGTATTAATGCCTCTTTTACTGTTTCTTCATCCTTTTCTGTCTGCTCCATTACCATTGTTACGTCCTCTTCGCAAAAGGGCATTTCCCTTTCAGCAACTTCTTTTGCTTTTCCAATTATCTGGAATGTTTCTTGACCCATCAGGTTCATGCGCATTACCTGTGGTTTTTCAATAACAAGCCTGGTTTTGCCCTCGATTATTACCCTGTCAGCGTCGATGTTCTCGACGTCTTTCATCATTTTCTTAAGCTTGCCGATATCCATCCCTGGTATCATTATATGCGCCTCTTCATTATCCTGGTCTTAAGTTCGCTTGCGCGTTTTGGAATTGCCTTTGCTTCTACTCTTCGCGCTCCTTTTGAGCGTTTTCCAGCTGAAGTTAAACCTCTTTCAGCACGTCCGCGCTGGTCAACAATAAAGTTAACTTGCTTATCATTAATTATTGCTGGGTGGTGTGGATCTACCATTATTACTTCGTACCATTTGTGTTTTCCATCCCCCGCGTAATAATATGAGTTTAATACCTCAAGATTTGGGAACCTCTTGCTTATCCTCTGCTCTGCTATTGCCTGTATATTCCTTGTAGGAGTAAAATACATGCCATATGTCTTTGGTTTACGTCCTTTTGGTATGCTTCTCCTATGACGACCGCCAGTCCCTATTTTGATTCTGCCCATAATAAAACCCTGTTTTGCCTTGTAGCCTAACCTGTGGGCTTTATCTAAGCGTGAAGGTCTGTCTAGAACTATTATTGAAGGCTGTCTTCGCAGCTCAATCAGGCGTTTGCGCATTATCTCTTCTGTCTGCGCTTTACCATCCTGCCACAATTTACTTAAGTATTTGTACATTCCCATTTTTGAATCACCTGGTCAAGATTTGAATCCTATCATTCAGGTTAAGAAATTAATGTGGATACTACTTTTAAAGCTTACTATTCAAATGGAAAGAGCTAAAAACTTTGTTTGTTTAATTTTAAAAATGCCAAGTGAAGTTTCAGCAGGAGCTGTAATATTCAGGGAAACAAAGGAAGGCCCAAAGTTCCTTTTGCTGCATTATGTATCCGGGCATTGGGAATTTGTTAAGGGGCATGTTGAAAAAGGAGAAGATGACATAGCAACGCTCAAAAGAGAGGCAGCTGAGGAAACCGGCATAAAGGATTTAAGGGTAATAGAGGGTTTTAAGCACAGCATAGACTATTTCTACAGGAGCGGAAAACAGACAATTTACAAGAAAGTCAATTTTTACCTGGCCGAAACAGCGACAGAAGAAATAAAGATTTCATATGAACACCAGGGCTTCGAATGGCTAAGCTATGGTGCAGCAATGGAGCGATTAACGTTCAAGAACGCAAAGGAAACTCTAAGAAGAGCAAAGGAGTTTTTAGGAAGTCTTTAATATATAATTTGTGTAGGTTGAAATATGGTTTTACAGGAAGTGCTCCAGTCACAGGTTTTAAGCATAATACAATTTGCACTAGTAATAGGCATAGGTGTAGTTGCAACAAAAATACTGACTGATGCGCTTAGAGCTTTTTTCCACAGACCCGAGATAAAGAAAGCGATACTTGACATGGGATACGAAGAACCCGTAATAGATTTCGTACTTGTCATGTTAAGGTATGTCTTTTATTTCATGACATTCATTGTTGCACTTTCACAGTTTGGTTTTGCAACAATTGTATTTGATATACTCATAATAATAATCGCATTTTTCGTAGTAGTCCTGATAGTTTATACTTTAAAGGATTTTATCCCAAATGCAGCAGCTGGAATCTATCTTGGACGGGTAAAATCAATCAAAAAAGGGGATATAATAACAGTCGGAGTTTATCATGGAAAGATTGAGGACCTTAATCTGATGACAACAACGCTGCAGGATGAGACAGGAAGGATAACAATAATACCAAATGCAAACCTTACGAGAAAAGAAATAATAATTCATAAACGAAAATTAAAACATATAAAGGGGAAAGCCCTTAAGAAAAAGTAAAAGATAGTCAGGCGGAGGTCGAAACAATGGTTGTGGCATATGTCTTGCTTATAGTCAAGCCGGGTGAAGAATCAAAAGTTGCAGCAAAAATGGGCAAGATGAAAGAAGTAAAAGACGTAAATGTCGTTTATGGGGAATATGATGTTGTGATCAAAGCAGAAGCAAAAGATATGGAAGCACTTCAGAATTTCCTGATTAAGGACATACGTTCAATGGACGAAATCGAAAGAACGTCAACAATGATTTCGCTGAAGTAAATTTATGAACTTGGAAATCATATATTTTATACAGGCGCTCGGAAACCCTGTATATGACTTTTTTGCAATTGTTTTCTCGTTTTTCTTTAGCTTTTGGTTTTTTTTCTTTACAATAGCTGCGATATATCTCGTGAAGAATTTAAGAGCACTTTTCATGCTTATCACTGCATCTGCAGCAACAGGCGCAGTTGTAGAACTATTAAAGCTGCTTATTGAGAGAGTAAGACCCGGACTTGATATTTTCCCAAAATATGTTTCAATGTCATACAGTTCTTCTTTCCCGTCTGGACATACTGCATTAGCTTTCCTTACAGCTGTAATCCTTTCAAAATATTATCCAAAATATGCGAAGACATTTTATACAGTAGCATTCTTTGTAGGTTATTTTAGGTTGTATATGGGCGTTCATTATCTTACAGATGTGATTGGCGGAGCATTGGTCGGATGCATAATGGGACTGACGTTCCTGCTTTATGAAAAAGACGTAATGTCATTTGAAGCAAAAATTCTTAAACGTTTGAAATCTAAATTTAAAAGATGACAACACTGGTTTGTTCAGCACATCCTGACGACGAAGTCATAGGAGTAGGCGGGACAATAGCAAAACTTGCAAAAAAAGAGAAAGTGATAGTCCTTATTTTTTCATATGGTGGCGGTTCAATTTTCGGGCTTTCTGACAGAATAACTTCATGGCCGCCATTAATGTCAGAAGAACGATTAACCCGGCGAAGGGTGAAGGAATCGCTGCGGGCAGATGAGATACTTGGAGTAAAAGAAACAATTTTCTTGGGATTAAAAGGCAATCTACCAAAGGAGTTCAGGCTCGAGCAAAAAGAGAAGATCCTTGACCTAATTAATAAACACAAGCCAAACAAAATATTTTTTCACTCAGTAAAAGACGGCCATCCAGATCATCTGGCTGTAAACAAAGTCATGCGGGATGTAATAAACAGGCTCAAGAAAAAGCCACAGGTCTTTACCTATCAAATCAACCTTTTTGATTTTTCAAAAAAAGAGCCAAAGGTAATTTATGATGTTTCAGAGGAATACCGGACAAAAATCAGGGCACTAAATGCATTCAAGTCGCAAAAACTTTGGATGTATTTGCTTGAGCCGTTAATAATCCTGAAAGGGATTTATTCAGGCAGAAGCAGGGGCTCAAAATTTGCTGAATATTTTTATGCAGAGTAAAATATGAAAATAAGATTAGCAAAACTAGGCGATGTAAACCAGATGTATCCAATATGGAAAGAATTGATGGACCAGCATTTTGGTTATAGAGACCCGTATTTCAAAGGCTATGCGAAGGATGTGGAAACGCGTAGCAAGAGTTTTTATCGAAAATGCATAAAAGACAAGAAAAAAAATCTGTTCTTGGTTGCAGAAGAGAAGGGGAACATAATGGGTTATATCCTCGGGCAAATAAAGGATGTCCCGCCAGTTTTCAAAAAAGGAAAGTTCCTTTTTGTACTTGATTTTGTGGTTTCAAAAAAATACAGAGGACAAGGTATAGGAAAGCTGTTGATGAACGAAGCTGAAAAAATCCTGAAAAAACGTAAAATTGGTATGATAAAACTTGAAGTGCATGTTAAAAACAAGAAAGCTCAGGAATTTTATAACAAGCTTGGGTTCCAGGGGCACATGTTCCACATATTAAAGGAGATACGATGAAAATATTATTCGGTGTGGTTGGAATTGGACTTGGGCATGCCACTAGAAGTGAGGCTATAATCAGGCAGCTGCAGAAAGTAGCAAACGTTAAAGTAATAACCTGGGGTCCTGCGCACGAATATTTCAAGAAAGTCGGGATTAATTCACATTCTATCGGGGGATACGAGTATAAAGGAGAAAAATATACGTTCAATGTCCTTTTCAATATTTTTGATACATTCAAGGATCCTGGAAAACTGAGAAGAGAATACTACCATTTTGCGAAATTGGGGGACGCATTTAAGCCCGATGTGGTTTTCGGGGATTCAGACCCGAACACGTTTTTCTATGCATATCGAAGGAACCTTCCAAATTATTCGCTTTCAAACCTTATCACGACAATTGACAATTATGACAAAATACCAAAACATTTGAAAGGTAGGGATTTGGTGCTGCAGAACTTTATGGTGCAGAGATTGATGAACTACATGCTGAAGCGGGGAACAAGAATTTTTGTCCCATCATTTGAATCAAAAGTACGATATCGCGATAAAGTCAGATATACAGACCTGATAATACGAAAGAAGCTGGGCGAACTTCCAAGCGAACAAAAGATTAGGGAAAAGCTCGGAATCGATGAGGACTTTTATCTGGTGTCTGTGGGCGGTTCAGACATAGAAAAATCACTTTTTAAAGTTTTAATGAAAATACTTCCAAAATTTAAAGATAAGAAATTTATAATCTCGAGCAATTTCATTACAAAAAAGGTTGAAACCGAAAAAAACATGACGATTTATCCATTCATCAACAACATGCTTGAATATCTCAAGATATGCAAAGGAGTAATTGCTCCTGCAGGGCACTCCACAATATCTGAAGCAATCTGCTACAAAAAACCGATAATGGCAGTTCCAGTCATAAATCACGTTGAGCAGTTGGTAAATGCTTCGTTGATCCAGAAAGATGGATTTGGAGAAGCGTGCTTCCTTCAGGAGAAGTTGAATGGAACAGATATCAGGAAATGTATTGAAAAATTCTTCAAGAGCGAAGAAACAATAAGACAACGATTAAATATCTTCAAGTTCCGTGGAGAAGGTGCAGAGGAAATTGCTCGGGCAATTACAACAGGATACTAATAAACAAGTGAATTGACTGTCCAGATAAGTTTCTGCAAATCGTTCTTGTCAATCCTCATTGATTCTTTCCAGGAATATGCCTTAAAGATTGCTCCACAGCGCTCAATCTTCATGTTCATGAGATTACGAAGGCCTGTGTAAATCTCATATTTTTCTTGCTTGTTGTTTGGCATTATTTGTAACGCATGTATCAAATGATCAAAAACTGATCTTAGCTGTGGTTCATCCATTTCTTCAAAATTTTCAGAAAGTCTTAAGGCACGGTCAATCTTGTTTTTTGCGTAGTTCTCAATGTCCATTTGTCATTCCTCGTTCAACCTTACTAATGAAATCCTTGGCTATACTTAAATATTTCTTAACCTGGATTTCGTTAATTGTTACTGTGTTAAAGTCTGGAAGGACAATGATATAATTATCGCCCCGCTTAAGTTCCATCTGGCTTTTCTTATGGGCCTTTACGACTTTCTCAAGTTCGTTTGTATTTTTTTGGTCAGAAATGTTTAAGCCCAAGGCACTTATTGCATTTTCAAAGAACAGCTGCCTAATCAGTTCTTCGCTGTAAGGTACCATACGTAAACGCTTCAATTCCCTTTCTCGCTCAAGGAAAGATCGCATCGCATAAAGAACACCAGTGTTTGCGTGGCTCAGTATATTGACAAATACCCTATTATCCCTAAGCAAAGGTAGAGTAATTGTTGCAATATGCTCTGCCATGCTAATTTCCTTTCTAGAATCACGTAAAAGCTCCAGCGGGTCCATTTCTGATGTAATATAGCATGTTAGAGTAATAAATCTTGGGTTTTCCCGATATATTTATAAATGTCATATTTCGAACTAATGGTATGGGCAAGCTAAGAAAGGGTTGTTGCTATAGAAAAATAGAGCCAGCTTATACTAGAAAGTCAAAAAGAAGGGAAAAATCTTATGTACGTGGAGTGCCATATTCCAAAATAGTCACATTTGATATGGGCAATCTCCAGGCAAAATTTGATTATGATGTCCAATTAGTTTCTAAGGATGATGCACAGATAAGGCATAATGCGCTGGAGTCAGCAAGAGTTGCAGTAAACAAGATAGTCTCAACAAAACTTGGGGAACAGAACTACAGGATGAAAATCAGGACATATCCACATCATATCCTTAGGGAAAACCCAATTGCTATGGGAGCTGGAGCAGACAGATATTCAACTGGGATGGCACACAGCTTTGGTAAGCCAATAGGGCTTGCAGCACAGATACATAAAGGACAGGTAGTTTTTGACATCTTCGTGAATGAGAAAAATCTAGAAATTGCAAAAAAAGCGATTAACCAGGCAAGATACAAGTTCTCGATAAGGGCTCAAATCCTTGTAAAGAAATTGAACTAATCAGATTTTTGCTGAATCTTCTTTGTTAGGGAAATAAACTATAGTAAGACTGTTGTCAACTATTTTATTTGGTTTTTTAAAAATATTTTGCTTTAAATTCACCAGACTGGGTCAATTGGCTACTAAAACTATTTAAAAGAAAGTATATTCTACAGTATATAAGTGGTGCCAGAATGATACGTATCTTTCCAATTTTTCATTATGGAATAACAGAGTTCGAAAAAGTAGATGTAAAAACATTAGTATCAGATGCAAGTGTGCTCTTCATAGAGGAGACTGGCGATTCAAATTTTACGGAATTTTATTACAATAGGATAGCAAATGGGGCCAGACCAGACACCCGTTCTTTTGGACAACATACAAACTTTTGGATAAAATTCGAGCGTTACTTGTATAATTCAAAAAAACAGATTCATGTAGAGCATCCATCCACTGCGCTGAAAAGCACGGACCTGGAAGAAAGGCTGCCTTATGGATTCTGTATGGCATACGTTAAAGGTAAACCAGAGGACGCTTTCGTGATGGCGCTCAATTTTTTTCATGGATATGCAAACCGAAACATCCAAAGAGAAAGAGAGATGGTCAAAGCAATTAGCGAAATTGAGGCACAACATGAGGATGGCATTGTCCTCGCAGTCCTTGGTGAGATGCATTCGTTACACGTGGCAGATGCACTGCAGAAGCTAGGATGTAAGGTGGAAATCACTGCTGGTGCAGAAAAGCAGATATTGTTCTTCAGAGAAGCCTATGATGCATTCCACAGCGGGTCAGAACCTGATAAGTTAACAATAGCAAGGGCAGTCCCGGAAACTTTATTGCGTACATATCTTAGCGATTTGCTGGCATATGACATAATAGAGGGGGGACGGATTGCAAATGATTTTGCCAGAAAGCTGGATTATGAGAGTTCACGCCAACTATCACGAAAGGTTGGTAACATAAACAAGGGCGCTGACCTCGATGTGCATGATGCAACAGCCAATCTTGTGTATTTATTAGAGGAACAAGGATTGCTTAAGCTCTGAGCAAAATGATCATTTCTTCTTTTTCTTGAAAAATTTAGTTTTTGTAAGTAAATAGACTATTGGGAGTATTCCTGCTGTGTTAAGAACCATTATCAGGACAAACCAGAGCTTGTCGTCATTTTTTGCAGAATGCCACAGTCCAAACGCTTTCCAGACAAGTTCCCACATAGAAAGTATTACAATCGTTATTATCCAGCCCATAATCAAAAGTTCCATATAGTACCAATAGAAATATGGACTTAAATAACTTACTTGTGCAAACTATTTAAAATTCGGAAATTTAGTTATTATTAGGTAGGTGATTAGATGGATATGGGTCCAAGAGCAGAAAAATTAATTCTCACATTTAGGGATATCCATAAAGAAGATGTCCCATTAGTTGGTGGAAAAGGTGCAAATCTTGGGGAAATGTTCAATGCAGGATTCCCTGTGCCGCCAGGCTTCGTAATTTCTGCATACACCTACAAGAGATTCATCGAAGAAACTGGGGTAAAAGATGAAATCGCTGAGGTCCTTAAGGGGCTGAATGTTGATGATAACAATAAATTACAATCTGCTTCAAAGCAGGTACAGATAATAATAAGGACAACGGAGATTCCTACTTATATTTCAAACGCGATAAAAAATGCATATGAAGAAATGTACCTGAGCAAGTACCAGATTCCAAGCAAGGCATCTGCATTCATAAATGCAGCACGTGAACCTCCATTTGTAGCTGTCAGGAGTTCGGCTACAGCTGAAGACTTGCCTTCAGCGTCATTCGCGGGACAGCAGGCCACTTTTCTAAACATAAAAGGTTCAAAAAATGTTGTTGAAGCTGTTAGAGATTGCTGGGCTTCATTGTTCACAGCAAGGGCAATTTTCTACCGTGAGCAAAATAAGTTCGACCATTTCAAGGTGCTGATAGCTGTAGTAATCCAGCGCATGGTTGATTCAGTAAAATCAGGAGTAGCTTTTTCAGTTGACCCTGTTAGTGGCGAACAAAAAATAATAATCGAAGGAAGTTACGGACTTGGTGAAGCTGTTGTTTCTGGAGAAGTAAATCCAGACTATTATGAGGTTGACAAGCAAAACTGGGAAATAATTAAAAAGAAAATAATGAAAAAGGATTTCATGATAAGGAGAAGCCCAGAAGGGAAAAATATAAAGATTGATCTGGACGAGCCAAAAGCCTCGTCCCAATCAATGGATGACGATGAGGTAATACAGCTTGCAAAAGTTGTACAGACAATTGAGGATCATTACAAGTTTCCACAAGACGTTGAATGGGCTGTAGAAGGAAAGAAACTTTTCATAGTCCAGTCAAGGCCAGTAACAACATTGAAAAAGGGAGTTGGCGGGCCAGAAGAATCGTTTAAGCCAGCAGGAGAGGTAATCCTTAATGGACTTCCTGCAAGCCATGGTGTAATCTCAGGTAAAGTGCAGATAATCCACAATATGGATGAACTTGACAAGATAAGCGAGGGAGAGATACTTGTAACAAGAATGACTGACCCTGATTTTGTGCCGGCAATGAAGAGAGCAGCAGCAATTGTGACAGATGAAGGCGGAATGACATCGCATGCAGCAATCGTAAGCAGAGAAATGGGGATTCCATGCATTGTCGGAACAGAGGAAGCAACAAAGAAGCTTAAGGACGGGGACATAATCACTGTTGATGCAACGCGCGGAAATGTTTATTTTGGAAAAGTTGATATAAAGCCAGAAAACCCAGAAGTTGTGCACGGGTTAAAGCCAGCTATTTCAGGGAAAGTAATTACAAAAACAAAACTTTACATGAACCTTGGAATACCAGAAAAAGCTGAAGAGTACAAACATCTTCCAATTGATGGAATTGGGCTGATGAGGCTTGAGTTCATCATTGCAGACTTAATCAAGGAACATCCGATGTTCATGTTAAAAGAAAATCGAGGCGAGCAATATGTTGAGGAGCTTGCAGCAGGAATCACAACAGTGGCAGCTGCATTTAATCCAAAACCTGTTGTGGTAAGATTCAGCGACTTCAAGACAAACGAATATTCTGGCTTGAAGGGCGGAGCAGAGTTTGAACCAAAAGAAGAAAACCCTATGATTGGATGGAGAGGAGTTTCACGATATGTTTCACCTGATTTTGAGCCAGCATTCAGATTGGAATGCAAGGCAATCAAAAAGGTACGCGAATCGCTGAAAAATGTTTGGGTGATGCTCCCATTTGTAAGGAACGTAGAGGAAGTAAAGAAATCAATTGAGATTATGAGGGATGAGGGACTTGAAAGGGATGAGCATTTCCAGATTTGGTTAATGGCAGAAGTCCCAGCTGTTGCAATGATCCCAGAAGAATTTGCACAATTGCCAATTGACGGGGCATCAATCGGAAGCAACGATTTGACGCAATTGATATTGGGAGTTGACAGGGATTCAGAAAAACTTGGTAAGATGGGATACTTTGATGAAAGGAATGCAGCTGTGCTACATGGAATAAAAAGAATAATCCAGGGATTCATCAAACATAATAAGACAATCTCGCTGTGCGGGCAGGCCCCAAGCGTCTATCCTGAATTTGCAAAGTTCCTTGTGAAGAGCGGGATAACCTCAATCTCAGTAAATCCTGATGTTGTGGAGCAAACAAGGGCAATCATTGCAGAGGCAGAATCAGAAGCAAAATTCGAGAGCATTGCTGAACATTCAGAGGAACTTTAGAACATTTTGATTTGATGCAAACATTTTATTCGTTTTCATGCTTAGCCTTTGGCGTGTCCTTAAAGCACCTGTCTTTGTATTCACAATAACTGCACATCCAGTTAACGTTTTTGTGAGCACGAGCTTCAGCTTCTGGAAGCATGTCTTCAGTAAGGTGTTTGTGCAATGTCTTGAAACGTTCAAGAATATGTTTTGCTTCGTTTTCATCATAGCTTATCTCAAATGATTTTGTCTTAAGATTTGATTTGTCAACATAAAGCAGGATGCCATTATGGATTCCTGTGAAGTGCATGTAAAGCTGGAGCTGCTGGACATTATGCGGAGCGGCCTCTTTCTTGTATTCAATGCTTTTTGCTGATTTTACTTCAACAAGATATGTCTTTCCGCTTGCCTTTACAAGAATTACATCATCAACTCTTCCGGAAATCTCAATGTCCTCAAATTTTTCCTTGAAAGGAAGTTCTGTCTTAAGCAATTCAACATCCGTTTGTTTTTCTGACTTTAGCACCTCAACCACAAAATCATGGATTATGTTGCCCATCTCAAAGATTTTCCGCAAATCAGGGTCAATTTCAGAAGGATGCTTGTAAGAATAGAAAACCTTGCGCATGCACATGCCCGCTTCAGAAGGATAGTATCTCCCGATTCCTTTTGGGTGATGTTCACGTTCTACATACTTGTCAATAAGATTGTTGAAGTTTATCATAACTGTCATAAGAGATTATAGACTTATATCTATTTACAAATTTGAATCGTTTCAGTCAGCTAATGCCTTAAGAAGCGCAGACAACTTAAGCTCACAATGCAGGACCGGCATCAGGTTTTTTCTGCCTTTGTAGAATCGTTTGTACCAATCATAGACTTTCCTGAATTCATTCAGTAGCTTACAGTCATCATTGTCAGTCATATCAAAATTAAGAGTTATCTCGATATCTGATGCGCTGTCTGTACTCCGTTTTGTAGAAGATTCAAGGATGATATAATCCCTACCTATCTCCTTTATGTAAATACTGGATCCTTGGTTAGTAAGAGCAATAAGGTTGTGTTCATATCTCGAGTAATCAGGCTTCTTTTTCATAAGATTTCCAAGAGATTACCAGCTTATATTTATTTACGGCTTTGAAAACGCGCTTTAGAAACCCTTATAAATAATCACTTTTAAGTAGTTAATATGGGTGCTGTTAAGAGAAAGATAAACAATCCACTAGATGCTGTAGCTTTCCTGTTTAAGAACAACATTCCTGTTACTAAGGAGAACCTTTCTGAAATTGCCAAGAAATCAGGATATTCCAGACTAAAATGGTTCTTTAGGGCACTTGATGCAGAGCTTACAAAACATAATATTAAGGATTTAAGTCAGATAACAAAGGAACAGGCTTTGGAATGGGGTAATCCGGATAAAACTAATGATTCTTATACAAAAACAGGCACTACAGATGCTGAAACCAAGCCAGGGCAGGTTTATGTTCCTGACGATCCAGTACAAAGAAAAATTCTTGAAAATCTTAAGGCAATAGGCGGAAATGCACAGAAACTTGTCGGAGAAATAGAGGATCTTTACAGGGAAAAAGCTGCTGACAGCCGTTTTATGGAAACACTGCTAAAACGCACTGAACAAGAAAAGTCAGGCCTTGAGATGGCTGTTGAGTCAATTGCTGATGCAAAGAAAGAAGCTGAGGAAGCTGAAGCATCTCTTACAAAGACGTGCGTTGAATTCTCAAGAGATAAAAAAGAAGCAGCTGCCGTATTTGCATTAAGAGATGTCAGGACAAACAGTCCATGGGCAACTTATAGGGTACTTGCTGTATTTGTGCAAAAAAATGAGAAAGGACAAGCAGATGTTTATTTTGAGGATATAAAAAAGATGTCAAGACTTTCCACAGGTTCAACCAGGAGGGTCCTTGAGCAGTTGGCAAATGACGGAATTGTTGCGCCAAACCTGAAGGGGGGACGTAATGTTTATTTCCTTAACTTTGGAATTTATTCGGAAGAGTTCCTGAATTATGTAAACGCTGTTTCAGTTGAGCAAAAACTTGAAAGGACAATTCTGCCAGATCGTGGGTTGTACAAGGAGCTCAGCAAGGATGAAAATTTAATACTTGACTACATGCACGTGCTTAACAACAAGGACAGACTCACACTTGTTAATCTTTATGATTTTTGCTATACAAAACATAACATGTCTCCTGATAAGGTTGATGATATCGCAAAAGCTTTGCTGAGTAAAGTCAGTGTAAGAGGATGTCCGTTAATAGTCCCGCTGGATTATAATGGACGTTTAAAACCATGTTCTAAAAAACATTAGATTAGTGGACAGCACCCTAAAGCATAAGGTTTTCTGGAATATGTACAAAACATGCCTACGCTTCTAGATAAACATGAATTCCTAAATTTTTACAGGATTCCAAAACATCATCGATGGGCTTATCAAATTTATCAGCGTGGTCACACATGTCCCCAAAGGCACCCATTCTTAGTTTTTCTCCTTTTTCATGTTTTTCTTTTAATTCCTTTCTTAGCGCTATGTTTGGTTTTTCCTTTTGTGGGAACTGGGATACTGTTTTTAGACGTCTAAATCCCTCTTCTTTAGTTATTTTCCCACTGTCTATGTCCTCTAAAATTTTTAACCTTGGCCTAACAAATTCTTCTTTTTTCCGCCACGCTCTTCTCTCCTTAAGACATTTGCTTATTTCATCTATTGTAAAATCAGGTTTTCTTTTTTGGTAAACCATTTCGTGCGTGGTGTAATCCAAGACATCTTCCAATTCAAATCCACAATAAATTCCAGCCTTTGTACATCTCTTTTCAAAATTAGAGCGGAAATATTGGGCATAAAATTCTCGTTTGCTCATGCATTCTGAGGATTCAAGACATTCGCTTAACTCGATGAGATTGGTGGGCAATTTAAGACCATGCGTTTCTTCTTTTTCAGTCCGTAATTCTAATTTTCCAACCAATAGATTAAGTACGTCATCCAAAAGCATTCTTTTTGTCTGTTTATTCTGGGTACGTATTTTGACTAACTCTTTTTTTAGTTCATCTGTCTTGTGTTTATAACAATTGAGAGTTACATAAGTAAATCCTTCCTCTATTAATTCAACTCCTTGTATGAACCCCCTGTCTTTTGTCAAAAGCTTATATTCTAAACTTGAAATTGTTATTTCTTCGGATGGAATTACCATTTTAAAAGAAGGCTTTTTTGTCTGTTCCTCTTGTTGCACGTTATTTCTGTACTTAGTTTTGTATAAATGACTATTCGGATTATTTTTTGGTTCTTCTACAGGTTTAAGATGTTCCATTATCCGTCTAAAAGGAAGTTCTGCTTTTTCTTCACTACTTTGTTCATTATCACGTAAACTCAGAAGAGAACGTCTTTCGTGTTGCTCAGGTTCATCATTTGATTTGAATCTGTTTGGTTGTGGAACATACGCCTTATGAACCTGTTTAGGTGCTGGTTTTTGTTCGTAATTCCGGGTTTGTTTTTGCTCACGTATGGTACGTAGTTCACGTAATTTGCGTATTGTTTCATCTACATCTCTCCACATTTCACCCATACCATCTTTAAATTGGTCTTGGGAGCTGTTTGAAATTTTGTAATGCGGATTTGTTTTAGTTTCTGGATACCATTCGTAGTAGTCTGGAACCCATATCCATTTGTCCTTACCATCCCTATCTTTCCCATCAGGAACACACTTATAATCATCAGGAACCCAGTCATACTTAGTTTTACCATTAATGTCCTTGCCGTCTGGAACACACATGTAGCTATCAGGGACCCTCTTGTATAGATATTTACCATTTATGTCCTTGCCATCAGGAACACACATACCTGTATCAATAATTCCCGTTGAACCACAAATTGCGCTGTTATGTGACAGCCCCCAAGGCATAGTTTCATCCCTCCGAACGCTTAAATCTAGAACCTCACTTGTCTATCTTAGTACTGCATTAAATATAAATTTTGTCATAATGACTATTATTTTTGGTTAGCTTTCCCTAGTTATAACATATGTTGCCAAATCAGACAGAAAATTTTTCCTGCTTTCTACAAACCATGAGCTCTGGATTATTTCCTGCGCTTTTTTACTGTATTCCTTGTATATTTGTTCATTGTAGTCAAAGGCATCTGTTTTCTCTATTAATCCAAGCGCTGTTTTGACTTTTTCGTTATCACGTTTTCCAAGGCATTCGCGGAGAATTTTTCTGTCCTTCCCATTCAGCTGGTCTAGCGCCCTTAACACAATTATTGTCTTCTTGCCTTCGCTCAGATCATTTTTGCCCTTGCCTAATTTGTCAGGATAGAGTCCAAGCCTATCATCTCTTAGCTGGAATGCAATCCCTATATGTAGTCCATAGTCAGACAATATCTTAAGGTCATCCTCCTTTGCATCAGCAAATATCGCACCAACCCTAAGCGGTCTTGAAAACGTATAATGTGCAGTTTTCAATGCATGAACATGTTTTACATATTCCTCATCAACCTCTGAAACTGCTGACAATACATCGAGCTTTTGCCCAAGTCCTGTACTAAATACAGTCTCTTGGAATTCCTTTAATGCCCTAATTTTTGAATTTTCTGGGAAATCCGAATCAAGGATTGGTTTCATTGCAAGTATCTCAAGAAGGTCGCCGTCATTAATCCCAAGACTTATGCCAAGATGTTCAGCTGAATCAGGATACAATGATTCAAAATCAGATTTATACCACGCATGTATTGTTGGCCCGTTTCTCCTTTTTTCATCTTTATCCATGATATCATCATGGATTAGCAGGAAATTGTGTAACAGTTCAGCATAAACAGCAACTCTGCTTATCCCCTTGAATTTGCTGTGCCCTCTAAGTGCCTCGTAGCCAACCATAACAAGGATAGGTCTTGTCTTTTTTCCTCCCCTTGTGCAAAAATCGCGGAGCCTATTATAAGACTGCATGAACTCTTCCCTACTTTCGAATAAAGGCTTTACTTTGTCAAAGAAATTATTCACTTCCCTATTTGCGATGTCCTGATAAAGATTGAGAGTTTGATCAAATGTCATGTATATCTTGCAGAATATACATCCTTTTAAGATTATCGACAGAGTAGTGGACATAGTGGACAGCACCCTAAAGCATAATAAGAACTAATTACAAAAGTTATTCTCAGGTGAGTGAATGAAACTTCCAGATGGCATCAAATGTGTAATAAGAGCATCAGATGTTTCTTCTTTTCTTTTTTGCGAACACCAGCTTGGCAAAGAAAGGATAAGGACAGCTGAAATGAACAAGGGAAGCGAATTACATCAGGAGTACGAAGAAGAATCAGATTCAATGGCAGGAGAAGCAATTAGTCCTGAAAAAGCAAAAGATTTGAAAAATAATATCATGATTGCCGAGGAACTGGTTACCAGCATTTACGGAGACATACTCCTTATCGGGAAGCCAGACAGGGCTGTGCGGGAAAATGGTGTATGGACAGTTGAGGATAAGAAATCAACAAATTCACGGAAGGAAAAAGTGTTTGAAAACCAGAAAATGCAGACTTATTTTTACTGCGAATTGATAAAGCGATGGCTAAATGACAGGGCAAAATACAACTGGAGAGTACACCTGCAGGACCAGAAGACAAAGGAAGTCTATCATTCAGAAGGCGGAGAATATGGGGAAAATGAAAGACAACGGTTGCTCTGGTTGCTGGAACGAATAAGGAACATAATGCTTGGAGAGGACAGGGCTTTGCATCACGGGAACCCGAAGAAGTGCGAGTTCTGCAGTGTAAAGGATTGCGGACAGAAACTGGGTTAATACTCAGTTTCCAAAATAGGGTTTGCCATCAAGTAGCCTGACTATTGCGTTTATAGTTATTGTTTTGTTGTACAATTTTTGAGCTTCTTCACGATCATAAAAGGCAGGTACAATCCCGCCTGTTGGATAAAAGCTTACCTCTCCAGCAGCCATATACAAACAATAAAGTTTACCACAAATTAAGGTATCGCTCCTTGTTTTCATGGCTGTTTTATCACAACAAATGTTTGTATCAACATCTGATGTACCATATGTTCCGTTTAGAATCAAAGTCTCGTTTTCGTACAACGCAGGGTTTATTACAATATCATCAATTGTTGGATTTTCCTTTTTGGTGACTGTCTGCTTTGTTTCTTGGACGCATCCCAAGACCAGTAGGACTCCGCATATAACCAAAATAAACAAAATCATGCCCCTGTTTTGTTCCATGTTACACTTTACAAGGGCTTCTTTTAAATAGGTTTCTAACCAAATAACCCAAAGCTTTATATTATGAAGTAATGTAGTAAATAACATGGGCGCTCAAGGGACTTTTGGCTTTATTCTTTTTAGCTGTTTTGCCGTCAATTATCGCTGTCTCTAACGAGGCAGTTATTGAATCTGAAAAAGGAGATTATTCTGACAAATATGTTGATAATACCGTCTTTGTCAAAACTGAAAATGGAGAAATGGAATTTGTACCTGCATCTTCAGTAGCAAACTGGACAATAATGGTTTATCTTGATGGAGACAATAATCTTGAACCTTATGCAATAGATGACCTTAATGAGATGGAAGCTGGATTCAGCGGAACTGGGGTCAATGTTGTTGTACAAATTGATAGGATTGCTGGTTGGGATTCAAGTAACGGTGACTGGACAACTACACGACGTTATCTAGTAAAACATGATGGTGACATGAGCAATATTAATTCAACACTGCTCGCTGACCTTGGCGAAATCAACATGTCAGATCCAAATTCTCTTTTTGAGTTCATAAATTATACAGTTGACAATTATCCTGCCCAACATTATATGTTAGTTTTATGGAACCACGGTGGTGGTTGGGAGATATTAAAGAATTCGTTATTATCAAAAACAGACATGCCATCTATTGAAAAAGAATTGCTTGCTAAAGCAGATTCTGGCAAACCAACGAAGCAAACTGAGCTTATTGAGAAATTCAAAGAAGTAGCAGGTAAAGAAAATACAGATGATAGCTTCAGCACAATGGACATAATCTGGGATGATACTGATGGTGGTTCGCTTTCAATACTTGAAATAAAAGACGTGTTAAACGATACAAATGTTTTGAAAGGTACTACATTTGATATAATTGGCATGGATGCCTGCCTTATGCAGATGATTGAAGTTGCATATGAGTGGAAAGATTATACAAAAGTTGTAGTCAGCTCAGAAGAAACAGAGCCAGGAGCTGGATGGGATTATGATGCTACAATAGGTTATATCAGCACCAATCCTGGCGCAGATGCTTATTCATTTGCATCAGAGATAGTTTCTGATTATGAAGATTACTATGGAAATTATAGTAGCTCAACACAGTCTGCAATAAATACCTCAAAACTTGACGCAATTGCTTCAGAAATAAATAATTTTACAGTGGCAATGTTGAATGTGTTCTCTTCAGAGAAATCGAATATAATGGATGCAAGATATTACACGCAGGAATATTATGAGCCAACTTATGTTGACTTTTATGATTTTGCATATCAAGTATCAAATTATGTGTCTGATGCAAACTTGATTAATGAGTCACAAAAAATGATGGCTGCCATCGATGACGCTGTTTTTGCAGAGTACCATGGCATATACAGCAGCGGTTCACACGGGCTGTCAATCTATTTCCCGACATATAATTACATTAATGTCTATGATACCACATCATTTGCAAAAGATACGTATTGGAACGAATTCTTGGGTTATTATCTTGCAGACCCATACGAACAAGATAACAATATAACATTAGCAAAATGGGCAGAAACAAATGGTAACTGGTATTGGCACAATTTCATGCCAGCAGGTGAATCAGACTGGATGATGTTCAATGCGACTTACGGAGAAACTTATACAATTACAACGTATATCTATCTTTGGGAATATGCAGATACTTACATTTATCTTTATGATTCAAATAGAACACTAATTGCTTCAAATGACAATGCTACATCAAAGACCGCAAGTTCAAGGATAGTATGGGAAAACAACATTTCAGATGGAACCTATTATGTTGAAGTTAAGGATGAGTATAACCAGAGCGGCGAATATAGTTTGATCATACAACACATTTATGGCTCTGACTTGTATGAGACAGATGACAATTTGACAACAGCAAGCTGGATAACAACAAATGGAACTTGGCAATGGCATAGCTTTTATCCAACAGGTGAATCAGACTGGATTAAATTCAATGCAACCTATAACAATCATTACACAATAGAAACTGATATTTGGAGTTATACAGGTACAGATACTTACATATATTTTTATAATGAATCAGGATATTTAATTGCAGAAAATGATGATATTGGATTCTGGGACGTAGGTTCAATTCTGGAAGGAATAAACAACTTTTCAACAGGAACTTATTATGTTGAAGTAAAAGACGCTTATAACCAGAGTGGTGAGTATGGAATATGGATAAAAGAGACTGCACCTGACATTTATGAGCCTGATAACAATTATACTTCAGCAACACAAATAACAACAGATAATGTTACGCAGCAGCATAGCTTTACGCCAGTTGGAGAATCTGATTATGTTATGTTTTATGCTAATTATGGAGACACCTATATTATAGAGACATGGGCCCAAAATTCAGATACTGTAATTTATCTTTACGACACGTTGGGTACAGGATTTATTGAATATGATGACGATGACGGGATAGGTTTAGGTTCAATGATCGAATGGACAAATGATTTAGGAACAGGAACTTATTTTGTTGAAGCGAGGGATTATTTCGATAATGGCGGCAATTACAACATTAGCATAACCGAAATACAAAATGGCGGCGGAGGCGGTGGAGGTGGCGGCGGTGGAGGTGGCGGCGGAGGCGGTGGAGGCGGAGGCGGCGGCGGAAGCAGCGGAAGCGGAAACATAACCTCAAATGCATTTACTTGGATTTGGAGCGCACTTACTGCTGGACAAGATGTAATAATCTTCCCGCAAAATATGTCAATAACAAAAATTGAATTCGAGACAACTGCCGTACTAAGAGATGTGCAATTTAAGGTTGTTGATTTAAAAAGTTTGCCTTATGAGTTGGGTGACAAGTTTGGTTATGATTACTTTGAGTTAAAACCAACCTTCAAGAACAGCGATGTAACTGATGTAACTGTAACATTTAAGGTTTCAGATGACTGGGCAAGGACAAACAGCATTGATACTGATACAATAAAGCTTTACAGGTATGTCAATGGAGAATGGGTTGGTCTGGATACAGAAAAGCTTGGTAATGGAATCTACAGAAGCACAACACCAGGATTCTCGTACTTTGCAATAGCTGGAGAAAAACTTGCTGAACCAATAAAGACAACTGAAGAATCAAGAACTGTTGAGACTCCAGCTGTTGAGGAACAACCACAGCAACCTGGGGCAGTAGAAACAACAGGATTTGCCATATTCCCAATGACATCAGATGGTAACTTAATGTTTTCAGTGGTTATTTTAGGACTTGTAATAGCTGGCGTTGCTGCATACTTCTTTATCAGGGGAAAACGTGGTGTTGAAAAAACAGAAATAGTTCAGGAAGAAATACCAACAATTACCAAGAAAGTGAAGAAGCGCAGGAAATCAAAGAAGTAAAAACTTCCTTTTTATTTTTTATGTAACGCATTTTAGGTTTCAAATGATTTAAAAATAGCGGATTCTTGGTTTATGCCATGGAAGCAAAACAGTTATACGGGATTTTGGGAAATGACTTCGAACTTGCTAAATGTAGGGACGACTGGTCAAAGATTAAATTTAATAAGTTTTATACAAAGAGTTTCAGGAAGCGATACATGGGTGTTGTGCTTAACAATGCAAAGAAAGTTAACAAAGTCTATACTGCTGTTTTTCCAAGCGAAGATGTTCTACTAGGGATATTGGACAAAGGAGAGACAGATATAATGATTTTCACGCATCATCCTATGGTTTGGGACATAACAAAAATACCCGTGTTTAGTGATATCAACGCATATCTTTTGCCAAGGCTAAGGGAAAGAAAGATTTCATTGTACACGCTGCATGTGCCGTTAGACAAGGTTGGGGACTATTCCACTGCAACAACATTGGCAAGAGTGTTTGGAATGCCTCCTGAATCAGAATTTTATAGGTATTATGGAGTATATGTTGGTGTAATCGCAAAGTCAGATTTGGATACAGTTGATGATATTGCAAAACGTGCAAAACTTATAGTGGGCCATGACGCAAAGATCTACAAGTATGGTAAAAAACAAATTGAGGACAAAAAAGTCGCATTTGTTGGCGGTGGCGGGAATGATCCTGAAGTAATAAAAGAGCTTGCAAAACTGGGCATAAACACATTTGTCACAGGCGTAACAAAAATTACACCTGGATATAAGCCTTCAGTTGAAGCGCATGCACTTGCAAAGAAACACAAGATAAACCTCATTGGTTTGACGCACTATTCCAGCGAGGAATTTGCTTGCAGAGCAATGGTAAAATATTTTGAAAAATTAGGTATTTCTAGCGAATTTATCGAGGGAAAACCCTGCTTAGAGGATATGTAAATTTAACCGCATTTGCAGACTTTACAGCCGCAGCATGGGCAGACTTTTACTGTCTCTCCACATCCGCATCCTTTGGCATGCACGTGTTTTTTCTTTACAGTCTTTTTCTTTGCCACAATTTCACCTCATGTACGTAATATCTTAACTTTATTTGCTGCTATGAACTTAAGAACATTTTGTAGCATGTCTATATTGTACTTCTCAATAACCCATGGGTAAAGGACATGTTCTGGAAGTTTCTTGTTTATGATTTTCTTAAGGTCAGAAGCCATGTCTTTTATGAGATTGTCAGGTATTTTTGCTGCTTTTGGGATGTCAATCCTTATCTCTGGCAGTTTTGTAGTTTTTAATCCGTAAAGCCCAGCATCCTGATTAAATCGTATAGAATCAATTATTAGTTTGAGTATGTCGCTGCCTATCTGCATCTCAGGTTCCCTTAACTTCATCTTTGGTTTGTCAGGCATTTTTATTCCCCTTTCTTAATTATTTCCAATGTCTTTTCTGATATTTTACCTTTTGTCTTCATGTCTTTCTTTGCTGCCCTGTAAAACTTTTTGAATAGCTCATAATTCTTCTTGTTTTTTGGAGGATATGACTTGAGTTTTAATTTTGGGCGTGTTACATCGATAAAGTACGCATACCCTCTTATTAGATCACCAGCAACTTCAACATTTTGTTTTAAAAGGATATATGCAGCTTCTTCTGCGCTAATCCTCTTTTTAGTAACATAATCGCTTATTTCTCCAGGGAACAATCTAGATTTCCAAGGTTTCATATTAGACATTTGCAATCACCTGTTGCATGAGTGCAAGTATGCTATCAAATCTCACTTTTAGTGTTTGTGGTAAATTACTTATCAAGTATTCTACTTTACTTACAATAGCCGCATCTGGTTTAAGTGCTTTAAGGTAAGCTAATTCATTAATAAATGCATCAGTGTTGTCAATGTAATATATCCAATCTGTTCCACTTTGTTGGGTTCTCGCAACTGCCCCATCAACATTTTGTAGTAATATATCTGCGCTATCTCGCCAGCCCTGTAACAAATCTGGTCTGTTCTTTAGGGCAATCTTGTCTGCAATTAGTCTTTCGTCGATTAATTCAAATAGTTCAGTTCGTGCACTTTCTGTCAGTTGTATTTGGTTCACTTTACTATGCAATTGTGTATTGCTTAAAATCTTGCCCTGGGTCTGTAAACTGACTTTCGCCATTTCAGAAGCTTCATGTTCAAGACCGAACTTAATCGCATTTTGGGTGAATTTCGCAGCAAGTTTTGCATTTATTATAAGTTCGCCTGTTGCAGGCCTGGTTGCAAATGGCGCGTCAATATCATTGTCAAGGGTAATTGTTTTGAACCTTGTATCTGAAGCTATCAGTTTTGCCTGAGCTTCGGTTAAACCAGCATTAACCAGTGCAGTAGTACCGCCGCCATTAGTTGGAGGTGGTGGAGTAGTAGCTGCACCTGCACCCTTGAATGTTACCTTGTTTCCTTCAAGCATGCCCCTAACTCTAATCAGATCTGCTGAGCTATACTCAGCTGGAAGAACATTCTTTTCTCCGATAAGCATCCTTCTGATGTATTCTAACATTGTTTTACCAAAGTCTTTTGGTACGTTTTCATTTACTTCCATCTCGATAGTTAAATCAGCATTCTTTTCAAGGCCAAACTTTTCAGCATTTTCGTTAAACGAGATTGCTTTTAGCACATCATCAATGACTTTTTGCGCAATAGTGGTTTTTTCAGTGGATGTAGGATCATATTGCTGTACTATCTGACTAACTTTTCCATTATGTACCTTAATCTTGTCTGGAGTTTTTAAGCCGTCCCCTAAATTGTTTTTTTGGATGTATGCTCTCAAGTCGTTCTCTGTCAATACGTAATCCCCTTCTGGAGGAACAATTGGGGGTTTGAGGCCTTGGTTGTACCTTAATATGATTTCATCATCAGTCAAGCCCTCGATTCTGATTCCCTTTAATTTCATTTCGTTTTTTATAGCTTCTATTACACGCTGCGGATTGCTTGTCCATTCTGATTTAGGTATCCTTAGTTTTTCTGCAGCTGCCTTTAACTCGACATATCTCATTACCTCAACATCTGTCATTGCATCGACATTCTTTACACCAAATCTTTTTAGCGCGCTCCTAAAGTTTTTCATGAAATTTGGCTGTTCTTTTCCATTGATATCATAAAATCTTAAAACATCTCCCTGTCTTTCAGCACCAATTATCTCGCCATTGTTTCCTCTGATGAAACCCCCACCCTTGACTAGTAAGAATGATGCAAACATTGATGCCCCAATCGCGAGCAGTTCTATATCAACTTCTGTTGCAACTACGTTACATTCGTCTGAATCAGGATCTATACCGCAGGTCTGTGCAAGCTGTGTAAGTCTTTCTGATCCCCACAAGATTGTAAATCCAGCTCCGATACCAATGGCTATCCCTGTCGTAAGCGTGGCTGCGGCGGTAGCAGATACTGTTATCCCCAGCATAGAAAGCGCCCAAACAACAGCTGATGTAGCAGCTCCTGCTGTGAAATAGATAGCGATTGCTCCAATTATTAGTACAGCAACTGCAGCAAGGAACTGTAACGGATTTTCTTGTATCCAAGCCCAGGCATCATCAAGCGCCTTTTTCAGTCCATCACCTATGTTAACTAACATATTTCTTGTGTCAGCAGGTATGACGTAGTTCCATATCGCAGTTAATGTGTTATACGGAGCAAGTACATTAATCAGGTCGCCCAATGGTCGTTTTCCTGTTATTACATCTATTAGATATGCTGTGTTTCCGATTCCAGGTATGCCATACCAAGCTGGAGCTGGAGGTATCTCTGGTTGTTGCTCTGGAGGTTTAACTGCATCCATGTAAGCATTAAGTGAGGCACGGCTTCCGAAAATTGCAGCAACATCTGTCAATCCATACATTGTTGCGTGCTGGAAGTACCATATTCTGCTGTATTCGTTCATGTTCTTAAGAGCATTATAATCAAGCGCAGCAATGCGCGCCAAAAAGTCCTGTGCATCTTTTGCCTTTTCTGCATCCAATGAGTTCTGGAACTCTTCAAGTGCGTCAAGATATGACTGTGGTATTATTGATTCATATCCTACAAAAGTACCATCTTCGATTCCGCCTGGTATATCTGCAGGTTCATGCCATGGCTCATCCTCAGGTGGTGCAGGTGGCTTGCCAAAGTAGTCTTTAAACTTTTCAGATTGTGTTTCGAAGAAGTTACCAACATATGCCTTTGTATTAGCCAGAAGTTCTGAAAATGATAGACGTGCTGGCGGCAGTTCAGTATAGAATGCCTTTTGTATTTCATCTATGCTCTTTGCAAGTTGTCTTACAGAAGACTGTGTTGAAGAACCTCTTGTGAAGCTATACACTATTGCAATTGCTGCAGTACCCAGTGCAGTAGCTACTCCAACAATTATTGACAAGTTATTTGAACCTGAGCCAGAACCAGTTCCAGAATTTCCTGGCATTGGAATGAATCCAAGTGGGCTTGTGTTAGAGAATGTTCCAAATATTATATCAAAGTCAAAGTTAACACTATCAAAAAGAAGTGTCTTAAGAGTCTGCCATATGCTGACAATACCAACATACTGGTCTTCGGTTATGTTTGATGGCAATGGCACATTAAGCGAGACTGAGTGGCCGCCATTTGCTACAGAAATATTAAATGTCTGGCTGTAGAACATTCCAGTACCATTGCATAGCTGTTGAGTACAATTATCGCATATCCACTGCATTATTTGTATGCATAACATGTGTGGTGGACAAGGTGGCATATACCATCTGCAGTTGCAGTCATAAGTCTGGTTGTAACAGACAGTTCCAAATGTCGAATGATTTGCAATCTCAAATGTCAATGGATAATTGCCATCAATCCCAATTGAATCATAAAACACATCAAGTCCAAGTTCAGTATCAGTTATGCTTGTTATTTTAAGGTCAGTTATGCTGACATTCTTACATGCTGCAGCTGGAGCATAACAGCCAAAAGTACAGTTCTCCTGCTGTGTTACACTAAATGCACAATTGCCTGCAGAACAATAATAGTCCCGTTCTTCAGCATTATTGCTGTTGCAGGTCCAGCCATCCATGTCTGAGCAGGTTACATTTGCGTAATCACAACCGCCATTTGTCTGGTTGCATGAACCTGTTGAAAGAACATCTCCAGTACATTTAGCTGGGCATACAACTCCATCGCAAATGCTCTTTATTTCAATAGTTTTAGTAAACGTATCATAAAGATTTGAATAATCTGGATTGTTTCCTGCAGCTTTATAGACAGAAACAATCAACTGGTATGTACCAATTTCTCCGGTTGCTGGCAGAGCTATTGGAAGGTCTGTCTGGTTTATTGTGTTAGCATAAATATATCGGGGTGGGTATAAGCTGCCAGCTGCACAGCCTCCGCATTCAGTATCAAGTGAAGGATTGGCGCACCAAAGTTTCTTGCAGCTTGGTGAAACTCCCTTTTTCAGTTCTACAGTATAAATTACATTATCAGCTATGCCGTATGATTGTGTCTGTGGTGTAACAACTATATCAGTGTTAAGCCGTGCACTTGTAGGTGAAGTAACATCATTTATGTCTATCTTGTTGCATGTTGCTGTTGCTGAATTACAGCCGAACCGACAGTTTTCAGTCTGGGTATATGTAAAGTCGCAATCAACAAGCGATGATGAACAGAAATAATTCTTGTACTGTCTTGTATTGCTGTTTGTGCATTGCCAGCCGCTAAGTGCAGCACAGTCCTGTAATACATCATCCTGGACATTTGAACTGCTGCTTTTTACACATGCACCTGAGCCGCAGGTAAATAATGTGTTGTTTATCTGTCTCCTCAGAACATTTCCAGAACAATAATCTTTTGTGATGTGTGTGTTTTGGTTTTCACAATTGAACTGGCTTTCAGCATGCCATGGGAATCCAAGTTGTGTTGGGTCACAGTTCTCATACACTTTTAGATATTTTGTGGTTCCACTGCAGTCCATATAATTGGTTGGTTTGTCAAAACCCTGGACAGAACAGCTTTGTCCAGAAATACTATAAGATGCATATTTGTGGAGATGTGTTGTGCTTATGCACTGGTTATAGCTGCTACAATCAAGCTGGCAGACATCAACATCAGAGTTCCACCCATATGAACTGCCTACATCATTCTTACAATATCCTGAGATACAATCGCTGTTGCTGTCGCAGTCTCCTTCATTTAAGTCACCTATGCAGCTGCCTGATAAGAAATCGTAACCTCCATTATTGCCTCTGTGGCAGGAAACTTCGCGGGAGCCATCATAAAATACATCATATTGGTCTGTAAATGAAGTTCTCCATGCGCCAACAGCTATACTGAAATCATCTGAATGTCCGTTAATGTATCCATTTGGTAAAGTTATGTATACTGTAAGTGTGCGTGAACCTCCAGAATAAACATACATGTTCTTTAGGTTGCCACCAGCACAACCTGAGTAACATTCACTATCAAGGCTTGGTGCTCCGCAATGAAGCTTGTAACAATTTTTATCGTAAGTTGTCCCTTTTATTAAGTCAACTGCAAAATTAACATAGCCATTGAAGTTTGCAGTGTATCCTATTGTGACAGCATAAGTATTTTCTAGATTATAGGGTCCAGCAACTGGAGTCACGCTTGTTATGTCAAGAGTTGGATTTGGGGCACACATTCCACTTGAGTTACATCCATTAGAACAGCACGTTTGTTGAGATGGAGTGTATGTGCAGGAAGATCCTGAACAATAATAATTTCGATATTCGCTGTATTGATTACTATTTGTACAATAGTATCCGTTCCTTGCTGCACAATTTTCAGAACAGCCCTGCACTGTATATGAGACTTCTTGGTAATTATCTTGATAACCGCAAGCTCTGCTGCCGCCACCATAAACTTTTACCCTAAGCGTATGGCTGCCTGGCGTTGAAGATGCGGTTACGGATCTAGTATAAGTGCCAGTCCATGAACCGCAGCTTACAGCATTGTCATAGCAGTCACCCTGATTCCCGTCCGTGAATATTGTCTGGGTTTCAGTTGAATACTGGGTTCCATAAACTTGGTAAGTTACTGTAAGGGTTCCGCCTGGAGCAACAGTTGATGGTGAAACAGAAAGGTATCTTATATTTGCATATGATTCGGTACAAGCTGGTGCTGAGTTGCAATTGCCTGTTGCAGAATTGCATCCATTAGCACAGCTTGTCCCGCCTGATTCAGTGTATGTACATGAACTGCATGAGCATGAATAATCACGATAGACGCTTTCTGTTGAAGACTTACAGTATCGGCCATCCTGACTGTTACAGTTTGTTGAACATCCAGAACAGCACGTAGAACCTGAACATCCACCAGCACATTTTCTGGTGTAACATTGACAGTTATTACTTGAACAACTGCAACTATAATATTGGTTTGAGCTGTCCGCACATTGGTTGTTAAATTTTGTACAGTCATATTTGTTAGCGTATTTGCAGGATGGGTTGGTTGTGCAAGAATATGTTGAACCTGATGTGTACAATAGTATATTGCCGCAGCAGTACTGTGAAGAGCACGCTGCTTTTGAGAATATGCTTTGTAGTATCGTATTTGTGGAATATTCAGCTAGGACGTTGGTTGGTGCTTTGACAGGTACGTTTTTAAGAGAATCAGCATGAGCCGCAGGAAGGACAACAGAAAACGCGAAGAAGAGGAGGAAAAGGAGGAAAAAGGAGCGCGAGAGGTGTAGAAGACAATGCCTCTGGGCGCTCATGGCCCGTCCCGAATATAAGAGTATTTGTTTTCCCAAACAATCACATCCTTTCTATATATCGAGCACTATTACTTTCGTTGTTTTCGCTGCGTAGAACCCCACCATCACTGGTATCATTATCAAGAATAATGTCCAATATATGCTTTATGCTAACCTCAAAAGTAGTGAAAAATCGTTTTCTTTATAAATCTAAAGCTGCTAAAGGTTGCTATGCATAGCCCAGTAAATATACGAGCTGAAATAAATCAGGTACTTGTTGACGAAGGTATTACTAAAGACAATAATTTTAAAGCACACCTTGAAGCGACACATGTACGGTGCGATGGAAACCGTTATGGTGAAATGGCTAAATATGCAAAAATTTTCTTCAGTAAAAAGATAATACCTAAAAACGATGTAAGAGTACTTGAAAACTTTATGGAGAATTATTCTGCAGGTAAGATTCGTTTGGACAAAGTAACAAATGCTTATGTAATCAGAATGGAAGCTGTCTTAAGAAAAAGAATCAAGGAACTTGATAATCATGAGAGGGACGAATGTCTTGCAGCAATACAAGAATATCAAACCCAAAAGGGAGTCGCAGAGAAAGCAAAGGAAAGAAGGCGGAAACAAGTAGAAGCATCAGAAAGACAAGATGTATTCTGGCATGAAACTGTAAGAAGGGAACAGGAATCAGGATTCTGGGGTAGAGTTTAGAAGATTTTTTATAGGCTGGACAGCATTTATTCTGTATGAATAAAATGAATTTTGTGGCAATAATAATTATTCTTATTGCATTATCATTAACAGCATCTTCTGCAGCAACAGTCGTAACAAAGCCAGTAACTCTGAACATTACAGTTCTTTGCATTGGTGCAGACCCATTAAACCTTACAGACAGCGATGGCGACGGGATAATTGACCAGTGCGACAACTGTCCTGCTTATGCAAATCCAGACCAAGCAGATTCAGATAATGACACAGTTGGAGATGTTTGTGACAATTGCTGGTATGAATCAAATCCTGGACAGGGAGATTCAGATGCGAATTGTCAATCGCCGCCATATGGCTATGATCCTCAATGCGGTGATGTATGCGAGAACATTATCCAGCCACCAGGCGGGGGAGGGGCGCCATCAGGAGTGCCACCATATTTTGCACCGCCACCAGGCGAGATACAATATGGAAACCAAAGTGAGACCATAACAATAATAAGCATTGGTGCAAACGAGACATTAAACATCGGCGGAACATTCCCAGAAAATTCTGGACTGCACATAAGGAGCATTATAGCTAACACAGTCTTGATAAATAAGATAATCAAAATAAAATCGCTTGGGCCAGAACTTAATACGTTCCCATACAAATTTTTTGTACCAAGATTTGAAAAAGTTCCATACAGCTTTTTCGAGCTTATATCTGACTTGTCCCCATCTGAGATAACTGAGATAACATTTGATTTGCGCGTAGCCCAGGAGTGGGTTGATAAGAATGGTATTATCGAGAATACAATCATGTTTTATTATTTTGATAACGGGGCTTGGAAACCCACTGAAACAACGTATCTGAAAACAGAGAATGGTTATCTGTATTACAAAGCAAAGTTGAAATCAATTTATACTATTTATGTAGTTGGCGGAAAACAGGCAGATGTTTATGATGTGCTTTCGATGATTGACAAGTATTTCAGCGGGGAAACGACAATCCAGGATGTAATGCGATATTTAGATAAATATTATTCGTCATTAGAAAGTTTATAAGCAAACATGCGCTATAATAATCATAATAAATAACGGAGGTAAAAATTTGGCAGACAACACGACATTGATCGTTGTGACGATCGCAATTCTTGGAGTTATAGCAATATTAGCGTCAGCATATTTTGTTCCAGCTCCAGTGTCAACACCAACGACTCATGATGTTATTTTAACCGCAAATGTGGTAGAACCAACGAAACCAGCACAGAAAAATGTACAGTTAACATTAAACGTTACTGGAAGTTCTGCTGAATAAAGGAGGATTTAACCATGGAAAAAACAGGAATTGTTTCGATTTTATGTATATTGATTATAACTGCAGTGGCAGTTATGACAATAAGTAGCCTGAACAGCGGTGGCATTAGTATACTTAGCGGTAAAGCAACAGCTGTTCCAGTAAGCGGTACTGTCACATCAGGCGGCTCAATAGACTGCTCAGTATCCCCAGCAAGCATTGATTTTGGAAGCGCAGCTGCAGGAACTAGCAATATCAAAAAACCAGCTGCAGGAATGACAATAACAAGTTTGGCAACAAATGTCGGACTTGATGCAAGCTGGCAAATGACAACATCCAGCAGTTGGATATACACAGCTGAAAATGCAGGTTTCCAGACGCTAAATGGAATTACTGCAGGAGTTGCAGCTGCAGAGAATACAGGATATACTGGCGGTACCAAAATAACTAACACGTTGGGATTAGCTATGGCACCAAGTACAGCAACAGAAAAGCTGTATTTGAACCTTAATATACCAAGCAACACATTTGCCAAAGCATATTCAGGTACATTGACAGTAACCTGTGCAGCTAACGCAAACGGGCTTAACACAGCAACAGCAGCTTTCTACAACAATGCGGCACCACCACTAATAGCACCTATAACTACGTTAGCAAAAGGTAGCGGCCAATATGCTGTAGTACTAAGCGATGTTTTGACAGGTGGAGTTGCAACAACTACAGCAGTGAACCTTTACTTCATTGATTCAGCATCAGGTGCGCTTGTACCAGTTACAATGGTTATTGGTAGCGGATGTGCAGCACCATTTACAGGCAACAACCGTTGTGGAGAATTTTCAGCAACAGCTTTAGCCTCATTGACACCAGGTGCAACACAGGTAATAATAACCGGAACTGCAGGTGCATTCCCATTAACTGTAACTGCAACTGTGGTAATCGCATAAGCAAATCTTTTTATTTCTTTTTTTCTTATATTTTAACATGAAACCAAAGATATTAGTCTCAATTTTAACATTATTTTTGATTTTCAGCATAGTGAATGCTGTTGGCATAAACCCAGGCCTTACTCAGGCAACCTATGTTCCAGGCGGAATAATCAGCGGAAATTATAGTATCTACAATAAGGAAACTATTGAAAAAACATATACATTAACACCACAAGGTCCACTTGCAGATTATCTGGAAATTCCAGAAACACAGGTTACTATCCCTGCAGATGGCATTTATCCTACAAGCTTTAGTTTGACAATGCCAGAAGGGCTTGCACCTGGACGTTATGATACAAGAATTCATATTACTGAACCGTCAAAACAAGGCGGTTTTGGACTCGCATTTGCAATTGAATATGTTATTGTTTTTGATGTGCCATATACTGGAAAGCATCTTAGTTCTTCAATAATGCTTGGTGGACAGACAACTGATAATCTGATTGTTTCACTAGCGCTGGTTAATGATGGTTCAGAAGCAGTAACGTCATCACAAGTTAAAGTTACGATTATAAATTCAGATGGCGAAACATTATTTTCAAAAACTGAAAATACGGGAGCAGTGGATGTTGGTAAAACAGCTTCAACACTAATGCAGACAAACAAGACTGAATGGGAAGAGGGCAATTATACTTTAAACGTTGAATGGAACTATGATGGAAAGAGTGATTCTGTTTCCAAAGAGTTCAGTACAGAAGAACAGGCATCATTGCCAATAACAACTATAGCAGCTCCTCTGCAGACAACCCAGCAAACCCAGGGAACTAGCGGTTTGACTGTGGGCGCAGAAACAGGAGATATAATGTTCTATGTAATAGTCGGAGTTTTAGCTTTAGTAATTGTTGCATTGCTTGCAGTTGTACTAATGCAGCGAAGGAGAGCTTGAGCAATGGTAAGCAAAGAGTTCCAGGCTTTGCTGATACTTTTTTCTTTGGTCATAATAGTTTTCGCTGTTTCATTTGAAAGATTAACCGGAAGTGCAATTGAAGAAATACCAGAAGGTGGAAAAGCAACAATAACAAAAGGGATAACTGAAGTTACTCCAGAACCAATAACTGAAAAAATAGAAGAGGGCGAAGGATTTCAAACAGAAGCTGCTGCTGCAAGATGCACAACAGCTCCATGTTCTGCAACTGCTACATGTTCACGATATTCTTTGCCTGCAGAGGTAAATGGTCCGAATACAATTGATTCCTGCAATGATGGGAGCGCTTCTGCTCCAAATTTTCCATGTACAGGTTCGCCTTATGTTGACAGCATAACAATTAGCGAAGCTAGTTCTCCAAATGGCGTTTTTGATGAAGGAGAACCTGTTTCAATAGCAGCTACTGTGTACTGTTCAGCACCAACTGCATGGAGAGTTTATTATACAAATAATGAAGCTTCACCTTCATGGGGAACGCAGATTAGCTTAGGCACATGTAACCCACCTTCTGCCGCAATTAACATACCAAGTCAGCCTCTTGCAGCAGTTGGCGTTACAAGATATCATTCATTCAGGGTTGCGCTAAGCACCGCATTTACAGGAGCATGCGCTGGCGCCGCCACAACAAAGGGAGACAATGATGACATTTCAATCCAGGTAAATGCACCTGTATCACCAGCAGTCAGCTGTTCAGTTGCAGGAACTTCCTGGACTTTTCCGTCGGGAGTCCCTAATGACACATTAAAAACCTCAGATACAATTACTGTAACAAATAATGGGACTGCAGTAATTGATATAACAGGGCAACTTACTTCTTCAGCTAGTTGGATGTACACAAGCGAACCAGGAAGCACAAACAGTTTTGATGTCCTTCATGCGCTAATACCAAGAAGCGGTCCGTTTACAACACATAATAGCGACGTTGTTGCTTATCCAACCAATACAAATAAGCTTGCATCATTCCTTCCACCCGGTAATCTAACTGAACCTTTAAAACTTTTTATTAAAATTCCTGTTGTAATAAACAAGAGTTATTCTGGAACATATGAGATAACCTGTGCGCAATCAGTTGGTGGCGCAACTGGTGTAATCATCACTCCAAACCAAAGCAGTGGTTTACGTGGTGCACAGATAAACCTACCAATGACAAATGCTGGTGCACTTACAGACCCAGTAACTGCTTTCAGTGATTTAGTTTTGATTGATTCAGCTGGAACAAGGTTTAATGCTACAGCATTGCAATTCACGCCAGGTTCTCCAGCTTCAAGAAACTTCAGAGTTCCACCGTCTGCAGCAACAGGTACAGCTTATCTTCTTGCAATAGGAACAAGCAGCAGCGGGTCAAAAGAATCAGCAACAAAATCTTTTACTATTACTTAACCAAACAAATCCTCTATCCTGTGCATTTCAATTACGCGTTTTTCTTCAGGAATTTTTAGCGGCACTTTTGCCCTAATCTTCTTTTTATTTCGCGGTATAGAAATTATTTCTTTTACATCTTTTTCATCAATTGTTGCAATCATGTCAAGTTTGAAATTTTTGCCCAACCTTTTTCTTAATTGCTGTATGTAATAACTATAAATTGGCAATCGCTGTACCGGTATCAATATTCCAAAAACATCAGTCTGGTTGTTCCAAAGCAAATATTTCCGTTCAAGTTCAGTTGGATTATCTATGTCATCCACAAAACTATTGAAGTCCATGCTAAGGAACCTTTCTAAGTCAACACCTTCCAGCCAAAAATGTATAAATATCTTTTTCTTTTCAGAATTGTTTCTTCCTATTGCTTTGTAAGCAATCTGCCGTTCAAGGTGCCTGTAGTTATGATCATTTACATAATTATTTTCTGCAAGGAGCTTTGCAAATTCTTTCGCACGTTTTCTTCCAGCATGGCTATTTTCTACCCAGAAAGTATGCGGATAACCCAATGGAGTAAAAACTTCAACGCAGCGCACAACAACATTTCCAGTCTGCAGTTTTACAGTTTCTTTTACATCAGCTGTCCAGTTTCCAAGCTCAACTTCAGCACCAATTGCCATTAGGTCACCTGTACGCGAGCCCCTATACAATAGTCTTTGCTGTACATAGAGCTTATGTGCAAGAATGTGATATGGAGAAGAGGACTTTTCATTTATCCTGGAAAAAAGTCCGGAAGTAATTTCCAAGTTTGCCTTTGCTTTGTAAGGGTCATCGGAACTATTCATGGGATAACAGAACTTGGATTAGCTTAATAATTTTCTGTCATTAAAAACAAATTATAGACGTAATGGATAACTTTATAAATTACCACAAGTATTTTTGCTTTTAATATGTGCGTAACACATGTCAGTAAAATGGGTGCAACGAAATTGAACATTTTAGTTAGTCATTTTTTAAAATTTGTTTGCAAAAATGGAGGGTAATCAAAATGGGAAAATGCGACGAAGAGGAAGAGAAAGAAGAGGAAGAAGAGAAAGAAGAGGAAGAAGACGAGAGCGGAGATGAAGACTGGTAAAGATATAACGTCGTTTTTTTTGATTTTGTTTTTTATTTTAGATATTCTTACTTTCTGATTAATTTCATAAGCTGATTAGTAAGGATAATTTATTTCTTCTTTAATAACAGGTTGACATAGTCATTTATCTCTTCAAAAGAAATTCCGCATCCAGAGAAACGTAGTGCATAAAGGACACCTTCAATAAGATCTTTCTTGCTTTTTGGGTCCATTGGCAGGCAGGTATTTATTGTCAAGTCAAATATCCCCAAATCAATTGCCAAAGCAACCAGGTCTGCAGAACGTATTACCTGCGTGTTCTTTACATGTTTCTTGAATTCGTAAATCCGATTGTTATCAACCTTGACATTGGTATGGAACCTATGCTGCATAAGTCCCTGCAGTGCATCTGTATTTTCAATAAACAACCTGAGAGTTATTTCGTCTGTCATTATTGCATCAGCATTTATTTTGCTCGCAAGCACTGCAACTTCTGCATCTGCTTCCTGCAGTACTTTAAGGTCCTGGTTCTTAATCCTAAAACTTGAATTTGCAAAATTAAGCAAAGTACCAGCTTCCTGACGCAGGTCGTTTTCGTATTCAGTAAAAGTGTTGTTAGTGAAGTGTCGCATAACACGCAATGCTTCAAACTTATACTTCTGGGTCATAAGGCCGCCGTCAATTACCTCATCTTTTACTCCTTTTGGAACAATGAACTTAAATCCATATTTCTGCATTTCATCAAATACCCAAAGAAGACAGTTTGTAGCGCATGAGATTATTGATGAAGAGTCAACAACAACAATTGTCATTTTATCACTTTTTAACCAATTTTTTTAATTGTTCAAGCCTTTCCTTTGGCGTCTTTGTAAATATGTGGTCGCCATCCGGAGTTTTTCGCTCGCCTACTTTGCGCATTAGATCCCATTTGCTTATACCAAGCATTTCTGCAACTGCTGATAATGATAAGCCGTGTTCGTATATTTTTGTGCCTTTCTGTATTTTTGAAAATTCCAAAACATGCTGGGCGTATTCTGAGAAAGATGCATCAAAATCAACTATCTTCTTAAGGACGTCTTTTATGAAATTATCTGCTGCACCCATATCACGCTTCTCTAAAACTGCAATTGTCTTTTCTATAAGCTCTTTTGTTGAACCAATAAAGCTTCCCCATTCATTTGAGTACTCCCTTTTCACTTTTTGCTTTTCAACTACCTTTGCAAGAGAATACGCAATCATTGCAATATAAATCGCATGCTGTTCCCTATAAATTGCTGCGGTATGGATTATATGGTCACTCCATTCAGAAAGGTCATTTACATCCTGTCTTTCTAATGCATCTTTGACATGATCAAGCACGTCAATCATATCCAGGTATACTTCTTCTGGAATTGATTCGTGCGATGGATGGTTTTTTGGCATAATAAATCTAACAGAATTGTGGTTTTTATCCTTTGCCATTAGTGGACAAACTGGACAGCACCATAAACATTATTAACGTTAATTTGTGATTAGAACTTATGGAGATACTTTTTCCTTTTGAAAAACAACGAAATGTGCAGTCAAAGATGACACAAGATGTCTATGAAGCACTCGCAGAAGGAAAACATGTGATTGCACATGCGCCAACAGGTTTGGGAAAGACAGCCGCTTCACTTTCTTCTGCATTAACTTATGCCATAAACAATGGCAAGAAAATAATTTTTCTTACTCCAAAGCACACACAACACCAGATAGCAATTGAGACTCTGAAGAAGATCAGGGACAGGTTTGGGATAAATGTTAATGTTGTGGATTTCATAGGGAAGAGATGGATGTGTCAGGTTCCGGGGGTACAGGCATTATCAAGCAGGGATTTTGCAGAATTCTGCAGGGACATGAAAAAAGAGGAGAGATGCAACTTTTACAATAAAGTAAGGAAAAGTACAAATCTCACGCGGGATGCAGAAAAGCAACTTAAGGAGCTCAAGAACGAGTCACCGTTGCATGTAGAAGAACTTTGCAAGAAATGCGGAGTAAACGAGATGTGTCCGTATGAAATTTCCTGTGAACTTGCAAAAGAGGCAAATGTCCTGATTGCAGATTATTATCACATTTTCCATCCGCACATAAGAAAAGCTTTCCTGCTTAAGACAGCCACAGACCTTAGCGATTGCGTAATAATTGTTGATGAAGCACAAAACCTTCCCGAGCGGATAAGGGAAGTGCTTTCCTCTTCAGTTTCTACATTTTCAATTAATAAAGCAATAATCGAAGCAAGGAAACATGAAAACACGGATGTTGCAAATGAGTTATCTGCAATTGCCGAAGTTTTAAAAATACTTTCAGACAAGATTGAGGAAAACAAGAAAGAATCGTTCATATCAAAAGAAGAGTTTATTTCTTTTGTTGAAAAGGAAACCGGAAAAAACTATGAAGAGCTTGGCAGTGAACTGCTTGTTGTCGGAGAAAAAATAAGGGTAGACGAGCAGAAAAGTTTTGTAGGAAGCATTGGGCGGTTCCTGCAGGAATGGCTTGAAGAAGGAGAGGGTTACGTAAGAATACTGAAGAAATTCAAGTTCAATGAGAAAGAGGCATTGCAGCTAAGTTTCAGGTGTTTGGATCCATCTGTATCCTCAAAAGAACTTTTTTCAGAATGTCATTCGGCTGTCCTGATGAGCGGGACACTAACACCGACCCGAATGTACAGAGATTTGCTAGGGATGGGAGAAGAGCGTACAAACTGTTTTGAATATGATAACCCATTCCCACCGAAAAACAAGCTTTCACTAATTGTACCAGATACAACCACGAGATACACGCGAAGAAATGAAAAGGAATTTGAGAAGATTGCAACATGGTGTGGAGATATTGTTAATTCAATTCCAGGAAATGTTGCGGTGTTTTTCCCTTCATATTATGTAAGAGACATGATAACGAAGAAATTTGAGCGTTTAAGCAGAAAAAGTGTTTTTGTTGAAAGGCAGGGAATGACAAAACGAGAGCGATTTGAATTCCTCCAGGAGTTTAAAGATTATTCGGATATTGGAGCCGTATTCTTGGGTGTTACAGGCGGAAGCTTTGGAGAAGGGATTGACTTACCCGGAAAATATTTGAAAGGAGTTGTAGTTGTTGGGATTCCGTTAGACTCACCAGACTTGGAGACCCAGGCATTGATTGAGTATTATGAAAAAATGTTCGGGGCTGGATGGAACTATGGTTATCTATTTCCTGCAATGAATCGCGTGATTCAGGCATGCGGAAGGGTGGTCAGGTCAGAAAGCGACAGAGGCGCGGTCGTGCTTTTGGATGAAAGGTTCACTTGGCAGAATTATTTTAAATGTCTTCCGCTTGATTGGAAAATAATTGTTACAAAAGAACCTGTACGAAGAATAAATGAATTCTTTAAATCACAGTAGCCTTCATGAAATCTTCTGCAAGCTCAACGTTCTTGAAAATCTTTTTTGCTTCCCTAAGAAGCAGATCCATCTTGTTGTAGCGTTGCGAGAAATGAGTCAAATATAACTTTTTTACCTCTGCCTTTTTTGCTATTTCTGCAGATTTCTTTGCGGTAAGATGATTGTATTCCAATGCTTTGGTTTCCAATTCTTCGGAATAAGTTGCTTCTGAAATTAGCATGTCTGCATCTTTTGCGAAGTTGGCAAGCTCGCTAAAATAAGAAGTGTCTGCTATGTAAACAACTTTCTTTTCGGGTGTTTCATAAGTTGCCTGTTTTGGTGTGATTTTCTTCCCATTAAATGTTATTGTCTTACCTTTCTGTAGCTGTCCAAGTAATGGATGTTGGGTAATCCCCATAAGTTTCTTTACAACGTCAATCTTAATTTTTATCCTGCCTTTTTCAATGAAAGAAAAGCCCAAGCAAGGGACTATATGTTCCATTGGCGTTGCTTCAACTGCGATTTGTTCATTCTCAAAAATACGCTGTATCTTTTTGTCCTTGATTACAATATCATGAGTTTCTAGCTTGAACCTTAAATCAAATGCAAATGACCTTAGGATATGCCCGATTCGTTCAGTAGTTGACTGCGGGCCATAAATCTCAAGCTTTTCGGTGCGATTGCTTGCAGACATGGACTGTATTAGCCCTCCAAGTCCTAATGAATGGTCGCCATGCCAATGAGTTATGAATATCCTATTTATTTTCATTGGAGAAATACCTGCGATACGCAATTGCCGCTGAGTTCCTTCGCCGCAATCAAACAATACATTCTCTGGACCATCCCGTATAAAAATTGCTGGATGAGACCTATCCTTAGTAGGGAACATACTGCTTGTACCCAAAAAAACCACTTCTATCATATGCTTTATAAAAAGTGCTGGTTTTAAAATAATTACCTTTAAGGGTGTTTTTATGGAAAGATGCAGTATCTGTAGGAAACAAGTAGAAACCGTGAACAAATGTCAGGAATGCGGGACAAAGTTCTGTAGCGAATGCGGGAACTTTAAAACCGGATTTTGCTCAGATTGCAAGGACTATGCAGTAGATGAAGAGCGCGCAGAAGAACACGACATGACACATGAGTTACAGGACATGGAACAGGAAGAGATAGACCGGGAAGAAGTCTCAAGTAAGGACTAGTTTTTATGGAGCTTGTCATATCAGACGGAAAGTCCATCAATGCAAATAAGTTAGTTACAGGGAGAACTTGCGTTATAGGGCAGTCTGGTTCAGGAAAATCATATACTGTGGCTGTAATCTGCGAGGAGCTCGCCAAAAATAACATAGGATTCTGTATAATTGATTTGGAAGGGGAATATTTTGGATTAAAAGAAAAATATCCTATTCTTTGGGTTGGTTCTGGAGCAAACTGTGATGTGGACATAGAAAGCGTTGATTTTGAAAGTTTAGCCCAAAAAATAATAAAAAAAGGTTTTCCAACGATCTTTGATGTTTCTGATGTAAAAAACCCGCGGGAGACTGTTAAGAAATTCATTGGAGAACTTTACAAGGTCGAAAGCAAATCACGGAAACCTTTTCTTCTAATCATTGAGGAGATTGATAAATTTGCTCCACAAAGAGGAGAAGTTCTACCTGAAATCGAAGAAGTCAGCAGAAGAGGAAGAAAGCGTGGGCTCGGACTTATGGTTGCGACACAACGCCCGGCCTTAGTCAATAAGAACGTTCTTTCACAGTGCGGAAACCAGATAATCGGAAAATTAACAATTAATAATGATCTTGACGCTGTAAAAATATTTTTTCCAAACAAGGATGATTTGGCAAAACTCCCAAGATTTGAAGCAGGGCAGTTCTTTATCCAGGGAGACATTGATGTCGGAGAGATTGTAAGAATTAGAAAGCGTGAAACCCCGCACAAGGCTATTACTCCTGAAATCGTTCAGACAAAAGCAATAAAATCAGAAGATTTGCTCGCAATTGAATCTGAACTTGGAAGAGTTGAGGCAAAAGAAATAGAAGAAGAAACAGAAGAAGTACGGAAAACTGGACTGCATCCGAACATTGATGCTAAAGAAGCATTTGAAAAAATAAAGAACAGCACAAAGATTCTGAAGTTCTTAGGAAAAGGAAAGACAATTTCAGGGATGCATCTTGTACTCCATCCAATATTTGAATGTAAGATAAAGTATCTTAACAAGAAATTGATTGGCAGTTCTTTTGAGGACATAACCACATATTTTGACGGGATAACCGGGAATGTTGTTTTGTTAAAGAACAAACTTGCTATACGTTTCAGAGTTGAAAATTTGATTGGGCTGGAAAGCAAGGACGTAGACTTATTGAGGATGTTGTTAAAAAGTGACGGGCTTTCTGTTACAGAAATGTCAAATAAAGGGGACTTTTCAGAAAGCACAGTAAGAGACTCTATAAAAAATCTTGAGAAAAATAAGCTAGTTATGCAAAAGCGCAAGGGCAGGAGCTTTGTATATCTGCCATTGACAGATGTAAAAATCCCGAATATAAAACAACTTTCACAAAAACAAATTGATTTTGAATCAATGAAGGCAAAAGCTAAAGTTGAGGAAGAAAAAATTACGTTAGCTGATTTAAAGAACTTGATACGTGGACTTGGGGTAAACGCAGAGATTGTTGAACATAAGATTGTTTATTACCCGTTCTACAAAGCATTTGCAACAACAGGAAAACGAACAGAAAAAATTGTTATGGATGGGATCTCAGGAAGGATAATCTAGAATTGTTTCTCAAATTTTTCTATTATGTCAACAATTACATTAAGCTGTTTTACAAGCAGCGAGTACCATTTTGCACTCTTTTCCGTCCTTAGCTTTTCAAGTTCAAGTGTTAAAGCGGGTTCTTCTGGATAAAAAACAACTTTGTTTCCGTCCTTTAGTCCGTGTTTAATCCGTTCTTTAACCAGTCCGATCTCTGTCAAATTCTGTCCAACCACGAGCGACATCAAGAATCGCATCTGTGGAGTCAGATATTGCAATACCTCTTGTAGAAGTTTTTTGTCCATTAGTCAAGACCCATGTTAGCTTCTTGGCAATCATCACAAATTAATTTTTCTTTATTACCGTGCTTTTCACAAAAAGAACGCTTGCATTGATTGCAAAAATAAAGTGCGTCAGGAGTCCTGTGTCCACCAACCTGACAAAAACCAGTAGAAGAAATATTACTCATCCTCTTAAGTTCGGTAAAGTCACGTTGGGATTTTTGAATTATGCGCTTCGCTTCATCAAGACTATCTTTTTGCCATTCTTCCTGTTTGTCCATAGCTATCTTTTAACTCTTTTGACAGGTAAATTCTTGAAGAATCCGAATCCACCAGTACCTTCCTGTACTTGGCCGGTCGGATATACCAGCGCTATTTGTTCCCATTCAAAACCGTCTTTTGTACCATCAACGATAATCAGCTTGTTTATTTTAACTGCGTGTTGTTTCGCAGTTCTGATTGCGGTTTCCTTGTCATCAAATGCTATTTCGGATTTATCTGGTAATTTTATTTTGAATTTCATAAAACCTCTAAAAAAGTTCTACAATAAAAGCTTTTCCCACAGTCCATTGTATGCTCATTTCACTGAATTTTAGTAAAACAATCGTTATAAAATCTGAATTTCAAAAGTAATTGATAAAATTCGGGGGTGTTTTTGTAATGATGTACGAAAATATTAGAAAACTTGTTTCTGAAAATCTTAATAATACTGTTGACAGATGCTGGTTTGGAAAGAATTATCAGCAAATAAAGGAACTTGAGGCAAAAGGAATCATTTATACAGGTAAAGTAAGAGACAGTTTCCCACTCCAAGATGGAACAAGGGCAATAGTTGCAGCAGATGGCGCATCTGCATTTGACGTTGTAGCTGATAGAAAGATACCATTTAAAGGACAGGTGCTTAACCAGATTTCAAATCATTGGTTCTTGAAGACAAATGATTTTGCACCGAATCATTTTATTGAATCGCCACATCCAAATGTTTCTATTGTTGAACAATGCAAGCCATTAGCAATTGAAATGATTGTACGCAGATATCTTACAGGTTCAGGATGGAGAGATTATGAATCTGGAAAATTCGAAAAAAAATATGGGATTAAACTTCCAGATGGACTTAAGAAAAATCAGAAGCTTCCGGGGTCGATACTGACTCCAACTACAAAAGCTCCAAGAGGGCAGCATGATGAAGCAATAACTTCTCAAAAAGCAGCCGAACTTGTTGGAGATAAAGATGTCTATAGCGAACTTTGTAATACTTCTTTGGAAATGTTTGAATACGGAACAAAAAAAATGGCAGAGAAAGATATTATATTTGTCGATACAAAATATGAATTTGGCTGGAGTGAAGCTGAAGGTTTGCTGATAATTGACGAAGTTAACACAAGCGATTCCTCAAGACTGTGGAGACTTTCTACATATGAGGCGAGATGGCAGACAAAAGAAGGACCTGAAGCGTTTGATAAGGAAGTTCTCAGACAGTGGCAAATACAGAAAGGACGTGACCCTAATGCTGGGCCAGAAGTTCAATTAGTACAATTAGATGACGAGATAACACTGGAACTGGCGGTGGGCTATGTTATTAATTTTGAGAGTGTTACAGGAAAACTTCCACAACCAGTCTCAAGCGAAGCAACTTCTGATATTGAATCAATACTTCTTGAAAGAGGACTTGTAATGCCAAAGGCATGAGGTGAAACAAATGGCATCTGCATCACATCCATTAGATTATAGATATGGCGAAAGAGTACGCCCAATATTCACAGAAGATAAATGGTACAGATACAACTGGGAAGTTGAAGCTGGACTTGCAAGAGCATACTCTAAACTAGGTGTAATCAGACCAGAAGTCGCAGCAGTGATAACAAAAGCAGTTGACCTTGCAGATCCAGAAAAAGTAAGAAAATATGAAAAGGAAACAGAACACGACTTGCAAGCTATGGTCCTTGCACTCGGAGATGCGTGCAGAGAAATATGTAAAGACACAAATCCAGAACTTGGAGCGATTGCTGCTGGTAAAATCCATCTTGGCGCAACATCTTATGATATCGAGGATAATGCCCAGCTACTAAGGATAAAAGATGCTTACAAGATAATCAGAGAACAAGCAGTGATAGTGCAGGATATTTTTGTTGAAAAGGCGCTAAAGTACAGAAACACACCCTGTGTCGGAAGGACGCATGGACAGCATGCAGTTCCAATGACTTTTGGTTTTAAGTTTGCGAATTATGCAAATGACATGCAAAAAGAAATAGAGAACATGGATTATCAGGTCAGCAGGATAAAAGGGAAATTCTCTGGCGCTATAGGAGCTTACAATTCTTCCAACAAAGTAAGAACCTTGAGTGGCGAGCCGGTCAACAGCCAAAAACTTGAAGATTTGGTTGGTGAAGAACTCGGCATCAAAATGGAAGATATCTCAACACAAGTTGTTGGCAGAGGGCCTTATGCTGGGCTAATAAGCGCGCTTGCTGTAACGGGCGAAATACTTGAGAAGTATTCACTGGAAATAAGGGAGCTCTCAAGGACAGAGATACGCGAAGTAAGAGAGAAGATGGGCGAAAAACAAGTTGGTTCTTCGACAATGTTCTGGAAAAAGAACCCAATCAATACAGAGAATATGGGTTCTCTAGTAAGGCCGCTGCGCGCAAACACGATTGTTGCCCACGAAAATGTAGCATTGTGGCATGAGCGTGATTTGACTAATTCAGCAAATGAGCGGATAATAATATACGAATCATTCGGCTACCTTGATGAAATACTTAAGAGAGCAGAGAAGGTAACAACTAAACTTGAAATCTTCCCTGAACGAATGTTAAAGAACCTGAATCTAACACATGGATTGATTGTGGGCGAAGAAGTGATGACAGAGTTAACGAACAGGGGAATGAGCAGACAGGTAGCGCATGAGATGCTGAGAAAAATAGCGATGGAATTAGACAAGAACGAAACCGATTTCATAGACAAGCTTAAAACAATAAAGGAAGTTACTGACTTAATTTCTGCGGAAGAGCTTAACAAACTAAGGCCTGAAAATTACATCGGCGAGGCGCCAGATAAATGTATAGAAATAGCAGTCAAGCTTTGGGGCAAGGAACGAGTTAGGGAACATATTGAAAAAACGGAGGCGAAATAATGCCAACTGTCAGCATAATAGCAGGAAGCAAGAGTGATTTGGATTTTGTCAAGCCAATAGAAAAGATTTTTACCGGAAATGAAATTACTTTTAAAACAGATGTTATTTCTGCACACCGGGATGCAGATAAATTAAAAGAGTATGTAATAAGTTCTGATGCAGAATACTTCATTGCACTTGCAGGGCTTGCGGCAGCACTTCCAGGAGCAATTGCGGCTCATACGAAAAAACCAGTCATTGGCGTTCCATTGGATGGCGGATCAACAAGTAGCTTGGCTGGTTTGGAGTCATTGCTTGCGATGATACAGATGCCTCCACCAAAAGACAATAAGGATGTTGCAGTTGGCTGTGTTGCAATAAATCATCCTGAGCTTGCTGCTCAGTTTATCCAAAGGTCACTTTACATTAGGAATGAAAAAAACAGAATGTATGATGTTGTAATAGATGACTTAAACTGGATAAATCCACAACCTGATCTGTCCGACAATCTTGAAAGAGCATTAAATCAACTGGGTTTAACGCACACTAAGGATAATTTTAACAATGCTAAGGTAATAATCGCACTGACAGATTCATGCGATACAGCTGATGACATAGCAGGGGAATTTCTTGAGAGATACAAAGGAATTTGCGTGAGACAAATGATAATGGTGCCGGTCCTTCAGGTCGACGAACTAAAGGCGCTGAACTATATAAAGAGTCCTGAGTGGGTCCGGACAGTTGATGGATACAGCCCAGGTTCAGCAGAAACCTCTGTACTCGAAATACTAAATAAGATATACAGAATGGCGCCTAGTGGGGGACCAGCTGTGGCAGTCGGTTCAAGAAGAATCGATAACGCAGCATACCTTGCAAAGAAGCTTATAGGAAAGTAAAATATGATAAAATACAAGATAAAAAGGTTGTGGGATATACCTAACAAAATAGAGGAATTACGAAAGGGATTATTGACACAGCTGCGCGAATATGCAATGCCTGTAGCACAAAGAGCATATGACAAAAGAGTAGCTGAGCTTATAGCAGCAGGCAGCAGGTTTATCAGCAGTGACGGCAAATCAGAAAGGTGGACAAATAGCTCTGCAGGTAACGTTGTTCACATAGCAGAGGATGAAGTAAAATATGTCATTGGCAGGGCTTTTGCGAGAAGCCTGGATAAAACGCTGGATCCTGATATCATCGACGTAAGACTCAAAGTTAAGGGCTACAGGCCATTTCAGGTGGATTTTGAATGTGCAGCAGGCAGTGGTGAAGCGTTATCTACTATAGTTAATATCAGCATGCCCTTAAAGAAAAAATTGGGTTTAAGTTCACAAAATCCTGAATCATATAACTCGCGCTCTGAACACCTTAGCTATTTAGGATTGCTTAATGATAAATTCGAGGAAAAAAACATTGAAATTGAGTCGCTTGTTCTTAGTAAGGACATTATTGAGGCAGTAAAAGCCAAGATTAAATAAGGTTTCTAGTTTTAAATTAAGTTATGAAATATGGGGTGGTAGCAGAACATTTTGAGCGATTAGAGGCAACTACAAAACGCCTTGAAATGTTTGATATTCTTTCTGAACTTTTTAAGAAAACACCACAAGAAGATGTGGATAAGCTCGTCTATATTATACAGGAAAGACTAAGGCCAGCATTCGAAGGCGTAGAAATAGGAATGGCAGACAAGATGCTGGAGAAAGCAATTGCCCGGGCAACTGGGACTGATTTAAAACGAGTGAAGGAACTTTACAAGAAAAAAGGGGATTTGGGACTTGTTGCAGAAGAACTTTCTGGAAAACAAACACACAAACTTGTAAAGCCAAAAGAGTTGACACTTGCAGATGTTTATAATGGATTTCTTGAAGTTGCAAAAGTTTCAGGAAGCGGTGCAGTTGATAAAAAAGTAAGTATAATCACTGGGCTTTTGAGTAGAGCTGCACCAAAAGAAGCAAAATATGTTTCAAGGTTTGTGATTGGCAGATTAAGATTGGGGATTGGCGACCCGACCATAATGGATTCGCTAGCAAAAGCAAAGACAGGCGAGCGAAAGCTTAGGCCTGAACTTGAAAGAGCATATAATCTTTGTTCGGATTTAGGATTGGTTGCACAGACATTTTTTGCAAAAGGCATCAAAGGCATAGAAAAGTTTGAAGTTGTTCCAGGAAAGCCCATAAGAATGGCGCTTGCCGAACGATTGCCTTCGCCAAAGGAAATTGTTGAAAAGATTGGCAAGGCAAGCATTGAAAATAAATACGATGGCTTCCGTTTGCAATGTCACAAGATTGGCGATAAAGTTTTCCTTTTCTCAAGAAATTTGGAAAACATGACGCACATGTTCCCTGACATTGTTGATTCTATAAAGAAGTATGTCAAGGCAAAAGATGCCATAATTGAAGGCGAAGCACTTGTCTATAACGAGGATACAGGAGAGTTAATGCCTTTCCAGGTAACTATTACAAGGAAACGTAAATATGAGATTGAAGCAAAGAAAAAAGAATTGCCCTTGAAACTGTTTGTATTTGATGTCCTATACATTGACGGAAAAGACTACACGCAAGAACCGTATTCTGAGCGGATTAAGGCAATTGAAAAGTATGTAAAGACAGGCGAAGCGCTGGAGCATGCAAAGCGAATTATTACAGATGAGCCTGCAAAAATACAGAAATTCTTTGATGAATCAGTTTCTGCAGGACTTGAAGGTGTTATGGCAAAACGACTTGATGCACCATATTCAGCTGGGGCACGGAACTTTAACTGGATAAAGCTAAAGCGTTCGTACAAAGGTGAGCTCGCAGATACGATTGATATCGTAATTGTCGGGTATCTTAAGGGCAAGGGAATGCGAGCTGCATTCGGCATTGGAGCGGTGCTTGGCGCAGTTTACAATGACAAAAAGGATGTATTTGAAACAATTGCAAAAGTCGGAAGCGGCTTTAGCGAGGAAAAATGGGTTGAGCTAAGGAAAATGCTTGATGATATTTCTGTAAAACACAAGCCTGCGCGGGTTGATTCATTAATAACACCTGATGTCTGGGTTGAGCCAAAATATGTTATTGAAGTAACTGCAGACGAAATAACGTTGTCCCCGATGCACACAGCTGGAAAACACGGGGACGAATCAGGATTTGCATTAAGGTTCCCGCGCGCAAAGAGTTTCATACGCGAAGATAAGAAAGCCGAAGATGCAACAACTGTAAAAGAAATCGAAAAGATGTTCAAACTGCAGAAACATGTTGGCTCAAAGCCTGGTGAAGCTTGATGGCGAAAGAAAGGTTTAAGCTTGTACCAACTTCTCATCTGATTTTGATAAAGAATAACAAGATACTTCTCTCCAGGAGATTTAATACAGGATATGAGGACGGGAATTACAGTGTTGTTGCCGGACATTTAGATGGAAATGAAACATTCGTACATGCAATGGTCAGGGAAGCAAAAGAAGAAGCAGGAATTGAGATTGAACCAAAGGATTTGGAAGTCATCCATGTGATGCACAGGAAATGCCCAACTGAAGAAAGAATCGATTTTTTTATTAAAGCAAAAAAGTGGAAAGGCGAACTTAAGATTATGGAACATGATAAATGCGATGACCTTAAATGGTTTGATCTAAATAATCTGCCTGTAAACATAATTCCTTATATCAAACAGGCAATTGAGAAGATTAGAAATAATACTTTTTATAGCGAGCATGGATGGTAGTTTAAGAAATAACTTTGACATAACTTCCTGCAAGGACTTTTTTCTCATGCTTTTCTAATCGGTCTTTGATTTCTGGATAGCGTTCAGATGTCCGAATTAGTTTACCATTTTCAAGGAACTTGGGGTTTACCCAGCGAAGTTTTGTTAAGATATGGAAATCATAGTCATCTGGGTCTTCTTTTATTGCAAATTTTGGATTAAGCTGATTTATTTTTTCTACAATCTCCTTTGTTTTTGATTTTTTCAATTTGTTAAATACAAAATCATCATCCTTGAACAAATCAGCTTCAGTAATTGTGCCATCTTTTAATGCAAGCCTGATTGCCTCAGCTCCGACCTGGAACAATGCCATTTCTTTTGGATTAGACCAGGATGCATCATCCCTGTCAAGATATATCGTAGTAAACTTTTTTGCAGCTTCTGCACTGTCAAAAACAAGTTCCTTGTTATGAATTATTAAATGTTTCAGCAATTCCTTGGGTATTTTGTTGTCATTTGCAGCTGTCCAATCGCGAAGCGTATAATCTATCCGGTCTGCGCACAAATCAGGTATCTTTTGTTCAAGCAGCGGAAAATTATGTTCGTCAATGATTCGTTTAACCTCGAAACCATATTTCTTCAGTATTGCAGGAATCTCAGAGTTCATAATAATCTTTTCGTGGAATTTCTCATGGTAATCCTGTTCATAACGGTTAAAGACATAGTCAATTGTGTGGGAAAATGCAGTGTGTGGAATATCATGAAGTAGTCCAGCTATTTGTTCCTCAACATTTGCTTTAAACATTTTCAAAAGAAGCATTACTCCAATTGAATGTTCAAATCTGGTAACAGGACGGTCAATTGCATAACGTGAGATGCCAGATTGTCCTATCCCTTTCAAACGTTGGACTGGTTTTGATTTGATTAACTCTAGCAGAACAGGTTCAGTTATCTTAAAATCCCCATAAACCGCGTCATGCAGTCTCATAAACCCATCTTAGTATCAAAGGAGTTACTATTGTCGTGATAAGTACAAACACTACAAGTAGTGAATGTATGTTTGTGCCGATTACTCCAGCTGTAAGCGCGAGCTGTCCGATGACAATTGTGTATTCTGCACGCGGTGTCATTCCCCATCCTATCTTCTTGCATTCAGAAGGCTCGTAGCCGCTCATTTTTGCTCCCATGTAAGCACCAATATACTTTCCAGCTATTGCTCCTATTACAACAACAATCAAAAGTAATATGTCAGGCCCGATTGAGAATATGTTAACATTTGTTCCGATGTATGCAAATACAAGTGGTATAAGGAAACCATAACCTAATGTCTTAGCTTTTGGCATTATTGTCGTTTCTGCGTATTTTGTTTTCGAAAAAATTATTCCTGCAAGGAAAGCACCAGTAATTCCGGCAATCCTTACCTGTTCGCTAAGAAGCGAAATAAGGAACATTATCACAACAGGTATCGCAATCATTGCTTCCTGGTCCCGCAATTTTGTAGTAAAATCCATTATTCGCTGAGCTATCATACTTCCGAATTTTAGTATTATTATAAAAAATCCTATTACGAGAAGGAAAACTTTCCACGATTCAAGTATGCTTATGTTTCCGAACTGTACAAAACCTAGGAACAGGGACATTACTATTATTGAGGATATATCATCTGCAACATTTGCTGCTATCAGGATTCTGAGAACTTTGCCATATGCCTGGCCTATACTGCTGATTGTTCGTACTGAGATACCCAATGCAGTTGAAGTAACTGCTGCGCCGAGAGTTACTGCAACCATCAAGCTGTATCCAAGTCCAAGTCCTGAAAGGAAAACAAACAAAAATGAAAGTGAAGCTCCAAATATTGCAATAAGTGCAGCACTAAACATATTGTTTTCTATTGCTTCCTCAAATTTTGCAGATAATCCTATTACGAACATAAGTAACAGCATTCCGATGCTTGCGAGGATACTCATTGTTTCAGAAGGCTGGACAATACCCAGTACTGATGGGCCAATTATTATTCCTGCAATAACTTCTCCTATTAGCGAAGAAAATCCTATACGTTCGAATACTTCTCCAAGAATCTTTGCTCCAATCAGCAATGCTGCAATGTTAAGCAAAATTGTTTCAAGTGCCATGTTCAGATGTTCTCCAGCATTTTTTCAAATATTTTTCTGAAATGCACAACTCCTGAAATTTTGTTATCCATACCTGTTACAATAAGTTCTTTGACATTAGTAACATACATCAGATTAAGCGCATCCTTTACTTCAGCGCGTTCATTTATGGTGACTGGTCTAGGGTTCATTATTTCAGAGACGTCCTTGTTAACAATTTCTTTTGGGATATTTGTTAGGACAACGTTTGTGGTTGGCAGTGGCTGGACCATTATCATCTTCATCAGGTCAGTTTCTGACACAGCACCGACAACAAAATCGGTTTCATTTACAACAGGAAGAAATCTTATTTTGTGTTGTACAAGAAGCCGCACAGCATCCTTAACCTTTAAATTAGGTTTTATCGTGATAAGATCAACATCCATGATTTCCTTTATAGAGGTTCCCATAAAATGGAGTATGAATAATCAAATTAAATACTTTTGTGTGCCACAGTAGCTAACTTTTTAAATGTTAATCAGATAAGATGAGCTAAGCCGGGATCGCGTAACTCGGTATCGCGCTAAGCCTTTCTTACCAAGAAAGCTTTGGGAAAGAAAAGCGCGTAGGCCTGGAAAAACACTTTGCAAAAAGTGTGCAGGAAAATACCTAGTGAGCTAGTTCCCGAAAGGGTATCTGGGTTCAAATCCCAGTCCCGGCGTATTTTTATATTAATAAAGACTTGAAATTCTTATGATAAAAAAATATATTTTTGTTTCAAAAGACATAAATGATTATTGTGAAAACAAGTTGCCTAAAGAAAGTGAAATTTTAAATGGATTGGCAAAAGAAACTGAAGAAAAAACAGAGTGGCCAAGCATGATGGCAGGTCATTTTGAATCAAATTTACTTAAAATTTTAATTCAACTAATAAAAGCTAAAAAAGTCCTTGAGATAGGGACATTTACAGGGTATAGTACATTATCAATTGCTGAAGCATTACCTTCAAATGGAAAAATAATAACATGTGAGATAGAACCCAAATTTATAAGTATAGCTCAAAAATACTGGTCTAAAAGTAAGGCTGGAAAAAAGATAAAGGTCCTTTTAGGTCCAGCTGAAAGATTAGTAAAACATTTGGGAAAAAATAGTTTTGATATGGCATTTATAGATGCTGATAAGGAAAATTATCCTGTTTATTATGAACTTTGTTTAAACAAAGTTAAGAAAGGCGGATTGATAGTAATAGATAATACATTATGGAAGGGCAAAGTTGTAAATCCTAAGAGCAAGACTAGCATAATAATAAACAATTTAAACAGACGCATTAAAAATGACAAAAGAGTAGAATCTATCATACTGCCTATAAGAGACGGCATAACTCTTGTTTTTAAAAAATGAGGTTTAAGTTTGACAATGAAAAATGACGAATGCACAATTTACATCATACTTCCTTCAGGATGGAAGCAGACTTATAAGAAAGTCGAGGGTCAATGGACTCAGACAACAAACGGGGTAGTCAGAAAAATGACAGCTGAACAATTGTTGTCTCATATACTTCCATTGATGGTTAAAGGACAAAAAAGGGCTACAATCAAGGTGGTCAAAAATGAATGATGGAGATTAGACTATAAACACAAGCTTGATGTAAACAGTCTAAACAAGATAATTTATAATTTCAAAATGTTAATATTTTGATTATGAAACCTATAAATAAAATTATTTTTTCGATTTTAATTGTAACAAGTCTTGTTTTTGGGGGTTACCTTACCTATCATTTTACTGTTTCAGGAGATACATTCAGGCTTGCCCCGCCTGAGAAAATCCCTTTTTTCAGCGTTTATTACGCCTATTATCTCCAACCCGAATCTTTTGATAAATTTAGGTTTGGCACACAGATTGTACCCGCTCTTGAACTTAGTAATGTAATAACTAGTGATATGATAAATATCAAGTCTATGGGGTTTGAAGGCATAAAACTATCATTTCATTTTAAGAGCAATAACTACATTTCGGATAGGATTGCATTGAAAGCTGCACAGAACGGGCTTTATCCTGTGGGCATTCTTATGGGAAATGATGTTAAGCCAAGGGACAGAGCATTTAATGAGAGCGAGATGGCTGAATGGAAAGATTTTGTAAGAACTGAGGTAAGAACCAATAAGAATACAATATATTTTTGGGAAATATGGAATGAACCAACCCTCGAGGAGCTTTTTAGGTACGGCACTCCTGGAGAATATGTTGAGCTTTTGAAAATAACTTCAAAAATAATCAAGGAAGAGAACCCCGATGCAAAAGTGATAGTTACACTGGATGCTGCTGTTAATGGGACAAAGGATTTTTCTGAGTCTGTATTGGCCATGGGCGGAGGGAATTACTTTGACATTTTAAGCTTCCATCCCTATGCTGCAAATCCTTACATAAGAGAAGACATATTCAACCGCTCAGTTGATAATATCAGGGCAATATCTGAAAAATACAGTAACAAATGGCCTTTATGGGTTACAGAGATAGGCCAGCCTGAAAGCGAAGTTGGCGAAGAGAGGCAGGCAGAACTTACACAATTTGTTTTCCAGAGACTTTATGACGAGCATATCCCTCTTGTATGGTTGTGTTATTCAGATCAAAGGTTAGCTTTAAATGCAAATATTGGTGAAGCACAGCAGTGGGGACTCCTGGACGAAAATGGTTCACCTAAAAAGAGTTTTTACGTGGCAGAATCTTTCATGCAACAAGCTAATATCGGGGCTGTTACCAGCAGTTAGATCTATAACAATTTTTTAATTAATTTTTCAAGGGTCGCTGAAGCACATGTTTCAGTCCCGGCGTACTTTTCTTTTTTAAACAGTACAAGAATTACATGCACAAAAACAAAAACTTTAAGAAGGGTTAGAAAGCACCCATTCTTAGCGGTGAAAAAATGAATGGTATGGAACAATGTTTAGAATTTTGGAATATGTGGCAGAAATCAATTGAAATAGGAACCAAATCAGCTGAAATTAACAACAGTGCAGCAAGTTTCATGGGTAGTTATAACAAGATTTTCAATCAGTCTCCAGCTAGTATTGGACTTTCCAATACAGTTCCTCATAATAACAGACAAGGAAACGGTATTTTTGACGCGTACGGAAACTTTGTAGAAATGTCATTTGACATGATGAAAGGTATTATGAACATTTACCGGAATCCAGGAAGCCTTGACAAGATAGTTTGGGTTGAATCGCTTAAAGAACTTGAAAGCGAGGAAATCAAGACATGGGACCACAAAAAATTTTATAAACTTTATGAAGCGCCAAGCCAATCTAGGTTAAAAGCTCTTGTTGAAGACTTAGTAAAGAAAGATTACAAGCTAAAAATTGCAGATCCTAATGGTTTGTTAAGAAAACAAAAGGATAACCAAACACGTGAAAACTGTGCTATGTTTGGCTGGAAACAAAACCTGCATATATACGGCAAAAAAGATGAGGCTGAGTTTATATTAAAAGAAGAAATCTCCTCAATTCCTTTTATGTTTGTATTCGATGTGCCATTGTACTCGGTTGAAATATTCAAAAATAAGTGTCAACTTAAAGATGAAGGCCTTCTTAAGCTGCTTGAAAAATAAAGTAAGCTACAGTCCCGGCGTTTTCGAAATTTAGATAAGCAAGTGCTTTCTTAATCATTAACATGAAGATGCCAAAGCTTTGTATCGCAACAAAGCTTTCTTTAAGTGTAATCATCTGTTTGCTTGCAGGATTACTTGGTAATATTGCAACAAATTCTGCATTAGGAACATGGTATCCAACACTTAGCAAGCCATTCTTTACTCCGCCAAACTGGCTGTTCGGACCTGTTTGGACAACACTTTATGTTTTGATGGGAATATCGCTTTTCTTTGTATGGAGAGAAGGGATAGACAAGAATTCAAAATTCGCAATCAAACTGTTTGCGTTACAGCTTGCACTTAATATAATGTGGTCTTTTGTCTTCTTTGGGCTCGAATCACCGCTCGGCGGATTCATTGTTATACTCGCTCTTTGGGCGGCAGTATTCCTTACAGCACTTAAGTTCCATAAACTATCAAAACCTGCAGGCTGGCTTATGGCGCCGTATATTGTTTGGATAACCATTGCAGCGATACTTAACCTATCTATATTTTTACTTAACCCCTAGCGTATTCTTTTTAAATTGGGACTACATCAGATAGGATATGGAAATACATGACTCAATAAGATGCAAAAAATGTGGAAAAGTAATAGATGCAATAGGTTCTGCAAAGAACGAAGGGCACTGCCACGAATGTTTTAGCGCGAAGATAACCAAGCTTGTTCATCCTTTTTGATAGACAACCCTATACGGTGGATGTTCATTCTTGTGTTTTTCCCATAGCGATTTAAACTTAGGCCAGGCTTTCGTTATCTCTTTGAACTTTGTTTGTGAGAATTTATCCTTGATTTCCATGAACAGTTTTTCCTGGTCAGTTTGGATAAAAATTGTTCCCCCGTTTCTAAGTGCTTCGTAAGATTCATCAAGGAACTGGTTTGTGAATAAAGTCCGCTTCTTATGTTTTGGTTTGAACCACGGATCTGGAAAACTGATGAACATCTGTTTTATTGAATCCGGTTTGAATATATATCTCATACTAATTGAAGCATTTCCCTGCAGAATTATTATATTCTGCAGCTTTTCTTTTGTTATAACTTTTTCAAATTCTTTAACAATATTCGGGCGGAGTTCTATGCCAACAAACCTCATTTTTGGATATGTTTTAGCTAGTTCTTTAAGAAACTCTCCTCTGCCACAACCAATGTCTGCAATAAAGGGGCCATTACCAATGTCTGCTTTTGTTGGATTTGGAAATGTGAGAGGGTTAATATGATGACGCAAACGCCGTGACATGGTTACACCAACAAAAAGACAAAGTCTTTTTCTTCTTCTATCAATTCGTTTATCCTGGAATATTTTGAAACAAGTTTTTTAATTTCGTCAATTTTCTTGTTGCGTTTCTGAACTGTCAAAAGGATTTTACCTTTACATACGCGTTTCATCTCGCTTAGCGCAGAATCTTTGTCTTTGATGTCCTGTAACACAGTAAAAGAGATAATTTTGTCAAAACTTTTGTCAGGGAATGGGAGTTTTGTTGCATCAGCTACAAAATATTTTATACTCTTCGCTTTTGGAGCGTTTTTTATCATCTCTTTTGATATATCAATAGCAACGACCTTCCTTACAAGCTTTGCAATCTCTTTTGTTATGATTCCAGTCCCACAGCCTATATCTAGAACAACATCGTCCTTGTCAAAGCTTATGATTTTCCTTGCAATTTCCCATTTCTTGAGCTGTTCTTCACCATATAGTTCATCATAGCCGCTTGCAATGCCATTGTAGTATTCTTTCGTTTTCATTAAGTTTTTAAGGATACCTCGAATTAAAAAATTATGGCTGTCAAAAAATTTGAGTTCCTACCCCATACTGCAGATGTTTATGTACAGGCATACGGGAAAGACTTAGCAGAAGCATTTGCCAATTGTGCGCTTGGTATGGAAGAGACAATTACAAAGCTAGTAAAAGTAAAGCCAAAGATGACTAAAGAGGTAACTGTTGAAAGTGAGGATGAACAGGCATTGCTTGTGGATTTCCTTACTCAATTGCTTATATTGCATGATGCAGAAAATATGGTTTTTTCAAAAATTAAGGTAAAGATTCATGAAACTGAGAAAGGATTCAAGCTTTCAGCTGAATTAGGTGGGGAAGAATTTGACGAGAAAAAGCATGAACATGGAACCTATGTCAAGGCAGCAACATACCGTGATATGGAAATAGAAAAAAGTAATAAAGGAGTACGAGTAAAAGTCCTTTTGGATATTTGAGGTATAGTATGGAATACAAAAAGGTTGAACTCAAGAAAATTGATGACATACATTGGGAGATTCCTATAGGTACGATTCCAAACATGAATGTTCCTGGGTTAGTAATAGCTTCAGAAAAGCAGATTGCGAAGATGAAACAAGACAGGACGTTAATACAATGCGCTGGAGTTGCTACGTTACCAGGCATTTACAAGCATGCGATAACTCTGCCAGACGGGCACGAAGGTTATGGCTTCCCTATAGGTGGAGTAGCTGCATTAGACTTTAAGGAGGGAGGAATATCGCCTGGTGGAATCGGTTACGATATCAACTGCGGGGTAAGATTGGTCAGGACAAATTTCCAGAAAGAAGAAATGCGAAAACATCTTCCTGTTTTACTTGATGCTATTTTTAACAATGTTCCAAGCGGAGTTGGAAGTAAAGGAAAAGTAAAAATCAATACGCAGGCAGATTTTGACGAAGTTCTTAAACTCGGTTCAAAATGGGCAGTTGAAAAAGGATTTGGATGGAAAGAAGATTTAAAACATCTTGAGGAAGAAGGATGTCTTGAACAAGCAGACCCATCAAAAGTTTCTAATGACGCAAAAAGAAGAGGAATGCCTCAGCTCGGAAGTCTTGGGGCAGGAAATCATTTTCTTGAAGTACAATATGTTGACAAAATTTACCAGCCAGAAATTGCAAAGAAGTTCGGGATAGAAAATGAAGGACAAGTAACCGTAATGATTCATACAGGAAGCAGAGGTTGTGGACATCAGATATGTTCAGACTATCTAAGAATGATGGAAAAAGAATATCATGATTTGATTGCAAAGCTTCCTGACCGCGAGTTAGTTTATGCACCTTCTGGAAGCAGGATGGCAGAAGATTATTTTGCTGCAATGTGTGCTGGAGCAAATTATGCGTGGTGCAACAGGCAGATGATTTTGCACTGGATAAGAGAAGCTTTCAAATCAACATTCAATCAAGAAGCAGAAAAAATGGGTCTTAATGTTATTTATGATGTATGCCATAACATTGCAAAAGTTGAAGAGCATGATATTGACGGGAAGATGCGAAAAGTCTATGTGCACAGAAAAGGGGCAACAAGAGCTTTTGGACCGGGACACAAAGAAATTCCAGCTGATTACAGAAGCGTTGGACAGCCAGTTTTTATCCCAGGTAGCATGGGAACCGCATCTTATGTTCTTGCAGGGACAGAACATGCAATGAAAGAATCATTTGGAAGCACAGCACATGGCGCTGGAAGAGAAATGAGCAGGAACGAATCGCTGCGAAGATATACTGAAGATGCAGTAAAAAAAGAACTTGAGAAGCGTGGAATAATTATAAGAGCGGCAACAAAAAGTGTTGTAGCAGAAGAAGCACCAGGCGCATACAAAGACATTGATGAGGTGGCGAGAGTTAGCGATGCAGCAGGCATTGGGAAAATAGTTGCGAGATTAGTGCCAATGGGTGTAGCTAAAGGATAAACTTATTCAGCTTTTAGCGATTCGAACCAGTCTTTCTTAAACATCTTGTCAGGTATGCTGTTTATTTCCTCTTTTGTGCCTTCGATGAGATAAACAAATTTTAGTTTACTTTCTGTCTTGTTCACCTCAACACTTACAAGTTTCTTTCTTTTTGTTCCAAGCACAGATTCTACTTCCTTTTCGTTTATGATTTTGTTTGTATTGATAACTATCTTTCGTTGATAAGAGCCAATACCGTACTTTTCAAGCAGCATGTCAAGTCCGATTGTTATCCATACAAGCAAGTAAATTACAATTCCAATAATGTATTCTCCAATGCCAACCACAAGTCCGAGTATAGCGAATAACCAGATGCCTGCCGCAGTCCTTGCTCCGTATACGCGTTCGCCACTTTTGATTAAGGCGCCGGCTCCGAGGAAACCTATGCCTGTTACTGTTGCGCCCAACAGCCCAATTGAGAATTCGATGTTAAGATTTATTGCAATTATACCTAAGGCGCATGAACCTATTGCGACAAAAATAAAGCTTCCAAATCCAATTGGTTTGTGAGCACGCTGTCTTTCAAGACCAAAAATTGCAGAGAGAATAAAGGTAATCAGAAATCTTATTGCAATTTCGTTGAATATCATAATTATGAAACAGCTGGTTTGCTATATAAACTTATTTTTGGGGTAAGAGTAAGCTTTAAAAAGCCAAAAAGTTTCTTTTTCCTTAGCCGTTGACGAATAGTAATTGTAAAAAGAAAGCCGTTTTCTCTCTAAGGCTTTGTAGAGCTATAAGTAAGCTTTAAAAATCCCAAAATGGAGTTTAAACACATAAAAGGGTGTAAAAATGGGTCATAAAATCGGAAAGGCGCATAGCCCACTCAAAGGAAGTCATGCATACATACCTAGATGCAGGTCCAGACGCGCTTACAGCAGAATCCATGCGTGGCCAACAGTTGCTGAACCAAGATTGCTCGGATTTGCAGCATACAAGGCAGGCATGTCACACGTCACATTTATTGATAATCTCAAAGATTCATATACAAAAGGCGAAGTCATTTCTGTTCCTGTTACAATTCTTGATGCTCCAAAACTCAAAATTTTCTCAGTCCGTTTTTACAAGAAAAACAAAAGAAGGCAACTAAACTGTTTCTTTGAAGTTCTTAACAGCAAGTTTGATAAGGACTTGGTGAGAAAAATTTCAGTTCCAAAAAAACATGATGAAGAAAAAATGAAAAAAGCAGAAGAAATGTTAACCCAGGCAGAACGCTTAAACGTTGTTGTTTACACATTGCCACGCGGTAAAGCTGATAAAAGAAAACCAGAAATTTTTGAACTAGCGGTTGGTGGCAAGACATTAAAAGAACAATTTGAATTTGTTAAATCACTTTTTGAAAAAGAAGTCTCGGCAAAGGATGTTCTTAGACCTGGTGAACTTGTCGATATATTTGCAGTAACAAAGGGCAAAGGATTCCAAGGCCCAATCAAACGTTCTGGATCCAAACTTCAGCCGAGAAATAAAAGCGACAGTGCAAAAAGGATGATAGCTTCAATTGGACCAGACAAACCAAGAAAAGTACTGTGGACGATACCAATGCCAGGGCAGATGGGTTTCCACAGCAGAGTAGATTATAATAAACAAGTCCTGAAAATTGGAGAAAACGGCAAGGAAGTTACCCCAACAGACGGATTCTTGGGTTATGGCATCGTTGATTCTGACTATATTATACTAAGAGGTTCAGTGCCAGGCGCGCATCACAGATTAATCAGAATGCGATTAACTGTAAGACCAACGAAAAATGCCGCAGCACAGGCACCTGAAATAATTACAATTAGTGGTGTTAAGAAATGAGTAATATTTATGATTTGAAAGGAGAAACAAAAGGTAAGATTGAGTTGCCTATACAGTTCCATGAAGAGTTCAGGCCTGACTTAATCAGGCGTGCAGTTTTGTCGTTACAGACACACAGGATGCAACCACACGGAACAAAATTAGGGGCAGGAGACATCTTTGCAGATTTCCTTTCAAAAAGAAGACATAGATTCAGAACAACTTATGGTTACAATCAGTCAAGAACACCAACAAAAGTCATGCAGAGAAAAGGCGGAAGGTTAACAAGGAGAGGTGCTAACGTACCACAAGCAATGGGCGGAAGAAAGTCGCAGCCACCACGTGTTGAAACTGTTCTTGCTGAAAAAATAAATGATAAAGAAAGGAAAAAGGCAATACGAAGTGCGTTATACGCAACAACAGTAAAAGAATTTGTTGAAGAACGAGGACATAATGTGTCTGGTGTAAAAGAATTGCCATTAATTGTTGTTGATAATATCGAAAAACTTTCAAAGGCAGCTGAAGTTGAAAAACTTCTTTTGGTATTAGGACTTGGCGCAGAACTTGACAGGACGAAAGAAAAGAAGGTAAGAGCTGGAAAAGGAAAGATGCGCGGGAGAAAATACAGGAGAAAAACAGGGCCATTGATAATTGTTTCAAAAAAATGTGAATTATTGAACTGTGGAAATGTAGCTGGAATTGATGTTGTTCAATTGAAGAACATTAATGCAGAACTGCTTGCACCTGGTACACATCCAGGAAGATTAACTGTTTGGAGCGAGAGTGCAATTAAAGAAATGAAAGATAAAAAATTGTTTATGTGATAATAATGGACGTACTTAAGCATCCGGTGGCAACTGAAAAGGCAATAAGAATGATAGAATCAGATAATGTCCTGACTTTCGTAGTTGATCCAAGAGTTACACAACATACAATAAAAAAAGCTGTTGAGGCGAAATTCAAGGTAAAGGTTGATGATCTTAGAGTATTAACAACAATGAAAGGAAAGAAAAAAGCGTATGTGAAATTGAACAAAGAGTTTCACGCGCTTGATATTGCAACGCAATTAGGTCTGATGTAGGTGTAAAAGATGCCAAAGAGATTAAGACAACAGCGAAGGGGAAAAGGAAAACAGGTATTCAGAGCCCCTAGTTTCCACTTTAAGGCAAAGTCACAGTACAGGAATTATGATAGGATTGAGAAAGAAGATGTTATGCGCGGACAGGTAGTTGATTTGATAAATGATCCAGGCAGAAGTGCACCAATCATGATATTAAAGTATGACGATGGTTCATATGTGACTGTTCCAGCACCATATGGTATAAAGGTAGGAGACGCTGTTTCAGCTGGATCAAACGCAGAGCCAAAGATAGGAAACATACTTCCATTGCGAAAAATTCCACCAGGCACAGAGGTGTTCAATATTGAATCGATGCCTGGAGACGGAGGAAAGTTCGTAAGAGCAAGTGGAAGTTCAGCGAGAATAATAGGTCATGAAGGGAACAGAGTAACGATACGGTTCCCAAGCAAAGCATTTAAAATCTTAAGTCCGGAATGTAGGGCAATGGTCGGCGTTGTTGCCGGATTTGGAAGAAAAGAAAAACCAATTGTCAAAGCAGGAAGGAATTATTACATCCGTGCAAAAGCACGTGGCAAATACTGGCCGAATGTTTGCGGTGTTGCAATGAATGCTATTAATCACCCACACGGCGGTAAGAGACGTTCAACACAAAAATCAAAGAAACTTACGGTTTCAAGAAATGCACCACCAGGTGCAAAGGTCGGTTCAATTGCAGCAAAGAGAACTGGCAGGAAGAAAGTAATTTAGGTGAATCCAAATGATTGAAGGCAGAACAGAATTCAGATATCGCGGACATACATTCGAGGAATTAAAGAAGATGGACATGAATGAGTTCATGGCTTTACTACAGTCAAGGCCAAGAAGAAGTTTGAAAAGAGGATTCACTGAACAACAAAAGATATTCCTTGCGAACATAAAAGATGCAAGAGCGCAGCTTGATGCTGGAAAAGAACCAAAGATTGTAAAGACGCACTGTAGAGATATGGTAGTAATTCCAACAATGGTTGGTCTGCAAGTTGGAATTCATAACGGAAGAGAATTTGTAAAAGTACAAATCAAACCAGAAATGTTAGGCCATGTTTTGGGGGAATTCACATATAACAGGAAGAGAGTTGAACACCATGCACCTGGAGTAGGAGCAACAAAGGGTTCAGCTTTCATACCAACTAAGTAAGGTTAGACTATGGGCACAGATAAACTGGAATCAATGCAGGAAAAAGCAAAGGAAAAATTTGAAGAAAAAGCTAAGCGGAAGAAGGAAGAAGAAATCCAAGGCGTTGCACCAGAAGCAAAGAAAGAAGAGAAACCAAAGAAAAAAGTTGAGATAAAGAAACCGGTTGTGACAGAAGCTATTGGAAGAGGCAAACATCTTGGTGTTTCACCAAAAATATCTGTTGAGGTCGCAAGGGCAATAAGGGGAAAACCTGTCGTAAAGGCAAAACAAATACTCAACTATGCAATAACATTGGAAAGACCAATAAGATATTACAGGTTCCAGCAAGGAACACCGCACAGAAAAGGAGACGGCTTTGGACCTGGAAGATATCCACAAAAGGTTGCAAAGGCGATACTTGGTGTTTTGGATAATGCAGTTGCAAATGCGCAATACTTGAACCTTGACCCAGAGAACCTTTACATCAAAGCAATAGTAACCAACAGAGGAATCCCAAAACGAAGGGGCGGAAGATATACTCATGTTAACATAACTGTAGCTGAAATCGAGAAACAAAAGAAAGAAATAAGAAAACCAAAAGCAAAACCTAAATCAGAGGTGTCCAAGTAATGGTCATTGAAAGAAAATTCATCAAGGACAAATTAAGGGAATACGCCGTAAAGGAATATCTATCAAATTATCTGGATAGGGTCGGATTTTCACACATTGACATACAGAAAACACCAGTGGGTTTTAGTATAGTCATTTACTCTTCAAAGCCAGGTTTAATTGTTGGCAGAAGGGGGATTAACATAAAAGAAATCCAGGACACACTTCAAAAAGAGTTCAAGCTTGAATCGCCAGTTGTTGAGGTACATGAAGTACCGCATCCAGATTTGGATCCGAACATCATGGCTGAGAACATCGGGAACCAGTTGCGAAAGTTCGGTGTTGCAAGATTCAAGGCAATTGGACACAAATCAGTTGAAAAAATGATTGAAGCTGGCGCAATTGGTGCAGAAGTAAAGATGGGCGGAAAAGTCCCAAGCACAAGAGCACGCTTCTGGAAATTTTATGGTGGCTATCTTCCAAAATGCGGAGAGGTTGCAATAAAGTATGTTCAAAAAGGTTTTAGGGCAATAAAGCTGAAACCCGGAATAGTTGGAATCACAGTAAAATTACTTCCACCCGGAATAAGGATGCCGGATAGGGTTTATCTCAAGCCTGAGGAAATAAAGACCGTAAAAGTTGAGGAAGTTAAGGAAGAACGTAAGAAAGAGACAAAGAAGAAAGAAGAGAAAGCAGAAGTTAAACACGAACCAAAGAAAGCAGAGACAAATAAGGAAGAAGTAAAAGAAGAAAAGAAGACAGAGGCAAAGAAAGAAGAAATAATAGAAGAAGTTGAGGGACAAAAGGAAGAATAATCATGGTAATCTTACATGTAGATGAAATAAGGAAAATGAAAGATGCTGAGTTGGATAAGAAGATTGCTGAGCTTAAGAAAGAACTTATGCGTGCAAATACCCAGATTTCACAGGGTACACAGCCAGATAAACCAGGTAGAATAAATGAAATCAAAAGGACAATCGCAAGAATATTAACAATAAAAAATGAAAGAGGTGTTTCGAAAACTCATGAATGAAGTATGTCAGAAATGTGGTTTGCCAAGGGAGCTTTGCGTTTGTGAAACTATAGCAAGGGAAGCACAGAAAATACAAGTCATGACAATAAAGCGCCGATATGGTAAGTTGTCAACAATTGTAAAGGGGATTGACCCAAAGTCAATCAACATGAAAGAAATGACAAAAAAACTGAAGATGGAACTTGCATGTGGCGGAACAATTAAGGACAACATAATCGAACTGCAGGGAGATCACCGGAAAAAAATCAAGGAAATATTGATCAAAATCGGTTTCCCAGAAAGTCAAATTGATGTGCGTTAACATGCAAAAAGCATCAAACATAATCAAACATGAGCTGATTGGTTTGAAAGCAGAGATAACAAAAAGCACAAACAAAAACCAGATTGGAATCACCGGCGAAATCGTCGATGAGACAAAGAATCTGTTGACAATCAAAACGCAGGATGGTTTAAGGCAAATAGCAAAGGAACAGGCGACATTCAAACTTGGGTTGCCAAAAAATGAGACTGTTGAAGTCGACGGCAAACTTTTGGTTGGAAGACCGGAGTCAAGGATAAAGAAACACATACCAAAAACGAGGGTATAAGACATGGATGAAAACAAGGCAAGAAATATTGGAATACCTGGAATTGAATCACCTAAAGATACATGTGTCGATGAATTTTGTCCGTTCCATGGGATGATAAGTGTGAGAGGAAGGACATTCTCAGCTCAGGTCGCAAGTGTGAAGACCGGGAAGACTGCAGTTGTAGTCTGGCAGCGAAGACTTTATGTTCCAAAATATGAAAGATTTGAGCAGAGGAAAAGCAAGGTAAATGCTCATGCTCCGTTATGTTTGCACATCAAGAAGGGTGACAATGTAATAATTGGGGAATGCCGCCCTCTTTCAAAAACAAAAAGATTTGTAGTAATCGGTAAGACTGAGGTAGAAAACAAATGAAGGGACTTAAAGCAAGAATCACGAAAGCACTCCAGACAGGAACTCGTTTGAAAATTGTAGACAATTCAGGCGCAAAGATAGCATCAATCGTAGCTGTGAAAACATACAGAGGCAGAAGGAAAAGACATCCAAAAGCAGGAGTCGGAGATGTTGTGATATGCGCTGTAAAGGTAGGCACACCAGAGATGAGACACCAGATGGTGCCATGTGTAATTGTAAGACAAAGGAAAGAGTTCAGAAGAAAGAACGGTATTCGTGTTAAGTTCGAGGATAATGCTGCAATAGTCATGAAAGACCTTAAAAAAGGTGAACCCCAGGGAACTGTAATCAAAGGTCCCGTAGCAAGAGAAGTTGTTGAAAGGTTCTCTTTAATCACAAGGATTTCAAATTTGGTGGTTTAATGAAAACAAAACAACCGCGAAAACAGCGGGCAAGGACGATGTACACAACAGATCTCCATATCTTGAAGAGGAATGTTCACGCTCACCTTTCAAAATCACTCATAGAGAAATACAAGATAAGGACATTCGGCGTAAAGGTCGGGGATTCGATAAAGATTGTCAGGGGAACATATTTTGGTAAAACAGGAAAAGTTGAAAGAATCAACACAAGAATACCGGCGCTCTTCATCGAAGGGATTGATACTAAGAAAGCTGATGGAACAAAAACAAAGGTATCGATACATCCATCAAATGTCATTTTAACAGACATAGATGTTTCGGATAAGATGCGAAAGATGATACTTGAAAGAAAACAGAATAAGGGAGTCGTAAAAGCAAAGGAGGCTGCTAAGAGATGAGCAGGAGACATACAGGACACAGGAAAAGGCTTGCAGCATCAAACAGGATAGTGATACTAAAGAAAGAATCAAAGTACTTGTTAAAGACAGGCCCAGGTCCGCATGCAGACAAAAACAGCCTTCCATTATTGATTGTACTCAGAGATGTTTTAGGATTTGCAACAAATGCCAGAGAAGCAAAGCAAATAGTAAACAGCAACAAAGTACAGATTGATGGCAAGTTCAGGAAAGACCTGAGCTTCCCGATAGGGATAATGGATGTAATACATTTCCCCACCATCAATAAAAGCTACAGGGCAACAGTTGGAAAAAATGGAAAAATGAGATTATTTGAGATAAAGGAAACAGAATCAAAACTGAAACTTTGTAAAGTGCTTGATAAGACAATACTTGGTGGCGGTAAAATACAATTGAATCTCCATGATGGAAGAAATATGATCGTTCATGATAAGCACTACAAGACAGGCGATTCAATATTACTCAAAGTTCCCGAACAAAAAGTAGAAAAACACATCGCTAGAGAAAAGGGAACACATGTGTTCATACTTGAAGGAACTCACATCGGAGAAACAGCAACACTTAATGAGTTTAAACCACAGCCAGGTTCAAAAGCAAACAGGGTAAACCTTACAAACGAAGCTGGCGAAACTTTCGAAACACTCGAAAAATATATTTTTGTTACAGGAAAGGAAAAACCTGAGATAGATATCGGTGAAAAGTAAAATGGAAAATCCAATGCGTGAATTGATGATTGAAAAAATAACATTGAACATCGGAGTAGGCGAGGCTGGAGACAAATTAGAAAAAGCAAAGACACTGCTAGGGAGAATCACAAATAAAAAGATTATTATAACACAGTCAAGAAAAAGAATACCTACGTGGGGATTAAGGTTGGGTCTGCAGATTGGTGTAAAATCAACATTGCGTGGAAAAGAAGCAGAAGAACTGCTAAAAAGATTGTTTGCAGCAGCTGACAACAGGGTAAAACCAACCCAGTTTGATAAAGAAGGAAATCTTTCATTCGGATTAAAAGAATACATTTACATCCCGGGCGTGAGATATGACCCATCGCTTGGAATAATTGGAATGGACGTTTGTGTCACATTAAAGAGAAAAGGCGGTTTCAGAACGAAAAAGAAGTCATACAGACCGGCGTCAATCGGAAAAAAACATAGAATCACACCAGCAGAATCAATGGAATTTTTCAAAAATAAATTCGGGATTAATATTACTGACAAAGCAATGATTGGGCATTATTAAGGTGATAAAATTTGACGATTAAAAGTTACAAAAAATTGCTGAAGCAAATCGCAAACAAACCCACAAAACGAAACAAGTTCCTTAAATTTAGCAAGCCAAAGAAGCGTGCTCATGGTCGAGGCAAAAGGAAATGTGGACGCTGCGGAAGATTTGGAGCGCACATAAAGAAATATGGGATCGGACTTTGCAGACAATGTTTCAGGGAAGTGGCACCAGAACTTGGCTTCAGAAAATACGGACATGAGGTATAATTATGGAAGATATAATCAGTCACGCACTTTCACAAATAAAAAATGCTGAGAAAATAGGTAGACGGGAATGTATCATAAAGAGCGGTTCAAACTTATTGAGAGAACTGCTTAATGTAATGCGAAAAGAAGGATACATTGGCGAATTTGAAATAGTTGACAATGGCAGAGGCGGTTTAATCAAAGTCCAACTGCTTGGGAAAATAAACAATGCCGGCGCAGTAAAACCAAGATTTTCAGCAAACAAGGACACATTTGTAAAGTTCGAAAAGAGATACTTGCCAGCATTGGATTTCGGAGTAATCATTGTTTCAACAACAAAAGGGATGATGACGCACACACAAGCAAAGAAAGCCAAAATTGGAGGACAACTATTAGCTTATGTTTATTAGGTGAACAAAATGCAAGAAACAGTCAAGCTTCCAGAGGGAATAACTGTAATTAAAGAAGGCAGTTTCCTAGCTGTAACAGGGAAGCTTGGGGAAATAAAAAAAGAATTCGAAACACCTAGCGTGAATTTTGCAGTTAAAGGTAACGAGGTTGTGTTTTCCTCAAAACTTGAATCAAGGAGACAAAAGAAAGAAATAAACACATTTGTTTCAGAACTAGAAAGCATAATTGTTGGAGTACAGAAAGGTTATACCTACAAAATGAAAATTGTTTTTGCTCATTTCCCAATAAACATGAAGGTTGATAAAGAAAAGAATAGGGTTGTCATTGAGAACTTCCTTGGAGAAAGAGTTCCAAGATATGCAGGGTTGTTCCCTGGAGTTGAAGTTAAAATACAAAAGCAGGATGTTATTGTAACTGGAATTGACCTGTATTCAGTTTCACAGACAGCAGCAAATATCGAGCGCGCAGGAAGAATAGTAAGGAAAGACAGGCGAACATTTCAGGACGGTATTTATATAACAGAAAAGAAATTGGTTGGTAAACAATGAAGAGCCTCATAGTATTGCGAAGTAAAAAACCAAATTTCCCTAGGACTGACATTCACAAAAAAGTAAAACTTCAGGGTAAGGGATGGAGAAAACCAAAAGGAAGAGTAAACCGCGTGAAAAGACTCGGTATTTACCATGGAGCATCTCCTGGCATTGGATATGCTTCACCACGGAGCGTAAGAGGATTGCATCCAAGCGGATACAAAATTGTTGAAGTAGAAAACATAAACCAACTAGAAGGGCTTGATAGCAAAACAATAGGAATCAAGCTGCGAAAAATCGGATTGAAGAACAAAATCATGATTGTTAAACATGCAATTGAAAAGAAACTCAGGATTTTGAACTTAAGGAAACCTGAGGAATTTTTGAAAAAATTTGAGAAAACAGAAAAAAAGGCAGTTGAGACTAAATGAAAAATCTGAGTCTTCAAAGGAGACTTGCATCTAAGCTATTAAAAACAGGAAAATCCCGCGTTTGGATAGACCCGCAAAGTATAGAGGAAGTCTCGAAAGCAATAACAAGGCAGGATATACGCATATTGATATTAAGACATGTTATACAGGCAAAACCAAAGCAAGGAGTTAGCAGAGGCCGAGCTAGGATATTGAAGATACAGAGACAAAAAGGAAGAAGACGCGGACAAGGACGTAGGAAAGGAGTTGCAACTGCAAGAAATCCAGCAAAGAGAGCATGGATTAACAGGATAAGACCATTACGAAGATTGTTAATTGCATTAAGAAGCCAATATAATCTTACAAGTAAGGAACATCGCGAAATTTACATGAAATCAAAAGGAAATTTTTTCAGAAGCAGGGCCCACCTTAGGGCTTATGTTGAAAAGCTGAAAGGTAAGTAAAATGGCAACAGGACCAACATACAGAGTACCGTACAGAAGAAGAAGAAAAGGTTTGACTAACTATAGGAAGAGACTTGAACTGCTTAAAAATGGCAGGATAAGAGCAATCGTACGAAAGTCAAATAACGGAATACTTTGCCAGTTCATTGAATATGCAGAAACTGGGGATAAAACACTAGTTGTTGCAAGCTCACTTGAATTATCAAAATATGGCTACAAAGGGCACACCGCAAACATCCCAGCAGCATATTTGACAGGTTACATGTGCGGACTTAAAGCAAAGAAAAAAGGAATCAAGGAAGCAATACTTGATACAGGACTTTACAGGACAACAAAAGGTTCACGAATTTATGCTGCACTAAAAGGTATGGTTGATGCTGGTATACAGATACCGCATGATGCGAAGATACTTCCAGAAGAAAGGAGAATCAAAGGGTATCACATTGCAAATTATGCCGCAGTATTACAATCAAAAGATGCACATGCTTATGAAGTGAGATTCCAGAAAATACTTGAGAGAAAATTAATTCCAGAAAAATATGTTGAACATTTTGATGAAGTCAAAAAGAGGATAAGTGGTGAATTCGCATGAAGTTAGACAGCTGGATACCGCGGACTGAAATCGGAAAAAAAGTGAAGTCTGGAGAAATAAAATCAATAGATGAAATTTTGAATATGGGGATTAAGATACGTGAAGCTGAAATAATCGATACATTGCTTCCTGATCTTGAGACAGATTTGATACTTGTTGGACAATCAAAAGGTAAATTTGGCGGTGGAAAGAGAAGAGCTTTCAGGCAGACACAGAAAAAGACATCCGAAGGAAACAAAATTAAGTTCACAGCAATCGCAATTGTAGGAAACAAGAATGGATATGTCGGGCTTGGGGTTGGTACTTCAGGTGAAACAGTTCCTGCAAAAGACAAAGCATTGCGCGCAGCAAAACTTAATGTAATCAGGATAAAGCGTGGATGCGGAAGCTGGGAATGCGCATGCGGAGAGCCACATTCGATTCCATTCACAATAACCGGTAAATGCGGAAGCGTAGAAGTAACATTCAAACCCGGACCAAAAGGACTTGCACTTGCATGTTCAAATGAACTGAAGAAAATACTTGCACTTGCCGGCATAAAAGATGTCTGGAGCAAATCAAAAGGACAGACACATACAAGGATGAACCTTGTTTTTGCCTGTATGGATGCACTGGAGAAATTAACAAAAACGAAAATGAGAAGTGCTTTTGAGAAGAAAGCAGGCGTTAAAGAAGGGAGACTAGAAACAATTGGAGAAATAAAAACAGAAAACAAGTGATGAATTATGTTATTTGCAGTTATAAGGCTCAAGGGAACAATAAATGTGAGATATGACCTAGCTAAAACACTAGACATGCTAAGGCTAAACAGGCCAAACCACTGCGTACTTATGGTCCCGACAAAAGAAAACGTTGGCATGCTTGACAAGGTAGGCCATATGATAACCTGGGGCGAAATAGATGAAAAAACCGCATTAATGCTGATAAACAAAAGGGGAAGGATTACAGGTGACCAGCGGGTGACTGAAGAATACATTAAGAACAAGACAGGCAAGTCATTGAATCATGTTATTAACGAATTGGTTGAATGCAAAATTAAGTTGGCAGATATACCCGGGATGAAACTTGTTTTCAGGTTGAAACCACCATCAAAAGGATTAGGTACTTTGGGACTTAAGAAACAATTCTCAATGGGTGGAGCATTTGGTTATCGCGGAAAGGAAATAAATTCATTTTTAACGAGGATGATATAATGAACCGCAGAATGAAAAAATCAAGGAAGTGCTTGGGTTACAGAAGGTGTAAAGGTAGCGGGAAGAGATGCAGAGGAGCAGGAAACCGCGGTGGAAGAGGCGGAGCAGGACTTGGTAAAAGAGCCGGACACAAGAAAATAAAATACATAGTTGAACATGGACACAGATTCAAACCTGTACCTGGTTTTGTCAGCATGAAACAGCGTATGAATTTCCATCCAATTGCGATTAATGTTGACCAATTAGACAAGCTGGCTGAAATTTTTGTAAGCAAGAATCTTGCAAAGAAAACTGCAGAAGGGATTGAAATAGACCTTCCAAAGCTTGGTTATGGAAAACTTATCGGTAAAGGACAGGTAAACAACAAACTTATAGTTCATGTTCCGAAATTTACTGAGTCGGCAAAAGAGAAAATAGAAGAGGCTGGCGGAAAAATATTAAGTAGCTGAATTATTTATGGCATTTGAAGACTTGTTTTCAAACTTACCGGAAGTAGCTAAACCCATAAGGAAACTTACACTTAAAGATAAACTGGTATGGACTGGTATTGTTCTTGTTCTTTATTTTGTCCTTACCATGCTTCCACTTTACGGATTAAATTCTAATTATGTTGCTCAATTTGAAACATTGGCTATTTTACTTGCAGCAAGCTTCGGTTCAATAATAACATTAGGTATTGGCCCATTGGTTACCGGAAGTATCATGCTTCAGCTTTTGACAGGTGCTGATGTAATAAAGATTGATACAAAAACACCAGAAGGCAGGAAAAAGTACCAAGGATACCAAAAGATGTTTTCAATATTCTTTATAGTATTTGAAAACGCTGCTTATGTCATGTCAGGAGCATTACCTCCTGCAAATTCAACCGTATTTAATATTTTATTGCTCATAGCGCAGCTTACAATTGGCGGATTACTGCTTATGCTGCTTGATGAAGTCTCAAGCAAATGGGGAATTGGTTCAGGTATATCATTATTTATCGCAGCTGGAGTTTCGAGAGAGATAATTACAAAAGGATTTTCCCCAATGATTGACCCAAGGACACAGCTGCCAATCGGAGATATACCAAAGATTTTCACATTGATATCCCAGGGCAATGCTTCACTCGCATTCTGGCCATTTGTCAGTGTTGTAGTGACAGTATTAATTTTTATAATTGCAGTTTATTTCTCAGGCGTACAGATAAACATACCATTATCTTTCGGACGTGTTCGCGGGTTTGGAATCAAATGGCCAATAAAATGGTTCTATACCTCAAACATCCCGGTAATCTTGACTGCAGCATTGCTTGCTTCGATGCAGTTCTGGGCATTGATGATGTTTAATGCAGGAGTCCCACTTTTAGGTGCATATGAAAAAGTTTCGCTGGGTGAAGGAAGATTTACTCAACAACCAATTTCAGGAGTTGCGCTTTATTTACAAAACCCGACAATTTCAGAAGTATTTGAGATGGGTATGACAAATGACGCATTAATCTCAATGGTATTTTATTTTGTATTCATGATAGCAGGTTCAATAATTTTTGCATATCTTTGGTTAAATGTGGGAAAAGCTTCGCCAAGTGATGTAGCAGATCAGATATTGTCGTCTGGCCTAGGTATACCAGGGTTCAGGAGAGACAAGAGGATATTGGAGAAAATACTTGCGCGATACATAATGCCACTTGCAATACTTGGCGGTATCACGGTTGGAGTATTAGCTGCAACAGCTGACATGCTCGGTGCTCTTAGCAGGGGAACAGGTATCTTATTAACTGTAATGATTATCTATCAGTTCTACGAGAGTATGCAAAAGGCACATATGGAAGAAATGAGCCCAATGCTCAGAAAGGTGATGGCATAATGGTAGAACTATTACAACTTGGGATGGTCATAGGATTCGCGTTCGGGTTGTCGTTACTTTCACAGGTAATTAATAAGCTAATGATAAATGAAAGACGGACAGACAAACAGCGCGAAGAAATGAAAAAAATACAGGGTGAACTTAAAGGGATTGATCCAAAGAGCAAGGATTTCTCTGAAAAACAAAATAGAATGCTTGACTTGAACATGGCGATAATGAAACAACAGTTCAAGCCGATGTTATTTACATTTGTCCCATATATCTTCATATTTTATCTTATGTCTTCAATGCTGGCATATGCACCAATTGCTGTAGGAACAACAGTTGGTGTTGACATATCGGGAAGCGGGAATGTTTTTTCTGATTGCTTGGGTTTGAACCAGACAGTTACAGATACGTTTAATACAGCTGCACAAGTCAAATCAGAAACCTGCAAAGTAACGTTAGGTTCCGGCGAATTAGACCTTGACCTGATTGGAACACGAGGCATTGTTGAAAAAGAAGTTGGCGGCATGAAACTAAGGATAACACCGCCTGGAAATATTTACATCCCATTGCCAGTTTCACTGCCAATTGTCGGGGACAGTTTAGGATGGCTTGGGACATTTGTATTGTTTTCGTTCATTTCGTCATTAATCTTAAGTAAACTTTTAAAGGGTAAATACTTAAGGAAATGGGCAGAGTAAATTAAGGTGTACAAAATGAAAATGTTTGAAATCGGAAGGCTTGTAACAAAAACAGTGGGAAAAGATGCTGATAAAGCAGCAATAATAGTTGATATTATCGACGATAAATACGTAATGATAGATGGGAATGTTAAGCGGAAGAAATGCAATATAAATCATCTTATACCGCACCCACAAAAATTTGACATACACAAAGATGCGTCAACTTCTGAAGTAAAAGAAATTCTTAAGAAACATCACCTTCTTCTGGAAGTAAAACCAACTTTTGCCGGAAAGAGAAAAGAAAGGAAGAAAGGAGCAAGGCCAAAACACATGCATGCAAAAAAAGAGAAAGCTCCAGCAAAAGAAGAAAAGAAAGAGAAGAAGAAGCCAAAGAAGAGCGAAGAAGAAGTCGTTGAAGAAGCTTTGACATCAGCTGAAGGTTAATCCTGCATACAATCCGAGAGAGTAATCCCGCTTCGCGTAAGAGGTTCATCTCCAAGATGGAGTATGTCATCTTCTACATGTAATCCTTTTTCTGCAACAGCTTCAAGTCCTTTCTTAAATGCAGGTGTGTCACACTTTGTTTTCATTTCTGACTGGTGTTTCTCCGCATAAGCCATTATTAAAATGATGTTCTCTACTCCTGAATCTTTAACACCATACTTTTCATTCAGCTTTGACGCAAGTCCTCCATCTACCCAAACTTCGTTGGCATTGGGAGGAAAGACGAATTTATCCCTATTTTTTTGTAATACGCCCGCAACTTCCCGGACAGCACCATATTTTCCTGCAAGTGTTGTAGCTATATCAACAATTCCTTTCTCGACCCGCAATGGAGCTGAACGTACCAAAATTGGCCCGCCATCGACCTGGCCTGTCATCAGATGAACAGTCGAACGCGTTTCTTTCTCACCATAGAGGATTGCATCAAGTACTGCATTGTCGCCAGTAAATAAGCGATTACCATTTTCATCAATTCGGTTTAAATCCGCAGGATGAACATTAAATATCGGATAAAAGTCGCTCCAAGTTGTCAGGTACATGTCACCTGAACCAATCAACACATCTGGTCTCATTGCTAACAAAAAGTTTTCAAGTACACTGTCATACTTTGCGCGTTCTCCCATATTGTTCTTGATTTTTTGGTTCCTTGTTTTGTGATGTGCATGAATATCATAAACAACAATAGGTATTGGGAATTCAGTTCCAAGCCGTGCAATTCCTTTTGCATCTGCACTCTTACAGACGCCTCCAACAACCTGATACCTTGGATGTGGGCTTCTCAGCAAGTCATATGCCCCGCTTGCTCCACCCGAAAATAATGCAACAACACGCATCGGCTCATCTTTTGGTTTATAACAGACTGTCATTTGTATTTCCCCTACCCTCTGTGTTTTAGCGCTTTCTGTCCTATATCTTTTCGGTACTGCATCCCCTCAAATGAAATATGATCAACAGCAGAATATGCAGTCAAGATTGCATTATGTACGTCCTTTCCAATACCAGTTACTCCAAGAACTCTGCCGCCACTTGTAACAACTTGCTTGCCTTCATAGTTTGTTCCTGCATGGAATACATTAACATTCTGCACCTCAGCTATCAGATCCAACCCCAATATTGGGAAACCTCTATTGTATTCACCAGGATAACCTTTTGATGCAAGAACAACACAGCAGGCCGCACCTTGATTCCACGTAAACTTATCCTCGACTTTATCCAGTTGTCCAGTTGTGCAGGCATGCAACACGCTATACAAATCCCCTTTGAACAACGGAAGTATTGCCTGAGTCTCTGGGTCGCCAAACCTGCAGTTAAACTCAAGGACTTTTAGTCCTTCTTTGGTTATCATGCATCCCAAATAAAGCGCCCCAGTATACGGAATATGTTTTGTTTTCATCGCATCAATTATCCTGTGTGCAATAATCTCTATTCTTACATTTGTATTGTAAGTGACAATTGGTGCAGGTGCATATGCACCCATTCCTCCTGTGTTTGGGCCCTTATCACCATCATTAACAGGCTTGTGGTCCTGTGAAGGTAAGAACGGAATAAAGGAATTACCATCAGTTACTCCGATGTAAGAGAATTCTTCGCCAACTAATAGCTCTTCAATTACGGCATTATGATCTTTTACAAGAATGTCCTCAAGCGCCTTAAAGGCTTTAAGTGTTGCACGCTGTTGTCCTAATTTCGGCCAGTCGTCAGCTCTGCAGACAGTTACTCCTTTTCCTGCTGCAAGTGCATCGTCTTTTATTACGACACCACCGTAAATTCCTACGAATCCCTTTATTTGATCCCTTAAATCTTCGGTAAGACATTCAGCATTTTCAACAAAATAGTCCCTTGCGCATGGGATATTCAGTTCATGCATCAGCTTTTTTGCAAAAATCTTGCTTGACTCAAGCTGGGCAGCTGCTTTTGTTGGACCAAAACAAAACAGGTGTTTTTCATTAAATTTATCAACTATGCCGTTTGCAAGCGGTTCTTCTGGCCCTACAACTGTCAGACTAATATTATAATTATCAACAATTTTTAGGATACCATCAAAATCTGTTACAGCTAAGCCTGAGATGTTTTCGACATAAGGCATTGTTGCAGTACCGCCATTACCTGGCAGACAATAAACCTTGCCTACAGATTCACTCTGCTGGAGCTTCAATGCAAGCGCATGTTCTCTTCCACCGCTTCCTATGATAAGTACATTTTTCAAAGTAATCACCTTAAACCAATTCTTCAATTGCATGATTAACAGCATTTCTGAAAATCAGCAGACCTTCGCCTTCCCAATCGATTTTATCAAGATCAATTGGAAGCCCGAGTTTTCTTCTCTCACGTTTGATATCACCAACAATCCGCGTCCACTGCGGGTGGTTTGTAAGATGAGTATATCGCTCAGGATGCGGCATCTGCAAAAATATTCTGCCGGTTGGGTCGCAGATTCCTGCAATGTCTGCTACTGAACCATTTGGATTGTAAGGGAACTTTCTGTTTGCAGGACTGCCATCTGGCTTTATGTAAACAAGCGCTATCTGGCGATTCTCATCCTTTTTCAATTCTTCAATGAGTCCCGGCTCTTTTGAATAGAACTTTCCTTCGCCATGTGCGACTGGCATGCACATTGTTGGCAAATCGCTTGTCCATACACACGTTTTGCTGATGCTTTTAAGATTTATCCACCTGTCTTCATACCTGCCTGAATCATTATTTGTCAAGGTCGCAGTTTGTATTTTATAATTGCCATTAATTGCTGGCAGTATTCCTGATTTAATTAATACCTGTGCACCATTGCAGTGCCCGCCAATAAGTTTTTCATCTTCAATGAACTGCTGCAGCTGTTCTTCAAGATTAATCCTTAACTTGTTTGCAAGAACCTTACCTGCGCCTAACTCATCACCATATGAGAAACCGCCTGGCACAAAGAATACTTCATAGTCTTCAAGTTTGTAAGTACCATCTATTATCTCGTTAATGTGGACTCTATCAGCTATCGCACCTGCTTTCTGGAAAGCAAACTGCGTTTCATAGTCGCAGTTTATTCCATATCCAATCAATACAAGCACTTTAGGCTGTTGCATTTATTTCACCATCAATTATTTCGTTTAAATCATTATCAAATGTTTTGTGATAAGCACTTCGCAGATTGTTTATATTTTCATTTATTATCATTTCTCCATTAAGACCCTGCACTTTGAATCGCTTGTCTTCAGTTACCACCCCTACCATGGCATATGCGTTCCCTTCCATTGACTTCTCGAACTTTTCCATGTTTTCGGGCGCAACTGTTACAATCAGTCGTCCTGCTGATTCGGAATAAAGCAGCTTTTCGTTTTTGTCCAGCATTTGGTTTGGTACTTTTCTTAAATCAATGTACATTCCTAATTCGCCTGCAACAGCTTTCAAAGCAAGATGTGTTGCCAATCCTCCGCGATAAATTCCATGTGAGGACTCAATCAACATTTCATTTGCTGCTTTTGAATGTGCTTCATAAAGTTTGACAGCTGCTTTCGTGTTAACAACCGGAACATTTCTGCCAAGCTCTCCACGTTGTTTGTAGTATTCAGAACCGCCAAGTTCGTCCTTTGTCATTCCAAGTATGTATACCAAATCTCCTGCCTGCTTTACATCCATTGTTATGCATTTTCTTGTGTCTTTAATTTTTGCGGCAGCTGACATTATTGCAATTGCTGGTGCAGAAACCCGCTCTTCTTTTCCGTCTGCGGTTTGGATTGTGCCATCCATTGACATGCTGTCCTTTCCAGAAACACAAGGAGCACAATATGCACGCATGCCATCTGCAACAGCTTTTGCCGCCCGCCATAACTGGGCTGTCTTATATCCTGCATCAGGATTATTTTTACCAGGTTTTGGGCTAGGCCATCCGAAATTATCATTCATCGGTATTTGCTTAAGGTCGCCGCCAATTGCAATCACTTTCCTGATTGCTTCGTCAAAGTTGCACATTGTCATGTGGTAAGTATCAATCTTTCCATATTGCGGGTTGTCTCCAGAGGCCATCGCTATTCCTTTGTTTGAATCAAGAACAGGACGTAATACAGATGCATCAGAATGTATATTTTCCCGCACACCAACCAGCGGTTTGACTACACTTCCACCTTGGACTTCATGGTCAAACTGTCGCACAATGTAGTTCTGGCTTGCGATGTTCTCGCTTGAAAGAAGAGTTTTCAGCATTTCATTATGGTCTTTTACTTCTGGAAGAACAGGTTCAATTAGTCCACGTTCTTCTGGAGTTTTCCATTCTGCTTCTAGCTTAAATCTCGGACCGCCGCTATGAAGGAATTTCATGTTGAGATAAGAACATGATTCTTCCCCATGTTTGACAAATAATTTTCCAGAATCATTAAATTCTCCAAGCACATTCATCTCAACGTCATGTTTCTTTGCAAGTTTCATCAGGTCCTCAACACGTTCTTTCTTTGCTACAAAAGCCATCCTTTCCTGTGACTCAGAAACCCACATCTGCCATTTCCTAAGTCCCGCATACTTTACAGGATGCTTGCTGATGTCAAGTGTTAATCCATTTGTGAACTCAGCAAGTTCACCAAATGCAGAGGATAAACCGCCGGCTCCAAAGTCCTGGATTGCTTCGATATAACCAAGATCGCGTGCTTCAATTACTAATTCCTGAACTTTTTTCTGCATGTACGCATCTCCGATTTGTACGTGTCCTGCAGAAATGTGCTTTCCTCCTTCAAGTGAAGACTCAGTTGCGCCGTGTATACCATCGATTCCAACTCTTCCGCCAACAACAATTCCAACATAACCTGGTTTGACTATTTTCTTCCATCCAGGTTCGCCATTTACTTCGCGTGGTATAATGCTTAATGCGCCAACACCAATGTATGGTTTTCCTATAAATCCTTCATCAAAGTACGAGTAACCATAAAATGTAGGATTGCCGCTCCTGTTGCCGCCAGCTTCAACACCTTGCCTTACTCCTTCGTGAATCTGTCGTGGTGACAGTTTTGGCCGAAGTTTTCCTTTGTAATCAAGGCTTCCGGTGTGGAAGAACCAGACACCACCAATTATTTTTCCACCACGTCCAGTACCCATCGGGTCCCTGAAAACACCAACAATGCCAGTGTAAGCTCCGCCATAAGGTTCTTCTGCAGAAGGGCTGTTATGTGATTCTATCTTTAATGCATAATAATATTTTTCATCAAATTCAACAACACCTGCATTATCTTCAAGCACAGAAACTATCCAGGGAAGTTTTTCCTTAAGCGCAAGTGTTGGTCTTCGGATATAAGTTTTGAATATACTGTCAACTGTGATGCCTGAAATATTTCCATTTTTAGCAACAACTACACCACCAGCATCAATTATTTCTTGTGCTGCAAAGTCCATATCAGGAATTCCTTCGAACACATTTCCACGTATATCTTTGATTTCAGCATTGAAAATTTTATGTTTGCAATGTTCGCTCCATGTCTGAGCAAGCTGTTCAATTTCAACATCAGTAGGCATTGCCTGCATGCCAATAGCCAACCTTTCTGCTATGACATCTTCCTGTTTGAAGTATTCTTGGATCGCTTTCATTTCTTCAAGGTTCAGGGAAAGTTTTCGCTTGTTACTTATTTCAAAAAGTTTTTCATCTGAAACATTAAGGTCGATATATTCGACTTTTAGATTTAAGTCAAGATCAACTTTTGGCACAAAAATATCAAATTTGTCTTCTTTTGCAAAAATTCTTTTATCTTGCACTGTTTGGTTTGCATAAAGTTTTGCAATTTGCATTACCTGTTCTTCAGTAAGATTTTTTCCACTAAGCAGGATTCTTCTGGATGTATATATTTTTTCATCTTTTCCAATCGGGCGTTCAAGTAAACCTTCAAGTGTTTTGCCTGCATCTTCTAATTTGCGTTTAAGCAAATCCTCTACTGCCTCGCCTGCAACCCTGCCTTTTGTATCAGTTACTCCAGGTTTCCAGGCAACTTCAATCATATAGTCATAATGCATCTCAATTCCATCAAAAGAAGAAATCTGAACCTGGGAATCCTCGAATATTTCCTTTCTTGCTTTTTCAAGTTGTTCATCAGTAAGTTTTGTGTCAAAAATATAAACTTCTTTTGTTCTTACATTATCTAAATCGATTCCTAAATCAGTTTTTACCCTATGTTTAACAGAATCAGCAAAAGAGTCGTTCAAATCTTTCCTAACTACAACTTCCAATATTTTTGGTTCCATATGCACCTAAAGTTTTCAAACTAGTTAGCGTATAAAAATATTCTGTAACTAAGAAATAGTTACGCAAGGAAAATTTCTCTAAGCGTTTTGTAACGTTTTTCTACTTTTGATTTTGAAGCAATGCCCTTTCCACCCATCTTTTCAATTGCAAATGAGGATGCTGCAGCTGCAAAGTAAGCTGCATCAACAATGTCCAGGGTTTCCTTATACCGTAATGCAAAGGCTGTCATATAAACATCCCCTACTCCGGATTTGTCTACCAGTTTTGTCTTATAGACAGGAACCTTGATGTATTTCTTGTCATAGAAAATATATGCACCGGTTGGCCCCATTGTTAATGTAACAACCTTTGGACCAAGCTTAAGCAGTTCCATCGCAGAATTAAGGGTTGTTTTTCCGGTCAGATAATAAAGTTCATTTGCGTTTAACTTTAATATGTCAGTATAAGGAAGGTATTTTTCTTTTTCAAGCCATGGAACCTGGTTTACTGTACCATCAGGATTCCTATATTTTATAAAACCCTGTGCATCCAGTGCAACAATGTTTTCAGGTTTCTTTAATGTCTGTAGGACTTTTAGCCCGATTTGTCCGAAGTATGAACCAACAAGTGCAACGTCACAATCCATGCTAGGAACATCTATTATTGGGCCAGCATCGCTTTTTATCGTCACTTTTTTTGTTCCATCCTTGTAATATTCGACAGCATAAACAGAATCCTGCCAAGCAGGCTGTTTGATAATGTTAATCCCCTCTTTTTTTATGTCTTTAATCCATTTTTCAGGGAACGTGTTTGATAATTTTGAGATTATCGTTGTTTCATTTCCCAAACGCGCAGAAGTAATACCGCAGAAATAGGAAGAACCTCCGATATTTGAACGTTTTTTCTTGCCTGATATTTCGACTCTTGTGGCTAGATTTCCGACACATACTACACATTTCATAGGTAATAATTAACGACTCCCTACTATTTATTTTTGATGTTGTTTAAAACAAATGTTTTTAAGGCACGTTTTTACCATTTATACTATGCAATTTCCATTCCAGAGTGAAACGAGGGAAGTAATTGTCAGGAAAAAGGAGAAGACAAATCCTTCATGGGGACATGACCCTTCTAACAGGACAATGAAGGAACACATAGAAAACGGAGTAATTAATCTTGATAAGCCGTCTGGACCTACATCTCACCAGGTATCTGCCTGGGTAAAATGCATATTTGGTTTAAACAAAGCAGGGCATGGAGGCACTTTAGACCCAGCTGTAACTGGAATTCTTCCGATTGCCTTGGAAAATGCAACAAAAATAATTAAAACCACATTAAAAGGCGGTAAAGAGTATGTTGCAGTAATGCATTTGCATGGAGAGGTCCATGAAGGGAAGGTCAGGGATATTATACCACAATTTGTTGGGAGAATAACACAGCTTCCCCCAAAACGTAGCAGTGTAAAAAGGGTTCTCAGGCAGCGTGAAATTTATTATATTGAATTCTTAGAAAAGCAGGAAAGAGATGTTATGTTTAAGGTTGGTTGCCAGGCAGGCACCTATATTAGAAGGCTTTGCGAGGACTGGGGCAAGCTAACTGGGGTAGGCGGGCACATGATTGAGCTCAGGCGTACAAGAGCTGGTGGATTCACAGAAAAGGACAAGTTGGTAACACTCCAGGATCTGGCAGATGCTTATGCTTTCTGGAAAGAGGAAGGTAATGAAAAATATCTAAGATATTGCATACAGCCGATGGAAGTTGCGTTAAAAAATTATCCAAAAATCTGGGTATTTGATTCTGCAATTGATTCGCTGTGCCATGGTGCAAAACTTGCAGTAAGAGGGATTTCTGTAGTAGAAGACGGGATTTCTAATGAAGACGAAGTTGCAGTATTAAGCTTAAAGGGTGAACTTGTGGGATTAGGAGTAACTTTAATGGGTTCTAGCGGGCTTTGTGAAGCAGAAAGCGGGATTGGAGTTAAGATGGACAGGATAGTGATGAAGCCTGGGGCATATCCAAAATTCTGGAAGACAAAAGAAGAGGAAAAAGAAAAGAATGAGCTAGCATCAGACCTTTCCAGTAATGAGGGTTGAAGTCTTATCAACACCATCAACTTTTCTTAATTCTTTTACCAAAAAGTTCTGTAGCGCTTCCATATTAGTTTTTTCAACTTTTGCTATGACGTCGTATTCTCCATAAAGCTGTGCAACGTCAATAACACCGTCCATTTCGCGGATTTTTTCCGGAACACTGACTTCCCCGCCACGTTTAACTTTGATTAAGACAAATGCAATAACCATTCCATGGCACCCCCGTATGTTCTAATACATCCTTATTCGCGAATCATTTATAAACTGTGTGTTTGTTTTTAGTTCTGATGGTAAAGCTACAGAGAGGCGAACACTATTTTTCAAAGGTACAGACATGTAAGAGAAAAGAGTATAAGTTAGTTTCAAATGTTTTAGGTGTTAATTTAGTGTTAAAAACCGCATCTGGAATATTTTCTCCGCGGGAACTGGATACTGGTAGCTTAATGTTGATAAAACACATGCAGTTAAAGAAAGGGGGAAGGGTCCTGGATTTAGGGTGTGGCTATGGTTTTATTGGATTAATGGCTGCAAAGATGTGCCCAAGCTGTAAAGTAATCATGGTTGACATAAATGAGCGGGCTGTTTGGGTGACAAAGAAAAATATTGAAAAAAATGAGATTCCAAATGCCAGCGCAAGGCAAAGCCACATGTTTAGTTCATTAAAGGGTGAGCTGTTCGACATAATACTATTCAATCCGCCGATGTCTGCAGGATTAGATGTTTGTTACGAGATGATTACAAAGTCAAAAGAACATTTATTGCCGGGCGGAAGCCTGCAAATGGTTGCGCGGAACAGGAAAGGCGGCTCAAGACTTGCAGAAAAGATGCAGGAAGTTTTTGGGAATGTTGATGTGTTAGGAAAAGACTCAGGCTTCTGGGTTTACATATCACATAATGAGCAAAAGGATTTTAATATCAGACAAATTTAAAATTTAGGTGAGGTGGTTATAAATGGCTAGGAAAAAAGTTGAACAAGCAGAAAAATGCGAATGCGGACACATGGGACATGGCAAACTCTTCATTGGCGTTATATTGTTTGCATTAGGTTTTGCATGGTGGGCAGCAAAGATGGGTCTCATAAACGAAGTCATGTTTTGGCCAAATGCTTTGATGGCAGTCGGAATATTAATGGTCATTAAATCTGTTTTGATGAAATAAGCCGGGATCGCGTAACTCGGTATCGCGCTAGCCTTGAGGCACCTTTCTTGCAAAGAAACGTGCACGAAAGAAGCATGTAAGCTAGTTTCCGAAAGGATATCTGGGTTCAAATCCCAGTCCCGGCGCGTTATACTTTTCTGTATATTCTGTATGGGCACATTAATTAACAAAAATAGAAGAATTTGTTAATGGTTGTGGACGTACAACAATCGGGCTCTCCGAAAGGTTTATATATTAATGGTTCATTAATGAACCATATGGTTCAAAATTGGTACAATATGGAAATGGAGATTATACTCCTTTTGATTAAAGGCAAAAGTCATGTCAGGGGTATAGCTCAGGAGCTTAAGGCGTCCCATTCTACTGTTTTAAGAAAACTGAATAAGCTGGTTGCTGAGGGTGTTTTGGACTGTAAGACTGAAGGCAAAAATAAGGTGTTTTACATAAAGAAGAGCCTGCAGGCAAAGACATGCGTGTTTGGCGCTGAATGGCATAAGCTGGCAAAACTTCTGCAGACCTATCCTGAGCTGGGCATTATTATTGAAGACGTGCTGAAAAACACAGGCAGACAGATGGTAGTTTTGTTCGGGAGCTATGCAAAGTTCACAGCAAAAAAAGACAGTGATATTGATATTTATGTCGAGACAATGGACAGGAAATTTAAGGAAAAGCTGGAGATGATTAATTCAAAACTGAGCATCAAAATAGGCAGTTTTGATTTGGATGCAAATCTTGTAAGAGAAATAATTAAAAATCACGTCATACTTAAGGGGATGGAAGAGTTTTATGATAAAACCAAATTTTTTAAGTAAGATAAAACGGGAAGGCAAACTTGAGCTTGTCGAACCTTCTGAAGAAGTATGCAGTTCATATCTCGGCAAGGCGGACAAATGTCTGGGCTCTGCAAAACTTCTTTTGCAGAATGATTACTACGAGAATTCAATTACAATGTCCTATTTTGCGATGTACAATCCATTAATAGCTCTCCTTTTCAAGTGCGGAATAAAATCAGAGAGTCATTCTGCATCGATAGTGTTATTCAAGAAATTATTCAACAATACGAGGCTGTTTGACATTATTTCATGGGCAAAGAAAGAACGAATCGATAAGCAGTATTACATAATTTCAGAAAAAGACAATATTTTGACAAAGGATGCGGCGCAGGACATGTTAGACAAGGCAGAGAATTTTTTAATAGGTATAAAGTTACTGATCCAAAATCTGAAAAATGATGAAATCCAGAAGGCAAGAGAAAATTTTAACAAAGCAATCTTAGACTGAAAAAACCTTGTTCTTAAAATACTTTTTTTATTGCTCGCGGCTCTTTTCAGCTAATCAGGTTTGGGCACTTTCTTATAATTTTAAATCAGCATAGCAAGCACAATACTGGCAATCAAAGCGATAGTCATGCCAATAACCTGATGTGTCTTTACAATCTCTCGGTTTACTAAAATACCAAGAAGCACAGCTATTGCCGGATAACTTTCAGAGATCGCAGTCGCCATTGAGACTGGTATAGTCACCATTGCTATAGCATAGAGCGCCCAGGCAGCAGTGTCAAAAACACTTTCTGCAAGTATTATTTTTCTTGATTTTGCCGCATCCTTGATCATTTTTGTAAACCCTTTTTTATACAAGATATATGCAAAACAAAAGATTGCAAAAACGGTCCATGCAGACCATATTGCCAAGAGTGGGGAAGTACTTCTTACAACACTGCCTGTCAGATAATTAAGAAAGCCCATCCCAATCGCTGTGACTATTGCGAGCAGTACACCCTTTTCCAGCAGATGTTTTGCTTTGAGATTAAATTTGGAAAATGAGAGCAGCAATATACCTGAAAACAACACTGCAGAAAGGACGAGCTGGATGGAAGTGACATGTTCCTGAAGCAAAATTATAGAAAAAACCATAGTAACCGGCAGTTCAAACTCAAGAATTGGTTCAACAATGGCAAGTTTTCCTTCTTTAAGCGCCTGGAAATTCATTATGCTCACAACAAGCGTGGTAAATCCAAGAAAGACCAGTGCAAGTATTATGTTATAGCTTGAAAAAATGGAAGGCAGTTCATTAAAAACGAACGGAAGAAGTATTATTGACCCAATCAGGCCGATGAAGAAAAGTGCCTCAACATTTCCAATTTTCCGGGTTGTTTTCTGTATGTAAAAGTCTCCAATTCCCCAGCAAAGCATCGCTCCGAACGCTGCAAGCACACCTATGTTTTCAAACATAATCAATGAGCATCAGTTTAGGCTTAAATAAATTTCTTAATCAACACAGGAGTGAACTATACTCATTCTTTTATGGCTCGCGGCTCTTTTCAGTTGTTCTTCATAAAATTCTTCATTGGTCGCCGCTCGCATGTGAAAGGAAACTTTATAAATAATCATATTGATGTGTATCAATATGAATAATGCGTTAAAAGTATTGAAAGCTTTGTCAGACGACACTCGAATAAAAATAGTTGAATTTCTTTTAGATGGAGAAAAATGTGTCTGTAAAATATTTCCACATGTTAAGAGAACACAATCAACAGTTTCGATACATTTAGGTAAATTAGAAGATGTGGGCATATTAAAATCCAGACGCGAAGGGAAAAAAATTTATTATAAGATAGCAGACTTGAGAGTTTGCGATATTTTCAAGGCCTTGGGGAATCCAAAAGGCAAATTGCTCAAGAAGGCATGCTGTATGAAAGGAGGATGTAAAAATGGAGATTAATAAACAATTAGCATTAAAAGTTATAGCAGGAATATCCCTGGTTGGTGTGATATTCTCTGGAGTATTAAGCTATTTTGAGATATTCCAACAGGTCTGTGGATTAGGTGGTATGTGCAGTACAACAATATTTACACTTCCTTCCTGTGTTTATGGACTTGTAATGTACCTTATCGTATTTGTAATATCACTTGTAGGTTTAAGATCTAAAAAATAACACGAAAAAAAGAGTACAAAAAATGTTGTATGCGGTGTAAAAAATGACAAAAGATTGGTATCCAATAATTGATTACAAAAAATGTATTGGTTGCATGACATGTGTTAAATTTTGTTCACATAAGGTTTATTCAGAGAAAAATGGAAAGCCTTTTGTAAAAAATAAAGAAGCGTGTGTGGACCAATGCAGAGGATGCGAGAAAGTGTGTCCAGAAAAAGCAATAACACATTATTCAAATGTTTCTTCTAAGAAATCGTCTTCGGGTTGTTCTTGTGATGGAAAAAAATCATCTACAAGTTGTTCCTGTGGAGGAAAGTGTTAGAGGCAATAGGGGTAAAACTATGAAAATTGAGATTCTCGGCACTGGATGCCCAAAATGCAAAAAGCTTGAGGAAAATGCAAGAAAAGCAGTTGAAGAAAGCGGAAAAAAATCTGAACTTGTCAAGGTAACTGACATAGCAAAGATTGTGGAGTATGGCGTGATGTCGACTCCAGCACTTGTTATTGATGGCAATGTAAAAAGTTCTGGAAGGATACCTGAGGTTAAAGAAATAAAGGGCTGGTTGAAATGAATTTCAAATACTTATTTTTGATTGCATTGATAGGGCTCTCTGTTTTTGTTGCAGGATGCACAGGGGCTAAAGAGAGCAACATAAATGGAGATGTTCTGGCAGTTGATGCGAAATCCTCTGAGGTTCAAAAGCTTGAGATCATCCACTTTCACGGCACGCACCAATGCTATTCCTGTATAACTGTTGGACAATATGCCGAAGAAACAGTTAATACCTATTTTGCTAATGAAGTAAAATCAGGCAAGATTACTTTTGCACACATAAACGCTGAACTGCCGGAGAATCAGGAGCTTGTAAACAAATATGGTGTAACAAGTGCATCGCTTTGGCTTGGAACTTACGCCAAGAATGGAAGCTTCAGTGCTGAACAGAACACTAATGTCTGGTACAAGATAGACAATAAAGAAACATACATGACTTATCTTAAAGGCGTGATTGAACAAAAACTAGCAGGCAATTAAAATGGCTTTGATGGCGTTTATGGAAACGATGGGAACCAGCAGTATACCTGTAGTTGCGGCGTTCTTCATCGGATTAATGACAGCTATAAGCCCCTGCCCATTGGCAACCAACATAACTGCAATTGCCTATGCTTCTAAGAAGATTGACAACAGCAAACACACAATACTTGTTGCGTTTCTGTATACACTAGGCAGGATGTTCACATATGTTTTGATTGCATCATCGATTGTATGGTTTGGAGTAAATACACAGTCAATAGCCCTGTTTCTCCAAAAATATGGAGAACAGTTACTGGGTCCTTTACTGCTAGTCATAGGTATACTAATGCTTGACATCATAAAATTTAACTTCTTAAACGAAAGCAAAAAGATGTCTGAAGCAAAGGAATGGCTTGCAACAAAGGGATATATGGGAAGTTTTCTGCTCGGTGTTGTCTTTGCGCTTGCGTTCTGTCCGTTTAGTGCAGTTTTATTTTTCGGAATGCTCATCCCACTTGCATTAAAGACTGGCAGTGCGATTCTGGTGCCTTCAGTTTTTGCTTTTGCAACAGGTTTGCCTGTGATCATATTTTCGTTTGTCCTTGTAAAAAGCGTTTCTAAATTAGGTCAGCTGATGAACAAAATTCAGATATTTGAAAAATGGACAAGAAGAATAGTTGCAGTAATATTCATTGTTATAGGCTTGTATTACACAGTTAAAATGGTGGTGTTATAATTTGGAAAGAAAAGACTGGACTTTAATGTTTGGAATAGCATTGGTATTTGCGATATTTTACTTTATCCCACAGGACAGCAGCTGGTTTAATAATGCTGTTTTAAGCGGAATAAACCTTATGAGTGAGTATGCAAAGCAGCATGTTTTGACCTGTTTGGTTCCTGCATTGTTCATAGCCGGAGCAATTGCCGTTTTCATAAAAAAAGAAAAAGTGATGAAATATCTTGGGTATGAAGCAAACAAGTATGTCTCTTATGGAGTTGCCTCGGTTTCCGGAGCAATACTTGCAGTTTGTTCATGCACTATCCTGCCATTGTTCGCAGGGATCAGAAAACGAGGAGCAGGATTAGGTCCTGCAATAACCTTTCTTTTTGCAGGCCCTGCCATTAACATAGCAGCAATTTTCCTGACATTTTCAGTTCTTGGTTTTGAGATAGGTCTGGCAAGAGCAGTAGCTGCAATTTTGCTCTCAATTTTGATTGGTATAACAATGCAGTTGATTTTTAAGGAGAAAGCAGAAAAAGGAAAAATGATAGTTCAAGAAACTGAAGAGTCAGGCATATCAGATTTAGTTTTGGGCCTCTTTTTTGCTCTAATGGTTGGCGTTCTTGTTGTAAATGGGCTGCAAATAGGGACTGTTCTGAAGTATTCGATTATGGCAACTTTTACTTTTGGAGTTGTTGGCCTTGTTCTCTGGAAATTCAAAGACCACATCACCAGGAAATGGCTTGAAGAAACCTGGGGCTTTGCTAAAATGCTTTTACCCTTGTTGTTTATAGGTGTTTTTATTGCAGGTTTTATAATGCCTTTGCTGCCCCAGAGTTTGATTGAAAATGTTGTAGGGCAGAATACAATAACTGGTAATTTAATTGCATCAATATTTGGAGCATTCATGTATTTTTCAACACTAACAGAGATTCCTATCCTACAGGCATTGATCGCTAAAGGAATGGATTCAGGACCGGCATTAGCATTATTATTGGCAGGACCGAGCCTAAGTTTACCAAGTATGTTGGTAATCAGAAAAGTTTTGGGAACAAAGAAAACAGTTGCTTATGTTACTCTTGTTATAATATACTCAACAATTGCGGGTCTGATTTTCGGTTTATTATAAATCCCTGTCGCTCGCCGAAGTATATACTGAAATACCGATGACTATTTATTTTAGTGATGATTATATTATGCTTAGTGCGTGATTCTATCGAAGGGCGCTGAATCTGGAACTCATGTCCCAGTCCCGGCGTTTACGTTATTTAAGACATTGCTAAGCGATGTCATCAGTCCTGGCATTTTTTTGATAAAAAAAGCTCTTAAAGTATATTTTAGTGGACTAAGAAATAGATTATTCTTCCTTTTTTCTTATTTTTATCATATCCCCTAAAGTTATCTCTCCCTGTTTCATCGGTTTCTTAAGTTCAGTACCTGTCTCTTCAAGAATTTCAATCAAAATGACATCAAACATCTTTTCTATTTTCTCAGCAAGCTTCATGTTAGGAATCTGCTGACCATTTTCAATTGCGCGCATCAAACTCAGCTTTTCATTTAGTTTTTTTGCAAAATCTTCCTGGGTTAATCCTGCTTTTTCCCTTACACCACGAATTATTTTTGCATAATCCTTGACAATTGATTCTTCAATTTCTGGTTTAACTGGAATTTCTTTTTCAACCCTTACTATCTTAGGTTCAATTTTTGAAAGAATTCTTCCGAAAGAAGTGCATTTCTCACAGACATCCATTGCAACGCCTTCGATAGACGCCCTGTACAGTTTATCTGTTTCAGCCCCGCAAACATTACAGTACCCCATAACTAATATTTAAAAACAGAGGATACATTAATCTTTCGGATGAAGAATGCTCATGAGCGCTGAGACACCTTCTTTGGCGTCTGTGAAGAAACTGGGTGTTCCGACATAATTTTCTTTATCCGCCATAAATGGATACAAAGGTAACGTTTCCTATACAGCTTCCTGCAACATTGTTTGGTATAAACAATCTCCACCAACTATTCTTGTTGCTGCCTGCATCTGTTGTTGCTTTAACTAAATTAAAATTAAGAGTAGTTAATGTGTTTGAAAGAGTAACATAACCGCTTGCCTGGCTTGCTGAATATGACAAATTACCCACTTTTATTGTTCCAAATCCACAGGTCATGTCAGAACCATTTATCATTGCGTCAAGCAGCATATTACCGCAGTTAATTATGTTCTCGCTTGTATTGCTACTGTATGTTCCAGGATTAACTGCTCCGAAGTTTATCGTGTTTGCCGCATCAATTGCAGTAAGGTTGTTTACAGTTACTGTTGCGCTTCCTGAAGATTGTAATGAATCGGTATCATTTACAGTAAGATTGCATTTCCAGTTTGCTGATGCATTTGCATAATGCCTTATTGGAGCGAATGTACAATTTGCAGTGCAGGTAGTTCCTGCACAGCCTGTTATGGCACAGCTGTTGTTCGTATAACAATTGTTTGGATCGCTAGACAGACATCTGCCCAAATATAGAATCGCTGAGTCTGCATCGTAAAGGTCGCCAACAACTGCAGACATGTCTCCTGCGCCATCAAGATCTGTAACAGTTGCGCTGCAATAAATTGTCTTGTTGTTGCATGCATTTAGGTTAATCGGGCTTGGGGAAACAGTTACAGTATCCATTGTTGGAGTAGAACTTTGTACTGTTATTGGATCTGTGTTAGTTGTTGTTCCATCTAGATAACTATCGCTTGGTGTGACTGCACAAGCCCATAAATCGCTTTTATCTAATTCATCTGCAACTATCGTTGAACCATAACCATAAAGCCCCTCATTGTAAAGTTGGTTTACCTGGTTCGCATTAAGCGAATAATTGTAAATCCTTACCTGGTCGATTGAACCATTAAAGAACTGTACTGTACTGCCCGATTTTGATGTCTTTCCTATAACGTTGTTTACTGCTTGCAGGTCCTTTGGATCAATTGATATCGTGCCAGTTGCATTTTGAGCGCCATTGAAGTATAATGTTGCTGTTGTACCAGAAAGGGTTAATGCAACATGCACCCATTGGTTGAGTGGCAATCCGCCTGAGCTCATCACTGTCTGCTTATTGTTCCAGCCAGCTGTTGTTGCTTCAACCATGAAAACGCTTCCGCTGCTCCATGGAGTCATATCCATATATTTACCTGAGTCTGCTTCAATTGTCCCGTTGCCAAAGTCGAATATCCTTTGCCATGGTGATGAAGTTGGCCCTTTCCAATAAACCCATGCCGAAAATGTGAAATCTACAGATGTGTTCGATACTGAATCTGGCATGTCAATATAACTGGTGCTTCCATCAAAGTTATAACATCCCCCAACTTTGCAGCTTGAATTCCAGACGATATTGTTAAGTGTTCCATCGTTTCCATAACCTGAAAGGTCCTTTGCACTACTTCCGTCAAATGTGTACTTAGCTATTTCTGAACTTTCAAAATAACGTTGTTTGATTTGTGCTGCTGAAAGCGAGCGATTGTAAATCCTTACTTCATCCATGGTACCGTTCCAGTCATAGACGCTGCCTACAGCTCCGTTATATGTACCCAGATATCCTGGCTGGTCCAACATTGGCAGTATCTGTACATCTACATCAAAAGAACCAACACTACTGCCATCCCTGTAAATATTTATTTTCTTTGTTACGTTGCTGCTAGTTACTGCAATATGGTACCATTGATTAAGGTTCCAGGTCAAGGCAGATGTCTGGGCAGCACGGATGAGTGTTCCATTTGCATACTGGTAATAGATTGTATTTCCGTATATCATCAGCCAGATAAACCCATCTGTACCTGTCTGGCCCCTTCTTGTATAAACTGTTGGATAAGCATTACTTAAGTTTCTTGGTTTTATCCAGGCTTCAAATGTAAACTCTCCTGTATCAAGGGTGTCCTGGTCGTCAATCTTAAGATATTTGGTGCTGGTTAAACCAAAGTCATAAGCTCCTCCAACTTTTCCTGAAGAAGTCCATGTAGGTGCATAATTACCAGCGCCATCTCCTAAGGTTCCATCATTAGTTGTTCCAGAATAATCACGTATAGCATCTTGGCTAGTACTGCTTACAGAGGTATCAAAAGGATAGATTACAATAGCATAAGGATTGTAATTCCTTGACCAGTTGAATATATTGGTAATGTCATCAAGGTCCCCGTCGCTTGTGTTTACATAACAAGTTAAATTATCTGTTGAAAGGTTTTGTCCAGAGCTTGAATTAATGAATAGTGAATTTATTACAGGTGCTGTATCTGTTTGGAACATGAAATTGTCAAATTCTATTGTGCCTGCCGCTGATGAGTTCGCACTTATGTTTATTTCACAGGCATCATTGCCTATATCAAGATTGCAGCCAGGACAGTTGCAGTTCGGGATTAATGTTTGCAGTTCACTCGCGGGATTCATCCTTTTTGGCGAAATAGTCTGGTTAAGTTCGCCGGCGTATGTATAATCGCTTCCTTCGAGCCCGAAGTCAACATTAACATTTGAGGGATAGGTCTGGTCCTCTGTAAAGACCATTACCCCGGCCCAAGGGCATGCAACATATATGTTTGAACCATCGCTTGAAAGCTTGTAGCCAAGAGTATATGTTGATTCATTACAACTTGTATCATAACTGGTTGTTCGCGTCCATGAGCCTACTTCGTAAACTTCAAGTCGTGGTTTTGCGCTTGGATTATTTCCATAAGTATAAATTTTATTGTTATCTACTAAAAGACTTGTAATATTACTAATTGTTGTTGTGATGTTCGCGACACTGTTCCAGGTGCCTATCTGGAAAACATAAATCTTGGCGTAGCCGCTTACTGGACCCCCTGCAGCATAAAGATAATTGTTATCAATATAAATCGTAAATATATTAACTGATTCAAATCCTGTTGAGTTAAATGATATATTCTTAACTGATGCAAAGTTGTTTGATTTGTTGTATATCTCTACTGCACCGTTAGGTAGTCCCCACCCCCAGCCATATGTTGTTTGGTTGTAGAGACCTGTGTAAAGATAATTGTTATCAACTCTCAATTCTGAACCACCAAGATTGTGAGTCAGGTTCAGGTACATGGTCCAGTTCTCGGTATAGTATATGTGAGTTTGCCAAGTCCGGATTAACCCCCCATATCCAGATGCATACAAGAAATTATTATCCATCGTAGTGCCGTGAGACCATGCTGGTTCATCGTTATAAAAGACAAGTTCAAAAGTGTTTTTATTATAGACATATATCGAAAATGCCCCTACATCGCCAAATGCGATATAATCTCCATAAACATACAGCTCAGGATCAGCACAAAGCATCCATGTGGTACTTGTGGTATCGAGCAATACGCCAGACATGTCATATTTTGTTAAGTTACAAACACCTGAGAGAGGCGTAACTGAACCATTAGCACCAACTATTGTATAAATATTGGTTCCATCTGTGTATGAGTTATGCGCCCCTATCCCGCCACTTGTCATGTTTTTTGTGTTGTTAAAGGTGCCTTTTGTAGTAATGAACATTGTTGAGTTTCTTATTGCAAGGCTGTTTGGTATTTTAATTACAGTTTGGTTGTTTTGTGAACTTTGGGTAAGCTGGAAAATGCTTGAAGTGTCATTTGCAGTTATTGCATAATATGGGTCCTCTGACCAGTGCCCGTTGTAGCATCTCCAGTTAATTGCATCATTGTCAGCTGTGTCGCTTGGGAAAAGTCCTTGTGACATGTTCTGATAAACAGTTGCCCCGATTTTTTGTACACAGTTAGTTGAATTTGATGCGCAATATTTCGCTTCTTTGTTTAAATCATTTCTGCAGTAGCTTGAGAAACAATCGCTGTCCTTATTACAGGTGTCGCCTGAAGTTGATTTTACTGTTATTGTGAACGTTGCTTCAATTAATTCGCTTCCTGTGCAGGTTGCATTGACTTTCACAGTTGTTGTGCCAGTTACAGAAAATGTCTTGTTTATCACACCAGTCGTGGCATTAATTGTGAATGAGCTATCATTTATTGCATAAGTTATTGCATGGCTTTTTGTGTCAGTTGCGTTAACATCATAAGTGAACATAACGCCGGTTGTTGCTTCCTGATCACTTGGCTCAGGGTTCCAGTACAGATGATCAACAAATCCTATCACAAGATTGTCAAGTTCAATTATACCTATACCTCCTGAAGTTACATTGACAGTAATGTTACAATAGTCCCCGTCAATTATACATCCAGTACAGGTACAATTATCTGCTAATGAGTCAAGCGCAGTTTTGAAAAGGATTGTCTGCGGTGAAGCTGTCTGGATCAGGTTTCCGGAATATGTCCAGTCATCTCCGTTTAAACCAAAGTCAATAATTGGGTTTGTTGGATATTGCCTGTTGTAAACCTCAACTTGGGTTCTAGTTTGACTGTCACCAACATATATTGTGCCATCTGAATCAACAGCTAACGAAGCAATCCTATCAGATGAAGTGAGATTCTTTATATTTGTCCAGTCTGCTTTGCGGTAAATATATGTTTTGTTTGATGTGGTTAAGCTTTCGCCTAAGAAATCACCGCCTACGTACAAATAATTTGGATCCGCATAAATCGAAAATGCAGCTAAATCAGGAATTGTAATGTTTCGTACGCTGCTCCAGGAATTTGATTTATTGTATACCCTTAATACATTGTAGGTGTTGTTATATGTAGCAACATAAAGATATTCAGCATCATCAGTAAGTCCATATGCATTATATGTGGAGTAAACGCTTATATTGTAAACATTGTAAAATCCGCTCCTGTTGTATACGCGCACAACATTTGAACCAGAGCCTTCTGCAACATAAAGATAATCCTCGTCCACAAGCAAGTCATAAGCATAATCGCTAGCTAAAGTCAAATTCCTGATGTTTGTCCAGTCAGATTTCTGGTAAACAATGACTGTTGGTGTTGTGCCAACATAAAGGTACGTGTCATCTGCAGCAAAGCTTGCTGCTGCGCCGAAACTAGTGAAATTACGTATTAGCGTCCAATCGTATTTACTATATACTTTTGCAGAAATAGAATCCCCAATGTAAAGATATTCATCATCATTAGCCAAAGCAAGTACTCTAAATGACATATTCGTTAAGTTTTGGGTATTGGTCCATGATGACTTGTTGTAAATCAGCACATTTGTGCCGTTTTCACCAACATAAACATAGCTATCATCAAGAGTTATTGCATTTACACGTTTTGAAGTTTCGGTCAGGTTTAGCTGGTTATTATAATTGTATTTTCCAGTTACATATATTTTTGCAACAGATATTTTCTTCCCTTTTATTACATGAAGCACAGTTGAAGTATTTGAACCAGCTGAACTAAATGTTATGACCGAACTGGTATCGTTCGCAGGACTTGCTAATGGTTCTTCTGCCCAATGCCCGTTGTTACATTGATAGTCCCCAACACCAGAATCTGTTGTGTATCTTGTGAATAATCCTTGACTTGGATATTGGGTACCACCAGATACACAGTTTGTTGAATTTGCAGCGCAATATTTAGCACTACTTGCATAATCATTCCTGCAGAAAGCTGAATTACAGTCTTCATCCTTGGTACAGGAACCTCCTGAACCAAGTGTGTATTGAAAGTTCGGGTCAATGATAAATCCGCCTGATGACATTGATGTCATGTTTATTGTTATTGTGCAGTTCCCGCCATCAGAGCTACAGCCAGTACAACTGCAGTTTCGCAGAAGATTCGTAAGCTTTGTTCGCGGATTTGCAACTTTTGGAGAATCAACTTCCCTGAGTTCAGTTTCGTGTAATTTTACATTGATATCCCCAACAGAGACAGACCAGGTTGCACCGCTGTCACTTGTTGTAGTCAAGTTACCGTATAAGAATCTGTCTGTAGTAGTATCAGCGTGAAGCCACACTCTGGTAAGGAAGTTTGCCTGAAGGACAACTGCATATGATTTGCTTTCATTAAGGATGACATCTGGATACAAATCAAAATAAACATAATATCCTGTACCGTTTATTATTGTATCAGCATATATTGGCAGTGAACGTGCAAGCACTACTGAAGAGTTTGGCATATTGGGATTGCTGGAATTTGTTCCATACAAGACAGCATACAGGAAACCTGATGGTGCTTGATATCTTTCAAGTTTGAACTCGACACCAGCAATTGATTTCATTCCTGTAAATGAGGTGCCTGCCCACGAGGTTGCAGTCATTGCTATACGGTCTGGGAAAGCGACTCCTGTAGAAGCGCCGATTGTAGCAATTGAACCGGTTCCAATTGAGCCCCAGTCAGTAACATTGTCAAGCCCGATGTCCATTGTAAAGCTTCTTGGCTTTGGATTTGTCTTTATTTTGAATAAAGGACCACAATACGAATTAATATAACAGTCATAGTCATCACACCATATCCCAGTTAAATTGCATACAGCACTGAACAAAAACGGATTGGCGCCCCAGCTTCCACCTGCTGCTGTTTCGTCATTGCCATCAGATTTCCTGACTTTGGTTACATATGTTTCATCGTGGCTTGCATAGCAATAATAATTATCGCAGAAAATACCATTTGCTCCTGCAGATGTGCCGCCTGTCTCTCCAACTCCAATTGTTTGGGTGCACCATTCAGTTGACATGTTTGCTTTCCAGACCTTGCCTATGTTCCCCAGGGTTGGAGGGCTGCTTTCGACAGAGATATAACATGCTTCATTGTCACACCAGATGTCTGTGTTTACGTGGTTTGTACCGCAGGGCTGCCAACTGCCGCCTCCGCCAACAACAATACCGTCTGTTTTCCTGAACTTGTACACTTTTGAGGCTGCAATTGTGTAACAGTATGTTTCATCACACCATATTGCATATAATGCGGTGCCTGCAACGATAGATTTTGCTGGGCCATGTTCGCCATACGTGCCCCAACGTGTGACATTTCCAGAATAACCACTTGTCATTGTAGTTACTTTTGTTACATTACCAGAAGTATCACACATGAAACAATAGCTTGGGTCGCAATAGATACCTGTAAGATTCGCAGTTGTTGGACGTGCTCGTTGAGCAGCTAAACTGGAATTATAATCATCGACCCAACCAACATAACCATCTGCGTGGGCTGTATAACAGTAATATTTATCGCAATAAATGTCAAATGCTTTATACCCTGGAACTGGTTTCGAAGCATTTTGTTCTGCAGTAGGTCCCCACATTATATTTCCTGTGAGTTTTTCAACCTTTGATATATTACCCCCTATGTAAACAGACCAGCAGTAAGTATTGTCACACCATGTCCCAAATCCGTTAGTCATTGGTAGAACGCGTGTGCCAAAAGAGGTGTTCCCTACGTTTTCGTCCCTGTATCCCCAGCCTTCTCCAAATACCTTTATGTTTGCTTTCCACAGTGTAGCATTAATTGGGAGAGTTATCTTTGCTGAGGAGTTTGAGAATGTTGTGTTGCTTTTGAACTCCATATAAGTGTCATTTGCAGGGTACGCATATGGGTCCTCTGCAGTATATCCATTGTTGCACCACCAGTTTAATGAATCCATATCCGAATAATTGTATGACATAAGTCCTTGCGATGCAAGACTTTGCATTAACCCATATAATCCTCTGTGCACACACGCGGTTGAATCTCTTGCGCAGAATTTCACGTTTGAATAATCTGACCTGCAGTAGCCAGTGTCGCAGTCCTTGTTCCAGTCGCAAGAACCTGCGGTCATTCCACCTGTTGTCTCATCTGCATATTTAATATTTACAGTAGTGAGATTTCTCATCTGGTTTGTAAAGAATTTTGCAGGTGTGGTATCCTTGCCTTCATCAACTGTTACATAGTATATAGGATTATACCATTCTCCAAGAACTCTTGACCGCGGGTTCCAGTCCCAGTAAAACGCAATATAGTCGGCGGTAAAGCAAAGCTGTGAGCTCTTTGTATGGCTATACGGTGGGTTCATTATAAAGTCATACCAGCTCATCGACATTTGCTGGAACAAGATTATTGGACTGTAATATCTTGTATTGTAATATGCTGCCCAATGCGCTTGTGCATTTACATAAAAACTGTATATCCAGTTACGATTAGTCCAGCCAGAGGTCCCGCAGCTTACGTAATCAGCTACTGTCTCGTCATTTCCTAGATAATCCCTGTAAGTGCTGCTCCTGTAAAAATTATCAGCTGGCGGCCATACCACTAACATTCTGTTACCATCTGATTCTTCTAGCGGCGCCGCATTTGCAGTATATGCTCTTAAGACCTGGTCAATATAATTTACTTTTACAAGTTCTGAGTCTCCTGTCATATAAACTGTGTCTGTGATATTTCTATGGGTATAAGGAGGCAAATTCGTGTCTTCTAGCTGAATAAAATATTCAACCATCATTGGTCCGCTTTCTTTTAAAGTGAGTTCTTTTACTATATACTGTCCCCAGTCGGCAGAGGCATCTTTATATCTGTATGGTTGATAAATCGAAAGCACAGATGCACCGTCATAAAATAAATAACCCACTGCGCTTTGGGTCTGTGAAAGCTTGAATGCTTCAAGTCCGTTCCTGTTAACAGTGGTATAATTTGCACCAAGCGTTGTGTTAAAACCAGCATAGTTTGGATAACTTGCATTTGGGTTACCATAATACACATAATATGTCTGGCCAAGATTTGGACTTACAGCTGCAGGGAAGATTACCCTGCACCACCTAGTTGTCGTATTGCTTCCTTCAGTTGCAGTCTGGCTTGTTATCTCATCAAATTCTGTTAAATCAAATGTCCACCTGCTGGTTGGATAAATACCATTAAGATTCTGGGCTTTGATTACATCGCTGTATGTGACATTGTTTGCTGTCACGACAATGGCAGCTGAGGCAGGGAATGAGGTTATTATATTACTGAAGTATAGATATGCAGCTCCTGAACCATCTGTAGTGGTTGTATTTATTACAGTTCCATTTAGCATGTAAGCAGTTACATTTGCTCCAGATACAGCAGAGCCATTTGCCACCACATCTATCTTTACTGAAAAGTCTGAGTATACTCTTAGGTTATCGAACTCACAGCTTTCGTTGTTTGTCCTGAAAGAGACATAACCACCTGTTGGTAATAAGGCTGAATTTGTAAAATTAAAAGAGGTATACAGTGTTCCATCCCTGTAAAATGATACGTTATATGAGTTTACTCCAGTGACTGTTGCTTTGTAAGTATAGACAACATTAGTTGTAACTGCGGCAGCAGCACTCGCTGGTGATTGTATTGCATCGTTTGTTGTATTGTATATGTACATATTTGCATTGTTCTGCCATAACAAATATGAGGTGTTCCTGTTCCGCATAAAACCGTTATTTGAGAATACATGTAGTCCACAACCAGCGACGTTTGAATCAGTGAACAGCATTGTCCATTCAAAAGTGTACCTGCCAACATCTCCCATGGGTGTGGAAACCGCTGTGTAGATATTTGTATTATCAATCTGGGCTGTATTGTTTATAAATAATGACCTTTGAAACGGCGTCTGTGTCCAGTTTCCACCATAATTACCGGTGCCAGAACCATTACCTATACTCCAGCCCGTAATATCCGCATTAAAGTTGTCGCCGTATACTAGACCGCTGTTTGTATTAGTCAGCTTACCCATTTTTACAACACGTATCTCATTGCTGCAGTTGGATATTCTATCCCCTTTGAAAGTCATATTGATGTCAATAGGCCAGTAAGCTTTTCCAACACCATTGTCAGCTGCAACAGTGACTGGTATAAAATATCTCCAGTTCTGGTTATACCAGTTTCCTAATACAGTTATTGTACCAGAAGCTGAACCCTGTTCATAGTTCAATCTTGAGCATGTAACCCAATATGAGATTGTTCCTGAGCGGTCAGATGTCCAGGTATAAGTGTAATTTCCTGTGCCAGAATCATATGTCATACTAACTGGAGCGTTATTTTCAATAGTTATTTTGCAATCTGCATCAGATATGACAGCACTATTTGAGTCGTTGGTGTATCTTGCCTGGAATGTTGTTGAGTCCGAACGATTTATAGTCGATGAACTTGTTTTAACATACATATGTGTATCGTATTGAGTAAGAATGGTTATCTTACTTGAATTTGCAGGAGCACTGTCATTTAAACCATCAGTTACAGTTACTTCGCAAGTCCAGTTGTCGCCGCTGCTTAGCTCGTTAGAAACTATTGTTGCTTTGGCTGTAGAACCGTCCTTTGTTTCAAGGTATTGCTGTTTTATTTGAGTTGCAGATAAGGAGCGGTTATACACTTTTACTTCATCGATTATGCCATTCCAATCTGCGCCATTGTCTTGGGCGTTTCCTACTAATGGGGGAACATTGTAATTGCCTACTGTGCATGTGCCACTGCCTATGCTTTCACCATTTAGGAACAGCTGGCCTGTACCATTTGAATAACGCACCATAGCGACATGATACCAGACATTTGCTGATAATGTGTAAGGAATAGCTAATGAAAGATCACAAATTCTGAACTGATTAGATGTTGTTGTGTAATCAATCCTGTATCCGTTACCTGTTCCTGCCTGTATTCTGTCAAAGATTGCGCCATAACCTGATCCTCCTGCGTTTGCGCCCATCAGATTGACCCATGCTTCAATTGTAAACGCCTTGTTTACAAAATTAAATAGACTATCATTATTTGTTATGTTTATATTTCCGTCACTTGCATTAAAATAATATGCATTACCAACTTTTCCTGTAGAAAAGACTACTTTAGATAATGTTCCGTTGTTGCTGTATCCAGAATAATCTTTTGCTTTATTTCCTGTAGATGCTGGATTTGTGTCAAAAGGAAGATACAATAACAGTTCTTTATTGCTGTTCTTGTAAAAGTTGTAGATAGCATACTTGTTATCGCCTTCTGCATCGCTTACACCATTTGCATAACAGGTTAGATTATCTGATGTTGTATATGCTCCTGTTGTTGAATTAAATATCGGTGTGCCCTGGGTCGGAGCTGTCTGGTTATCGCGGAAGGCATATATCCCTCCAGAATGAGTTCCAGTATAAAGTGTGCCATTCCAGATTGAAAGCAGACCGTACGCATATGTTGTGTATGCTGGGAAAGTATAGTTCCAAATTTGTGTTCCGGTTGTTGCATTAAATGTAAGTATCAGATTAGAATTATACGCGCTTTCGTAAAGGACTCCATTAGCGACTATTGGCCCGTTATATATAAAATCTGTAGAAGCTGAACTATAAGTCCATTTTATGGTTAAGTTATTTTGGTAAACAGCAACAATGTATCGCGTACCGCTACCTGTGTAAGTGCCATAAAATAACAAATTACCAAAAAGAACAGCTGAAGATCTCGCGTTTGGTGTGGCAATGGTCAGATTCTGGGTTTTACCTGCTCCAGCAAGAGTCCAACGAGTAAGTGCACAATTGATTCCTCCAGTACTAGTACCACAGTCATTCATAGCCCAAATGTGTGTTCCATTTGTGACTGGTGTTGCTCCCGAAGCACCGCAGGAACTACTTGAGACTGAATCTGTCCAGTATTGAGAGCAGTTGTTTGTGTAGATAGCTGTAAGATAAGGTAATACACTTGATGGGTCAGACGAAAAGTAGATTATTCCATCCTTAATCAGGGGTTTCATGGGCGTTAGAACTAACGATCCTATCCACGTGCATATGTGCGTGCCTGTTTCTGCATCTAACACTTGGATTGAGCCGTTTGTATTACCAGCTGTGTTATATCGTGGTACAGCAACTATGCCTTCTCCGACAGTTACTGGCCATCCAACACCAGCAATTGTACTGTATGTCCAGACTTCGTTTCCTGTATCTGCATCAAGTGCATAAACTTTTGCAGCAGAGGTTGTAACACCTGGATAGGTGCCGTATATGACTAAATTTTGGTAAACAGCTGGCTGCGAATATGTTACTGCATAAATACCGTTATTGTGGAACCATTTTAATGCACCTGTCCTTGCGTCAAGCGCGACTGTCATGTTTTTCCCCCACAACGGATAACTGTACCAGTTGCTGGCAAAAGCGATTCCATCATGGATTGATACGCCTGATATCATTTGTGTGCCATTGAAAGCCTGCCATAGGGTCTTGTTTGTTATCGGACCTGGCAAGTCAATTGTTCCATTGTTATATTGGTCCCGTCTTCCCTGAGCCCAGTCATCTGCATAATTGTAAGCATAAACTGTTTGTCCGCTAAATTCAAACTGCAAAGTGTGGACACCGTGACTAATTACTTTTACAGTCTCGTGTGCAGCTTCATTGCAATTGAAATCTTTTACTATGACTGAACCATCTTGCCATTCGTAATTTAGAGTTTGATCGCCGCATTTTATTTCCAGGAATCTCAAATCATAATCTTCGTTTTCATTGCTCCATTGTGTTCCATTAAACGCAGTAATTTTTAAATCACTTGTTCCGATTGTTGTGAAATAAACAGACCACTGTCCGCCAACAACTGGGTCTGAATGTACATTTATTATTTCAATTGAAGTCTCAAATGTTTCATCGCTGGTTAATGCAATCCATTTGATCTGCTCAACAAGCCCGTCCCCATCTGTGTCAGTATATCCGTCAAGTGGTTTTATCTTTGTTCCATCTGTTGTATTTTTGTAAAGTTTTATGTTCCATAATGGCGCTTCAGTTGTGTTTATCTCAACCAAAACATTTTCATAAGGTACTGGTGTAGAAATTTTAAATTGTTTGACAAATTCACTTACATCATTCTGGATAAGTTCCGGCGCTTTTGTTTTGTAATGGACAGTATAACTCTTTCCATTGTCGTTTATTATTAATTTTATTTTTCCCGCAATTAAAGGATAATCTACAGTA
>Ga0315288_10000072_pt1 | contig 102103 bp, 94 predicted proteins | sample YL17G11_20_MG_FD_203454 | JGI IMG/M metagenome (GOLD analysis project Ga0315288, IMG submission 203454) | Sediment microbial communities from Yellowstone Lake, YNP, Wyoming, USA - YL17G11_20 | ecosystem: Environmental > Aquatic > Freshwater > Lake > Sediment | place: USA: Wyoming | collected... | reverse complement strand
GGAGGGCGACAAGATCCTGGTGGCCAACCACGGCGATGGCGCCGACGCGCTCGTGCTGGAGGTGGCTCGCCCGTTGACGCCGCCAGCCGGCAAGCGCACCGTCCAGCAGTACCTGATGACCAAGAAGGCGCTGCCCAGCTACGACGCCTTTGTGGGCTTCCGTCAGCTCATGGAGCGCGAGCGCTTCGTGCCCAAGACCTCGCCGGTGACCTACTGGCGTGACGCCAAGATGGAGCTGGCCCTCTACGGGGGACGCTGCCGCGGGTGCGGCATCGTCCAGTACCCATCGCAGCGGGTCTGCGGGGAATGCAACGCCAAGGACGAAATGGAGAGCGTGAAGCTGGGCCGCAAGGGCAATGTGTTCACCTTCACCCTGGACCACCTGGTCGGCGGGGGCTACCTGAACGTTCCCGTCCCGCGCCTTGTCATTGACCTGGAGGGAGGCGGGCGCATCTTCCTGGAGATGACCGACGGCGACCCCAAGGATGTGAAGATAGGCATGCCCGTGGAGCTCACCTTCCGCCGCCTGCATGAAGGAACTGCGTTCCACAACTACTACTGGAAGTGCCAGCCGGTCCGGGTGGCCGCCTAGGCTCCGGCTATAACTAGAAAGCGAGGAAGGAGGAGTCATGCCGGGCATAAAGGATCGAGTGGCTGTGGTAGGTGTCGGCTGCACCAAGTTCGGTGAGCTTTGGGAAAAGGACCAGGAAGACCTGCTGGTAGAGGCCGTCTACGAGGCCCTGGACGACGCCGGCCTCACCCCTAAGGACATCGATGCCGGTTGGGTGGGCCTTATGTACAACTTCACCGGCTTCTCCGGCGCCACCATGACCGAGCCCCTCAAGCTCTATGGCAAGCCCGTCACGCGGGTGGAGAACTTCTGCGCCTCGGGGATGGACGCCTTCCGCAACGCCTGTTTCGCCGTAGCCGCCGGCGTCTACGACGTCGTCGTGGCCTGCGGAGTCGAGAAGTTGCTGGACCAGGGCGCCAGCGGCATCCCCATCGACCCCATCCATCCGGTGCTGGGCCACGCCAGCGCGCCGGCCATGTTCGCCCTGGCTGCCAGCCGCGCCTTCCACGAGTGGGGCTGGACCAAGGAAGACCTGGCCAACGTCGCCGTCAAGAACCACAAGAACGGCGCTTCCCACCCCAAGGCCCACTTCCGGCGCCCCATCACGCTGGCCGACGCCGTGAACGCGCCGATGATCTCCTGGCCCCTGGGGCGCTTCGACTGCTGCGCCGTCTCCGACGGCTCGGCGGCCATCGTCATCACTAGGCCGGAGATCGCCAAGGACACCAAGCACAAAGACGACTACGTGGTGGTCAAGGCCAACGCCCTGGCCATCGAGACCCTTCAGCCGATGTACAAGGTGTCCTACAACTGGCTCGGCTTTCCGGCCACCCGCGACGCCGCGCGCGCGGCCTACGCTGAGGCGGGGATCACAGACCCTCTCAAGGAGATCGACTTCGCTGAGGTGCACGACTGCTTCACCAGCACCGAGCTGTTCAACATCGGCGACCTGGGCTTCGTTGCCGACGGCAAGGATGCCGCGGCTTTCGTGCGCGACGGCCACGCCGACGTGGAGGGCGAAATGCCAATCAACCCCAGCGGCGGACTGAAGTGCTTCGGCCACCCCATCGGCGCCACCGGCTGCCGCATGATCTACGAGGTGACGAAGCAGCTCCAGGGCCGCGCCGACGGCATGCAGGTCAAGGACGCTAAGCTCGGCATGGCCCACAACCTCGGTGGGCCCGGCTCTGTGTGCTCCGTGACCATCCTCGGCCAACACGACTAGTCATCGGACGCCAGTAGGGGCGCACGACGGTGTGCCCCTACCGTGGAGGAAGACTCAAGAGGGCTCCCCGACACCGTCGGGGAGCCCTCTTTGGCAGGAGATGCGACCATGAAGATCGAAGCGGCTCTGCCCATGGGTCTGGTCGGCATCGCCAAAGCGGCGCGGGAAGCAGAGGATCTGGGCTACGACGGCATTCTCTCCTTCGAGGCCGGCCACGACCCGTTCCTGCCGCTGGCCCTGGCGGCCGCCGCCACCGAGCGTGTCGACCTGGGCACGGCGGTGGCCATCGCCTTCCCCCGCAGCCCGATGACGGTGGCCCAGATAGCCTGGGACCTCCAGGTCTTTTCCCGAGGGCGCCTGCTGCTGGGCCTGGGCACCCAGGTCAAAGGCCACAACGAGCGCCGCTATAGCACCCCCTGGCCGTCGCCGCCGGGCCCCCGCCTGCGCGAGTACATCCTGGTGCTGCGGGCTATCTGGGACTCCTGGCAGAACAAGAGCCGCCCCAGCTTCCAGGGCGAGCACTACACCTATACCCTCATGAGCCCCTTCTTCGACCCCGGCCCAATCCAGCACGCGCACGTCCCCATCTACATCTCGGCGGTGAACCCCTACATGTGCCGCCTGGTGGGCGAGCTGTGCGATGGTGTCCGCCTGCACGGCTTCTGCACCCCCAAGTACCTGAAAGAGGTCGTCATCCCCAACATCGAGGCGGGGGCCAAGAAGGCCGGCCGTTCCCTGAAGGACATCGACATCACCGGCGGCGGCTTCGTCATCACCGGCGAGACAGAGGAGGACGTCGAGCGGCAGAAGCCGGCCCTGCGCCAGCAGATCGCCTTTTACGGCTCGACCCGCACCTACAAGGCGGTGCTGGACCTCCATGGCTGGGGCGAGACGTGCCTGCGCCTCCACCAACTGGCCGCCGAGGGCCGCTGGCCGGAGATGAACCGCGAGATCACCGACGAGATGCTCGATCAGTTCGCCGTCTGCGGTACCTACGACCAGATCGTCGGGCGCATCAAGGAGCGCTGGGGTGGCATCATCAATCGCACCGGCTTCTGGCTGCCGCCCGTCCGCCACGAGGGCGACAAGGACCGGTTGAAGGACCTCATCCGCCAGGTCCAGGCGATATAGCTATCGAACCGCTCGCGGTGAGCCCGCCGAACCATGAGCGGAATCGCGGCCCGGCCGCCACGAGCAGCTTGCCGGAGGACGAGTTGGGGGCGCCTTGTCCTGAGCCGCAGGCCGCCGCCAGAAGAAGGATAGTCGTCAGAATGGAGAACGACGCTTTCCTCATCCTGGTGACCGCGCCCGTGTCCTGCACCATGGCCATAGCGCCGTAGACCAGATGGCCTTGGTGCAATCTGGTCAAGGAGGTGGAGTGGAAATGGGTCGCCTCGATGAAGAACAAGAACGGGCCTGGAAGCAGCTCGCTAGTGAGGTCGGCGGCGAGCTGATCACCAGAAGAGAACGGGGACGACGGTTCCTCGGGCGACATATGCAGTTGGCAGTCGTAGCGAAGGCGGGCACATCCCCCATCGCGCTCGATGTCAGGGTGGAGTACGGAGGCGAGTACGCATTAGATTCGCTCGTGACCCGGATAAGGGCGCCGTACGTGGCAAGAGACGCATTCTCGTTCTCGGTCAAGCGCGTTCGCGCCCGCCTGTCAGACGGCGCGGTGCTCCATGGTATGGCCAGGCTGGCCGGAAGGCACAAGGTCGAGCCCGGGGATCTCGGCTTCGACCGCGACTTCCTGATCACAGCGAATGACACAGCGCAGGTTCGGGCACTGCTTGCGGACCCTAGGCTCTGCGGCCTGATCCAGTCTCAGCCATCCATCGACATCTCGACCGGCCGCCCCGGGTGGCGCCTGTTCAGGAGAGGTGGCTCCCAGCGGCTTTCTGTGCTTCGCTTTGAAGAGGAGGGCGTCATCACCGATGTCCAACGGCTGAAGTCGCTCTTCGAGCTGTTTCAGGATATTCTGAACCAGCTGTGTCTGATTGGGTCAGCCTTCGCAGAAGAGCCCACGCCTCAGACTCTCTCCGCCTACCGCAGGGACTGGTTGGAATGAGAGCTGCCGCCCGCCAGTGGACAGGTCTTGTGCCTCACTCGTCAGATGGGTAATATGTCCTGGGCGGCGAGCCCGCTGAGGCCAGCCCGTCGGTAGGGGAATCATTTCCCGTAGTCTCGCAAGGAGGCGAATATGGCTGAGGTTCGATTCGACGGTAGAGTGGCCATCGTCACAGGAGCGGGCGGCGGTCTCGGTCGCTCCCACGCCATGCTGCTGGCCTCGCGCGGCGCCAAGGTTGTGGTCAACGACCTGGGCGGCACCGTGGACGGCTCGGGAGTTGGCAGCAGTGAGATGGCCAACAAGGTGGTGGCCGAAATCAAGGCCGCCGGCGGCGAAGCCGTTGCCGACCCCCACGGCGTCGACACGCCCGAGGGCGGCGCGGCCATCGTCAAGACGGCACTGGATGCGTTCGGCAAGGTGGACATCCTGATCAACAACGCCGGCATCCTCCGCGACAAGACCTTCATGAAGATGGAGCAAGAGGACTGGGACAAGGTGATGGCGGTGCACCTGAACGGCGCCTACAATGTCACCAAGGCCGCCTTCCCAATCATGCGGGAGAACAACTACGGCCGCATCATCATGACTACGTCCAACACTGGCCTGTACGGCAACTTCGGCCAGGCCAACTACGGCGCGGCCAAGCTGGGCCTGGTTGGCTTCATGAACACCCTCAAGCTGGAAGGCGCCCGCTACAACGTCCTCGTCAACACCATCGCGCCGATCGCCGGCACGCGAATGACGGCCACTGTAATGCCACCGGATATGGTGGAGAAGCTGAAGCCGGAGTACGTGTCGCCCATCGTGGTCTACGCCTGCTCCGAGGAGTGCACCGACAGCGGCATCATCTTCACAGCCGGCGCCGGCTATTTCTCGCGCGCTGTGTTGGTGGAGGGGCCGGGCGTCATCCTGCCGGCCGCCAAGGGCATCACGCTGGAGAACATTCGTGACCGCTTCGCGGACATCAAGAAGCTGGAGGGCGCTCAGCCCTTCAACCAGTCCAGCGAAGAGGTCGCTCGCATCGTTTCCGCCCTCTCGGCGGCGGGGTAGACCCCAGAGTCGGATAGAGACAAGTGGGGCGTCCATTGGACGCCCCACTTGCACTCAACAGGGCCTGATATGCGGGTCCTTTCTTGTTACCTTTTCGTCGTTCGCGCGTTGGCCAGCTCTTTCTCTTCTCCGGCGGCTAGCTGGAGGGCTCCTGGTTCCTCGTCCTCTCTACCCACGAGGGCCAAGAATGGCTGTACCACCGCGGGGTCAAACTGCGTGCCGGCGCCGCGTTGCAGTTCAGATACGGCGTCCACCTTGCTCAGGGCCTTGCGGTAGGAGCGTTCGTGCGTCATCGCATCAAACGCGTCTACCACCGCCAGGATGCGCGCCTCCAGCGGAATCTCCTGGCCGGCCAGACCATCGGGGTAGCCCTTGCCGTCGAACCGCTCGTGGTGATGGCGAACAATCGGCACAAGCTCCTGCAGAGCCCCGATCTCCGATGTGATCATCATACTACCCAGCGGCGAATGCTCTTTGACCTTGGCGAACTCATCTTCAGTCAGCGTGCCCGGCTTGTTGAGGATGTGCCTGCTGATCCCGGCCTTGCCAAGGTCGTGCAACAGGCCGGCGAACCGAGTGGCTCGCACCTTATCGGGCGGGAGGCCCATCTCCTCGGCGAGGGTCGCCGCCCGGTCGCTGGTGCGTTCCTGGTGTCCGCGAACGTACGGGTCCTTGGCCTCGGCCATCACCCCCAGCGCGATGATGGTGCGCCGGTTCAGCTCGGCAAGGACGCCGGGCACACCGAGCTCATGGAGGGCTGTTGCCAGGGAGCCGGCCGCGCTGGAGACCGTTCCCCTCTGCGTCTCACGCAGCATCTCTGCTGGAGGAGCCAGCTCCTCGATGGCATACGCCTCCGCCATCGCGTCGCGGGCCCTTGCTGTCCACTTTGCGGCGTACAGGGCAGCGTCGGCTGCTTTCACCAGTTCGTCCGCGGTGCTTCCATCTTCGGGGAAACAGGCCACGCCGGCGCTCACACTGAGGCAAGCCGCGGCCGCGCCGTCCTTCCGTTTGAGGCAGTTGGTGATACGCCTGTTGATGCGGCTCACCGCGGCCTGCGCTGTTGCTGAATCGGCGTGCGGCAGTATCGCGGCAAACTCATCGCCGCCGTAGCGAAAAGCGACGTCTGAGCGGCGCAGGCCCGATCGAATGCTATCAGCCACCAAGCGCAGCATTTCGTCACCTGCTTGGTGGCCGCGGGAGTCGTTGAAGCACTTGAAGTTGTCGACATCCATCATCAGGACTGCGAAGCCGTGCTTGTAGCGCTTGGAGCGCTCTGCCTCTTCGGCCAGGCGCTGATAGAAGTGGGCGTGGTTGTAGAGGTCGGTGAGGCCGTCGGTGACGGCCCTCACCTCCAGCTCGGCTTGCAGTCTCTCACGCTCCTCTTCCATCCGCTTGCGCCGGCTGATGTCGCGTGTGACGCCCAGGATCCCGACAGGCTTGCCATCTGAGTCGCGCAGCCACCTCATGTTCATCTCGGTCCAGATGGTGGAGCCGTCCTTACAGTACATCTCGAGTTCCAGCTGCCGGGTCCGGCTCGTGTCCTTGTCCTCTGCTCTTGCCGTGACCAGTTCCTCTGCAAGGGTCTTCCTGGAAAGCTCAAGAGAGGCGGGAGTCATGGCGTCTGCCCCCGAGAGGCCCACCATCTCCTCAACGGTGTAGCCTCGCATACGCGTGATGGCGGGGCTCATATACGTGTATCGCAGGCTTAGATCCATGGTCCAGATGAGGTCTGATGTGTTGTCGGTAATTAGACGCAAGCGTGCCTCATTCTCTCGCAGGGCCTCCTCCATCTCCTTGCGCTCGGTGACGTCGCGGCCGGTGATCTGGATGCCGGCGTACTGGCCCTCCTCATCGAAGAGGGGGTAGCCGTTCCATTCCACCACCCTGGTTCCCATGGGCGTGGTCGCGCGGGTCACAAGCCCTGTGACCAGCTTCCTCTTTGTCCTGGCGTCCCGGATGGACTGGGCGGTGAGCTCTATGTCCTCGGGATGCACGTATGCTCTGGAGTCAGTTCCCAGGAGCTCCTCTCTAGACTTCCCGAAGAATTGGCAGGCGGCGTCGTTGAGGAAGGTCCAGTTGCCATGCTTATCCAGCCTGGCGATTATGTCGCCTGTCAGGTTGGTTGTGGCGACGTATTCATCGCTGCGGCGGGTGAGCTCCACGGTGTGACGAAGGTTTTCCAGGGTTAGACCCATAGTCAGTCCGATAGGGGCGAGAAGCATTTTGTCCCTAAGGTCAGAAGCTCTTCGCACGCCAACCAGAACCAGGAGGCCGACTATCTTGTCCAGAGAGAGTAAGGGGACATACGCTATCCAGCTACGGCTGCCGCTAGCAGATTGCCAAGGATGGTCCTTACTCATCGGGGCCACGACAACCTTGCGCTCGGCGATGGACTGCCGCGCGTCCTGCTGTTCCCAGGGTAGGGACGAGTCGTCGGCCATCGCGTCAGGCGGAATACCATGCGCGCTCATGGTGGTCAGCGAACCGTCCTCCTGGGTCCTCCATAACAGGGCCACCTTTTCTGCCCCCAGGAGCTCGGCCAGTAACCGCACTGCCCTTTCGCAGGCGCAACCGAAATCGCCGGTCGCGCCAAGGTCCATGGCCAGCATGGTTGGGTAGGCTGCCTCCTTGCGGAGCCTCCAGCCATACCAGAAGCCAAACTCGATGCCCAGCGTGGCGACGACGTAGCCCCCTACAGCGTGGCTGACAACCGCGGCCAGCCACGATATGCCCAGGAGGAAGTGGGAGAGAGGAATGAGAGCCGTCACGGCCGGGTAGACGACCAGGCGCGTCCGCAGCTTAAGGGCCCGCATCATGTCCAGGGGATCGCGGCCCAAAGGGTACGTATCGTTGCGCTCGGGCGTAGGCTCCGTTCCTTGAGCCGCCGGTGCTAGCGGTTCGTCGGCCATCGCTCCTCGTTCTCCTCTTATGGGCGGACGTGGTCTCGCCAGGGCCAGTTTCGCTGAGGCGGATGCAGCGCCGGATGCCGTTCCTTCACGGATGCGCTACCTTCGCTCAACGAGATGACGTTCTTGCCGTTAGTTCTATTACGTAAGACGCTGGGCCGACGAACAGGTTACAGGCCCGCGCGCGCCAATCCAGATCACGCAGGAACAGGCGCGAGGCACAAGGAGCGCGTGGGCCTGTCACGTAATCCGTGAATTGCGTCCGGCAGGGGACAGCTATAGAATGCAAAGAGCCGCTTCGGAAGAAGCGCAAGGAGTGACCAAACATGAGACGCTGTCTTCTCTTGCTAGTGGTTGGCGGGCTGGCCATTATCCTGGCCGCAGCGGCCTGCAATGACGGCGGCGAGAAGCCAAGCCCGACATCTACCGCCGTGGCGACGCCCACGCCGGCGGAGCCCCCATTCACGTTTGAGGGGCCGGTGGGCATCGACCTAAACACCTACGGCGTCTTCCACAATCAGGGTGAGGAGATCCACTTCACTATCTTCGTCGGCGTCAGCGAGCCCATGACCCTCTACTACCGCACCACCCAACGCTACGACATCGTTGTCACCGACTCAGAGGACAAAGAGGTCTGGCGCTGGTCCAAGGACAAGGCTTTCGGTGAGGTGCTGGAGCAGGTTGACCTGGAGCCGAACGAATGGCTGACCTTCGACGAGCTCTGGGCTCAGCGGGACAACGCCGGCCAGCCCGTGCCCGCCGGCAACTATCGCGTGATGGCCACCAGCGCCCACTGCGACGCCGCCCACGAGAACTGCGGCCAACTCAGCGCCTCCGCCACGCTCCAGCTCCGCACTCCCTGAGGGGCCGCTGCCGCCCGACATCCCGCGCATCCCAAGCTTGTCGAAGGCTGGGCGGTGGACAAGCCGTTGCCGCCCGCTGGGCGACCGCCGATAATGAACTTGGTAGCATCCTTCAACTTTGAGGGTATTTGAAATGAGCAAGCTGGCCGACAAGATCCGGAAAATCACCCGCGTGGAGCCGGCGCCCCTGGGCTTCGGCGTTGCGGTCGCCCGCCCGCGGCCGCCCTCGCTTCTCCTGATGGTGCACGGGCCTGCGTCCGGCATGCGGCCGCCCGTCGACCTGGCGAGCCGCGGCCTCGACGCCGTCCTCGTCTCTCTTGACCCGGAGAAGGAGCCCACCGAGGCAGGCCGTTGGGTCAAAGCCGCCGGCGATCTCCCCTGCGGTCTGCGCATTCCCTCCGCCGGGGGCGAGACGGTGGCCGCCCTGAAGCAGGCAGGCGTCGACTTCCTGGCCGTCGAGGCGGAGGCCGCCGGCGCCGGTGTTCTGTTGGACACAGAGATCGGATACGTACTCGCTCTGACCGACGAGCCGTCGGACACCGTCTTGCGGGCCATGGCCGACTTCCCGCTGGATGCGTTGTGGCTGGCCGATTGGCACGGCCCCCTGACCGTGCGACTGCTGCTCGAGCTGCGGCGGATCTACCTCCTGGCCCGTGCGCCCCTGCTCGTTCCCGTTCGCGCTGATATCGGCGGCGGCGATCTGGAGGCCCTGCGGGACGTCGGTATCGTGGGGGTGGCTGTCGACGGCCACGAGTCCGGCGCCTGGGATGGGCTGGCGGCCCTGCGCCAGGCCATCGATAGCCTGCCGCCGCCGCGGGCCCGTCGCCGCGAGGAGCGGCCGGACGCTGTGCTTCCCGTTAGGGCAGTGGCGTCTTCATCGGCCGAGGAGGAGGAAGAGGAGGAGGGGGAGGACTTCCCGTAGGGGAGAACCAAGAACTAAGAACCTAGAACCTAGCACCTAGCACCTAGAACCTACGCAAAGCATGGGTTCCAAGTTCTAGGTTCTAACGTGCCCCCTCCAGCTCCTGCACGATGCGCAAGGACTCTCGCGCGTGGATGGTCATGTCCGTGTCGCTCTCGATGACGCCCCGGATGATCCCCTGCTTGTCGACGACGAACGTGGTGCGGCGCGCGGTGTAGCGCTCGGGGTTCCAGACGTCGTAGGCCTTGATCACCTCGTTTTGGGGCCAGTCGCTGAGCATGGGGAAGGGCAGCTTCAAGCTCTTGGCGAAGATGCCCGCTGATGGCCAAGGGTCGATGCTGATACCGAGGACCTCGGCATTGGCCTTCTGGAACTCCGCGTACGCGTCCCGGAAGGCGCCCAACTCCTTCTCTCAGCCGCCGGTGAAGGCCAGCAAGTAGAAGGCGATCACCACGTTCTTCTGGCCGCGATAGCTCTCCAGGCTCCATTTCTGGCGCTGGCCGTCCATCAGGGTGAACTCCGGCGCCTTATCGCCCACTTTCAGCGCCATGCGCGTCTCCTTTCGCAACGGATCGGGGTCATCTTCCATTGTGTCAGAGGCGCGAGAAGGGGGCAACGCGGGATCTGTCAACGGATTGGGGAACGGATTAACGGACGGCAGCAGCGCCGTCGGTTGGTTCCTGACCGGCGTTTTCCCATCCGGTCAGCGAGACTCGAATGGCCGTAGGTCGGGGTCTTCAGACCCCGACGCCCTCTGGCGAGGGCGTCCCCATGGTAGGGCGTCCCTCGCGGGCGCCCGCCGGCGAAGCGGGCAGGGGCGAGCCCTGCCCCTACGTCTACCGGGCCACCAATTCGTTAATGGCCATAAGGCGGGGGGCATCGTATCCGGCCCCATGCCCCAGCCTTTAGGCTGGGGTCGATTGTGCAGCCCCCTCACACGTAGGACGCCACCAGGTCCCCCACCTCGGATGTGCCCAGGCCCATGCGGCCGGCGTTGAGCGACTTGATCTTGCCGCTGGTCAGCGCCGCGATGATGGCCCGCTCGATGCGCTGCGCGGCCCGCTCCTCGCCGAGGTTCTCGAGCAACATCTGCGCGGCAGCGATGGCCGCCAGCGGGCAGATCACGTTCTGCCCCGTGTACTTGGGCGCGCTGCCGCCGATGGGCTCGAACATGGAGACGCCCTGCGGGTTGACGTTGCCGCCGGCCGCGATGCCCATCCCGCCCTGGATCATCGCCCCCAGGTCGGTGATGATGTCGCCGAACATGTTCTCCACCACAATGACGTCGAACCATTCGGGGTTCTTCACGAACCACATGCAGGTGGCGTCGACGTGGGCGTACTCGCGCTTGATGTCGGGGTAGTCGGCGTCGCCCACTTCGTTGAAGGCGCGCCACCAGGTATCGTGGACGTAGGTCAGGACGTTGGTCTTGCCCACCAGGTGCAGTTGCTTCATCTTGTTCCGTTTGCGGGCCACCTCGAACGCGTAGCGGATGGCCCGCTCGGCGCCGAAGCGGGTGGTTAGGTGGACCTGGGTCGACACTTCCTGGGGCGTGCCCTTGTATTGAAAGCCGCCCATCCCTCCGTACAGCCCCTCCGTGTTCTCCCGCACCACCACGAAGTCGATGTCGTCGGGCCCCTTGTCCTTGAGGGGACAGTCGACCCCGGGGTAGAGCTTCACCGGACGCAGGTTGAGGTACTGGTCTAGCTCGAAGCGCAGGCGGAGCAGGATGCCCCGCTCCAACACACCGGGCGCCACAGCCGGGTGCCCGATAGCTCCCAGATAGATGGCGTCGAACCGCCGCAGCTCTTCGAGCGCGGAATCGGGCAGCGTTTCGCCGCTCCGCAGATAGCGTTCGCCGCCCAGATCATAGGTCTGGGTTTCGTAGCGGAAGCCGTCGGCCGCGGCCACCGTTTCCAGCACCTTCAGGCCCTCGCGCACGACCTCGGGGCCGGTGCCGTCGCCGGGGATCACAGCGATACGATACATAGGGCGTTGTTCCTCCTGCCCTGACGCTAACGTGCCCCGAAAGGGGCTTGCAGGGCCAATGTCCGATGCTTGAGTTCAACTCTGCGGGATGAATCCCGCAGCTTCCCTGAAGCTGAGGGTTTCAACCCTCAGAGGTGTTTTCTAAGGCCTTAGACCTCGAGGCTAACGTGGCGACCATAGGGGTCGCCGCTACACTTGTTCCCGGCGCTACGCCTTGCCCTGTCGGCCGCCGCGAAGAGCGCGGGCCTGCTGCTCGGCCAGCTCGCCGAAGACGGCCCGGAAAGCGATAAGTCCGCCGCAGGCGAAGGCCACCATGATAGGGTAGGTGCGCCAGTGCTTGAGGTTCTCCGGGCCCAGGCCGTAGAGCACCGTGGCCGCCGCCGCGATGAGTCCGGGGATGAACCACAGCGCGGTGAAGAAGCCGGCGGCCAGCCGAGCCAGCCGATGCTTCGCCCCGAAGACGAAGTCGCCGGCCACGAGCCAGGTCAGGCCGGCAAACCCGGCCAGGCCCAGCACTCGCTCGTAGACCGTGGCCTCGCCGGTCTTCCAGAGGGTGAGGAAGCCCTGGAAGCTGGTCACCAACGTGGCGCGGGTCGGGCCTTCCCTCCCGCTCTCCTCGTCCGCCCAGTCGAAGAGCTCGTCCTCCACCTTGCGCCCGATCCGCCGCAGTCGCATGAACAGCCTTCGAAACGCGCTCACTGTTACACCCCTGCTACCTTACTACGAGCGCTTTCCGGTCGCCAGCCGCCGCCTGGTGTACTCCACCAGGCCGCCGGCGGCCAGCAGCTCCAGCATGAACTCCGGGTAGGGCTTGGCCTGGAACTGCGTCTCCTTGGTTAGGTTGCGGATGGCGCCCGACTCCAGTTCCACCGCCAGCTCATCGCCGGGGTCGCTGCCATCCACCGCCTCCGGGCACTCCAGGATGGGCAGGCCCAGGTTGATGGCGTTGCGGTAGAAGATACGGGCGAAGGTCTTGGCCACCACGCAGCTCACGCCGGCGCCGCGGATGGCCAGCGGCGCATGCTCGCGCGAGGAGCCGCAACCGAAGTTCGTCTCGGCCAGGATGATGTCGCCCGGCTGTACCTGCCCGGCGAACTGGGGGTCGACGCCCTCCAGGCAGTGAGGGGCCAGCTCCTCGGGTGTGTACATGTTCAGGTAGCGGGCCGGAATGATGACGTCGGTGTCGATGTTGGCGCCGTATTTGTGGACGCGACCGCGTAGGTTCATTGCGCCACCTCCTCCGGGCCTGCCAGGCGGCCGGTTAGCGCGCCTGCGTGTCAGAGGCTTCGAAATCGCACACCGCTAATTCAGCCCTTCGTCCTGGCGGGCCGACGGCCGCGTGTTCGCGCATCCCTTCAGTAAGAGCCAGGAGCTTCTTCACTACCTGTGGGCTGTAGTAGCGCTCTCCGCACTGTTGGCACACATCAGCCGGCACGTTCTCTACGGCCAAGTACAGGTTGCCCTCGGTGTATAGATCGGTGACAAGCTGTTCCCTGGTATGCGCGCCACAAAAGTAGCACTTCACTCTACACCACCTCCTCCGGGCCCGCCAGGCGGCCGGCGATGGCGCTGGCGGCGGCCACCGCCGGGTTGACCAGATAGACCTCCGCCTTGGGGTGGCCCATACGGCCCGGGAAGTTGCGGTTGCTCGTGCTCACGCAGCGCTCGCCCTCGGCCAGGACGCCCATGTAGCCGCCCAGGCAGGGCCCGCAGGTGGACGTTGACACCGCGCAGCCCGCCTCGGCGAAGACGGTGAGCAGGCCCTCCCTCAGGGCCGCCAGGTAGACGTCGTTGGAGGCCGGGATCACTATGCAGCGCACCCGCGGGTGCACCTGGCGCCCCTCCATGATCTGGGCGGCCAGGCGCAGGTCGGAGAGGCGGCCGTTGGTGCAGGAGCCGATGAACACCTGATCGATCTCCACTCGCGGCGCCTTACTCAGCGGCACCACGTTGTCGGGCGAGAACGGCAGGGCGACCATCGGCTCCAGTTCGCCCACGTCGTACTCTCGCTCCTCAATGTACTCGGCGTCGGGGTCGGGCTCGTAGACCCGCCACTCGCGCTTGGCGCGGGCGCGGACGTAGTCCAGGGTCGTGGCGTCGGGCAGCATGAGGCCCGCCTTGCCGCCGGCCTCGATGGTCATATTGGTGATCGTGAAGCGCTGCTCCATGCTGAGCTGCGACAGCGCCTCCCCCTGGAACTCGATGGCCCGATAGAGGGCGCCGTCCGTTCCGATATCCCCGATGGTGCTGAGGATGATGTCTTTGCTGCCCACCCAGGGCTTGGGCTGCCCGTGGTAGGTCAGCCGCATCGTGGGTGGGACGCGCATCCAGATGTCGCCGGTCGCCATGGCGCAGGCGATGTCGGTGGAGCCCATGCCGGTGGCGAAGCAGCCCAGGGCGCCGTAGGTGCAGGTGTGCGAATCGGCGCCCACCACCACGTCGCCGGGAAGCACCCACCCGTCGTCGGGCAGGAGCACGTGCTCGATGCCGGCCCGCCCCTGCTCGTAGTAGACGATGCCCTGCTCCAGCGCGAACTCGCGCATGGCCTTGGCGTTCTCGGCGCTCTTGATGTCCTTATTTGGCGCGAAGTGTGACGGCACCATCGCCACCCGCTGCGCCTCAAAGGGCTTCTCCACCCCCAGCCGGCGGAACTGGCTGATAGCCAGGGGCGCCGTCACGTCGTTGGCCAGCACGAAGTCCACCCGGCAGTTGATCAGCTCGCCGGGCCGCACCTCCCTGCGATCGCAGTGCGCGGCCAGGATCTTCTCGGCCAGGGTCATGCCCATGAGGAAGCCTCTCTAGAGGGTCGTATGATCTTCAAGATAAACATATCGTATCTCATTCACTGGTGCACCCGCTGCAGTGCCTCCGGTGTGAGGTCGGCCGCGTCCCACGAGAGTAGCTCGACCTTGCAGGTGAGGGTAGCGGTTCTCCCGGCAAACCGGCTGGACAGCTCCGCTAGCACCGAGCGGTGGACATCGTCGGGCACGTCCCAGGTGATGGCCCACGTTCGACGCTCGAGAGCCGCCAGGGCTGCATCTGCGCTCTCTCGCTCTTCATATCTAACCAGCGTTTCGAACCTGCGCGGCGGTACGATCATGGCGATGCCCAGCTCCGGCTGGACCCACCGCATGGCAGTTGGAACGCCGCGCGCCCTGATGGCTTGACCATAGGCCCACGTCATGCTTTGGGCCGACGGCTCGAAGCGGTCCACGATGGAGACGAACTTTTTCCTGGCCGTGGCGCCGACCTCGAGGAGCGCATCCTGCAGCCTCTCGATCAGATGCAGCACGTGCACCGCCAGCACGGCGTCGATGCTCTTCGGCCGGAAAGGCAGACGGCACACGTCGCCGAGGACCAGGCGTTCCAGCCCCTTAGCGCGGCCCTGGTCCAGCATCTTGCGCGAGAGGTCGACGCCCACCACCTGGATGCCGCGGTCGATCAGCGGCACCGCCAGGCGACCGGTGCCCACACCGAGCTCCAGCACCGACGAACAGTCCGAAAACTCCTCCGCGAGGGCCTCTATGGCTTCGGGTCGAACCGCCCGCCGGGTAGTATCGTAGGCGCCCGCTGCGCGGTCGAAGCACACACGTCACTCCTTGGTCGTGGCCCGCGCCTGGTCGCGCAGGCGGTCGACCATCGCCTGTACCTCTCGCGGACGGGGGATGCCGCGCAGGGCGAACTTGCGCACGGCCCCCGCTGTCTGGCATTCGATGTCGCCAAAATCGAACACTGTGTTCAGGAGGCCGGAGCGCAGTACGGTCATGTCCTCGATGTCCACCAGGTCGGCGGTGGACATCTGGAGGTGGAACCAGTGCTTCTTCACGCTGTCGATGATGCGCTGATTGGTGATCACCCAGATGTCGTTGTCGTAGCGATACTTGAAGAAGTAGAGCCGCACCGCCCAGTAGGCCAGCCAGGCCAGCGTCAGACCCAGGGCAATCCAGAGAGGGATGTCGTTGTCCGCCCAGTCGAAGCGCAGCATCGCCCACCACAAAACGATCGGCGGTGCCAGCCCAGCCACTGCCCCAGCGATGAGCTTGGGCCAGACGAAGAGCCAGTGGCGTCGGGCCAACGTGAGGAGTTCCTCGCCCTCCTGCAGCGGGAAGGGAAGCTTCATCGCTCCGCCTTCGCCGGCGTGGACCCATGAATGTAGGGGCGACCTTTAGGTCGCCCGCGGGAGGCCTGAAGGCCTCCCCTACATTTGCCAGCACGGGCTTCCGAATATGGTTCTGGCTGCTCAATGACCATTGGGTCCGCCCCTAACTATCACGTCAACCCGCCGCCTGCGCCGAGTGCCCTTGAGTGGAAAGCAGGTGGTTCAGCGCGTTGAGCAGCGCCTTGGCCGAAGCCACCACGATGTCCGTGTCGCCGCCGCGTCCCACGAACGTCTGCCCACCGCTCTCGATGCGCACCGTAACCTCGCCGATGGCGTCGATGCCCTCGGTCACGCTCTTCACGGCGAATTCGGTGAGCTCGTTGGGAACGTTCAGCAGGCAACTGATGGCCTTGTAGGTCGCGTCCACCGGGCCCGTCCCGACGGCGGTGTTCACCAGGAAACCGCCATCCGGCCCAATGAGGCGCACGGTGGCGGTGGGCACCAACTGGTTGCCGCAGGACACCTGGAGCAGGTCCAGCCGGTAGAGCTCCTCGAAGGTGCGCCGCTCCTCGGCGACCAGCGCCTCGAGGTCGCGGTCGTCGATCTCGCCCTTCTTGTCGGCCAGCTCCTTGAAGGCGACGAAGATGCGGCCCAACTCAGCTGAAGTCACCTCGTAGCCCATCTCGTCCAGGCGAGCCTTCACGCCGTGGCGGCCGGAGTTCTTGTTCAGCACCAGGATGCCGCCGCGGGGCAGGCCCACGTCGCGGGCGTCCATGATCTCGTAGGTCTCCAGCAGCTTGAGGATGCCGTGCTGGTGGACGCCCGACTGGTGGCGGAAGGCGTTGGCCCCCACGATGGCCTTGTTGGGCTGCACCACCATTCCTGTCAGGTCGGACACCAGACGGCTCGCCTTGTGCAGCTGTGTCGTGTCCACGTTGGTGCTCAGGCCGAAGAGGTCGTGGCGGGTCTTGATGCCCATCACTACCTCTTCCAGCGAGGCGTTGCCCGCCCGTTCGCCGATGCCGTTGATCGTGCACTCCACCTGGCGGACGCCGGCGTGGACGGCGGCCAGGCTGTTGGCCACCGCCAGGCCCAAGTCGTTATGGCAGTGGACCGAGATCACCGCCTTGTGGATGTTGGGCACATTCTCCTGGATGCCGCGGATGAACGCCTCGAACTCGTGGGGGATGGCGTAGCCCACGGTATCGGGGATATTGACCGTCGTGGCGCCGGCCGCGATGCACTCCTCCAGCAGCGTGTAGACGTACTGAACGTCGGAGCGCGTGGAGTCCATAGGCGAAAACTCCACGTTGGGGCAGTACTTCTTGGCCCGCGCCACGGCCGTACGGGCCATCTCCCGTACCTCGTCGCGGTTCTTCTGTAGCTGGTGCATCATGTGGATGTCGGAGGCGGAGAGGAAGACGTGGATGCGGGGCTCGGCGGCCTGCTTCACCGCCTCCCAGCAGGCGTCCACGTCCTCGGGCACCGCCCGCGCCAGGCCGGCGATGACCGCCCCGCGCACTTCGCGGGCGATCGTGCTGACCGCTTCCAGGTCGCCCGGCGACGACGCCGGGAAGCCCGCCTCGATGATATCCACCCGCAGACGCTCCAGGGCGCGGGCGATCTCCATCTTGTCGTGGGCGTTGAGGGCGACCCCGGGCGACTGCTCGCCGTCGCGCAGAGTCGTATCGAAGATCAGTACCTTGTCTTGAGATGACATTTGTTTTCTTTCCTCCTCATCCTCAGCCTGCTGAGCCGAAGGCCGGCCGGCCTAACGGCGGCAGGCGCGTCTGCACATGCTGGGCGGGGCCCTCACTCCGCCTGAGCGGAGGAGGGCCGGCTAAGGATGAGGGTGTGGCGATGTTCTCTAGATGCGTCCATTTCAGAACTGACCCCAGAAGTCTTCGTCCAGCGTGAAGACGACGAGAGTCTGCTTGCTGACGCCGATCCCTTTCAGAATCATGAGGTCCGTAAGCTCTTTGCCAGTTATCAACCCAACTTGTTTGGTCGTTCGGTAGAGCTTGGCCACTTCATGAGCGTCACGAGCGAAGCCGCCCGTACTGATCAGCACGAGCCTGTCCGCTCTATCCTCCCAATCCACACGCAGGTCTCTGACGGCGCTGGCGCCGAGTTCAGCAACTCCTCGGCCCACACGCCAGACCACTCTTACTGGAGGTCCAATGGAAGGTTCCTTAAGCACGCATTCAGCGTCTACCCCGTTGCCCTCTGGCGACGTCTCGACATTCAGGTTTTCGTGCCCCAGTTTCGCGAAGAAGCGCCGCACAAACTGCTCGAACTGGCTGTCGTCCATGTCCTTCAGTTTCCGCAGAATCGCCTCTCTTGCCGTTCTCTCAGCAGGCTCAGAGTCTGGCTCGGCTGGAGGCTGAACCCGATCTGGCGCGGGCTGGAGGCCTGGCGAAACGGGTGCCACGCCGTTCGACTCACGCTCCGGGAGTGTGACACCCTGCCCTATTCTGTTTGTGGCGATACCGACATCGGGCTGCTCGCTATACCGCGGGGGTTCCTTGGGGGGCCATTCGGCCTTCAGTCGATCTCTACCCTCCTGGGTGACTGGCCAGACCCCCCATTGGGAACGGTCTATCTCCCCTCTGTCGGCCAATGCATTCCTGGCCCAGTCGACACGGTTTCTCCACGTGTTCTCACCGCTCTCGTTCGTGAGGTCGCGGTCTTCCTGGCTGAGCAAGGGGAAGTGCCTTGCGACGGCGTCGTAGATGCCAGGATCGCGCGCGGGAACCGAGCCTCCTCTAACCTCTATTTCGTGGAGTAGATATATCTGGATCGACCGCTCCATGGGCATTGCCATGACAGAACCCTCCGCTGTCTGGCTCGGCGCAGTCCTCCGCTCCGGCCTGCTCCCCTTTCCCCTCATGCCCCAGCCTTAGGCTGGGGTTCTCCCCGCTCCCCCTACTGCCCCAGGATCGTCTCCCACAGATGGGCGTGCTCCTCTTCGTCCAGGAGGATGTCCTCCAGCATGTGACGAGTGCCGGGGTCGCCGAGGCGCTCGGCCAGCTTGATGTGCTCTTTGTACCGCGCTATGGCGTCGTGCTCGCCGGCCAGGTCATCCTCGATCATCTTCTTCACATCGCCGCCAACCTGTATCGGGGCCATCTTGGTGGTGGGAACGGCCTCGTAGTAGTCGATGCGCTCGGCGATCTTCTCGGCATGCTTCATCTCGTCCATCGAGGTTGCCTCGAACCGCTCATCGATCTCCGGGCTGTCGAACCCGGTGGCCATGACGTGGTGGTACATGTACTGGACGATCGCCGCCAGCTCGTACGATAGGTCCTCATTGAGAGCGTCGATCAGGTCCTGGGGTGCCTTGGCCATGGCGTCCTCCTTCTCAGACTGCTAGTCCTTACGCGGGAGCCAGCTCATCATAGCACGCAGTCCCTTGCCCACCTGCTCGATCTGGTGCTCGGCGTTCTGCTTGCGCAGCGCCAGGAAGTGCGGGCGGCCGGCCTGGTTCTCCAGTATCCACTCGCGCGCGAAGGTGCCGCTCTGCACCTCCCTGAGGATCTGGCGCATCGTTTCCCGAACGTGCGCGTCGATGACCCTGGGGCCGCGCGTGTAGTCGCCGTACTCCGCCGTGTCGCTCACCGAGTAGCGCATGTAGGACATGCCGCCTTCGTAGAACAGATCGACGATGAGCTTGAGCTCGTGCATGCACTCGAAGTAGGCGATCTCCGGCTGGTAGCCGGCCTCCACCAGGGTCTCGAACGCGGTCTTGACCAGGGAGGTGACGCCGCCGCAGAGCACCGTCTGCTCGCCGAAGAGGTCGGTCTCCGTTTCTTCGCCGAAGGTGGTCTCCAGCACTCCGGCGCGGGTGGCGCCGATGCCCTTGGCGTAGGCCAGGGCCACCTGCTTGGCCGTCTTGCTGTGGTCCTGGTAGATGGCCACCAGGGCCGGCACCCCGGAGCCCTCCACGAAGACCTCCCGCACGCGATGGCCGGGGCCCTTGGGCGCGATCATTGTCACGTCCACGTTGGGCGGCGGCACGATCTGGTGGAAGTGGATGTTGAAGCCGTGGGCGAACATCAGCGTCTTGCCCGCCGTCATTGCCGGCTCGATGCTCTCGTAATACACCTGCTTCTGGATCTGGTCCGGCACCAGCATCATGATGATGTCGGCTTTCTGGGCCACCTCGGCCGTCTCTAGTACTGTGAAGCCGGCCGCCTCGGCCTCCAGGTAGGCCTTGCAGCCCGGATACTCCGCCACCAAAACGCTGCAGCCGCTGTCCCTAAGGTTCAGGGCGTGGGCGTGTCCTTGGCTACCGTACCCGATTACGCCGATGGTCTTGCCGTTGAGCAACGACAGGTCGGCGTCCTGCTCGTAGTAGCTCTTGGCCATCAGTGCCTCCTTGTCTTCTCCAAAGCCTCCGTCGTCCGGCCTCACCGACCGCTGTAGGGCGGCTCGCTCTCCTGGTAGCGCTGGAAGGGCTCCTCTCCCAGGTCGTGGCGCGCAGGCGTCGAGCTGGCAGGGCCGCGCACCAGCGCCATGCTGCCGGTGCGCACCATCTCTATCACACCGTAGTCGGTGAGCAGGTTGTACATGGTATCGATCTTGTCAGTCTCGCCGGTTACCTCGACGATGATCGAGTCGGCCCCAACGTCCACGATCTCGGCCCGGAAGATGTCCACGATCTCGATGATCTGGCTGCGGGTGTGCGTCGTGGCGCAAACCTTGATCAGGGCCAGCTCCCGCGCCACCTTGGTCTCGTCCGAGATGTCGCGGATCTCCACCACCTCCACCAGCTTGTCGAGCTGTTTCACCACCTGGTCGGCGTCGGTGTTGGCGTCCACCACGAAGGTCATGCGCGATAACCCCGATGTCTCCGAGTGGCCGACCGCCAGGCTCTCGATGTTGAACCCCCGCTGTCGCCACTTGCTGGCGATGCGGTTAAGGACGCCCGGCCGGTCCTCCACCAGGGCAATGATGGTGTGCGGGCGCAGTTCTCTCATGCCGTCGTCACCACTTTCTCCTCTTCGAACTGAGGAAGGTCGATCGTCTCCTGGAGGGCCGCCCCCGGCGGAACCATGGGGAACAGGTTCTCCTCCCCGTGGACCTGGAAGTCGACTATCACCGGGCCCGCGTGGTCGATGGCCTTGTAGATGGCCGACTCCACTTGATGCTTGTCGGTCACGCGCAGGCCCAGGATGTCGTAGGCCTCGGCCAGCTTGACGAAGTCCGGGTTCTTCAGGGGCGTGGCTATCCGCCGGTCGCCATAAAACAGGGTCTGCCACTGGCGCACCATGCCCAGGAAGGAGTTGTTCATGATGGCGAACTTGATGGGTAGGTTGTGCTCCGAGATGACAGCCAGGTTCTGCAAGGTCATCTGGAAGCCGCCATCGCCGCAGATGGACCACACCAGCTCGCCCGGCTTGGCCACCTGTACCCCCAGGGCCGCCGCAACCTCGAATCCCATCGTGCCCAGGCCGCCGGAGGTGACAAAGCGGCCGGGCTTGTCGGACCGGTAGTACTGGGCCGCCCACATCTGGTGCTGGCCCACGCCTGTCACCGTGTAGAAGTCGTCGCCGCTGCACTCGTAGATCTTCTGGATCACGTACTGAGGCAGCACCTCATCCGTCTGGCGGATGGTGACGGACGGGTGCTCCCGCTTCAGCTCGTCCAGGCGGGCGAACCAGTCCGGCCGCTCCTTGTGCGCTATCAACTTGTTCAGCTCGCTCAGGACCGCCTTCACGTCGCCGTGGAGGGCCGCCGCGGGCTGCACGTTCTTGCCGATCTCGGCGGCGTCGATGTCCACGTGGATGATCTTGGCGCCGGGGGCGAAGTCCCGCAGGCGGCCGGTCACCCGGTCGTCGAAACGCATGCCGATACCCAACACCAGGTCCGACTCGCTGATGGCGATGTTGTTCCAGTACATGCCGTGCATGCCCGGCATCCCCAGGTTAAGCGGATGCGAGCCGGGGAAACCGCCGATGCCCAGCAGCGTGGTGCTCACGGGGATGTTGGCCTTCTCAGCGAACTCCCGCAGCTCGTCAAAGGCGTGGGAGATGATGACGCCGTGGCCAGCCAGGATCAGCGGCCGCTCGGACTGCGCGATGAGCTCCGCCGCCTTGTCGAGCTGGTCCAAGTCGGCGACAGCGTTGGGCCGGTAGCCGCGTAGCTCCACGCTCTCCGGATACACGAACTCTGCCCGCTGCTGGAAAACGTCGCGGGGGACATCGATGAGTACCGGGCCCGGGCGGCCGGTGGAGGCAATGTAGAACGCCTCGCGCATCATGCCCGGTAGATCGTGCGCGTCCAGCGCCAGGTAGTTGTGTTTGGTGATCGGTAGGGTGATGCCGGTGATGTCGGCCTCCTGGAAGCCGTCGCGCCCGATAAGCCCGGTCACCACCTCGCCGGTGATGGCCACCATGGGCACCGAGTCCATCCAGGCGTTGGCGATGCCCGTCACTAGGTTCGTGGCGCCCGGCCCGGAAGTAGCGAAGCAGACGCCCACCTTGCCCGTCACGCGGGCGTAGCCGTCGGCGGCATGGGCAGCGCACTGTTCGTGTTTCACCAGGATGTGCTGCATCTGCGGGTACTGGGGCAGGGCGTCATACAAGGGCAGGTTGGACCCCCCCGGCAGGCCGAAGATGTGCTCGACCCCCTCCCGCGCCAGGCACTCCAGGATCATTTGTGCTCCGTTCAGCTCCATCCCTTTTCCTCCCCTCGTGTAGGTTCTGGTTTCACACCGCAGCCTCGAGGCCACGGTCGATTTCATACCATGCCGCACCCTCTGGGGAGCGACGGGTCGCGTCTTCAGCGCTCCAGGATCGCCCCCCGGCTGGCGCTGGTCACCGCCTGCGCGTAGCGGCGCAGGTAACCGTAGTCGATCTTCGGCTTGAAGGGCGGAACCTCTGCCAGGCGGGCGGCCAGCGCCGCCTCGTCCAGGGACGTGTCCAGACGCTGGCCGGGGATGTCGATGACGATCTCGTCGCCGTCCCGTAGAGCGGCGATGGGCCCGCCGGCCGCCGCCTCCGGCGACACGTGGCCGATGGCGGCGCCGCGGGTGCCCCCCGAGAAGCGTCCGTCGGTGATCAGGGCCACTTTGTCGTCCACACCCATGCCGCTGAGCATGGACGTAGGCGATAGCATCTCCGGCATGCCCGGACCGCCCCGCGGCCCCTCGTAGCGCAGCACCAAAACGTCCCCTTCCTTGAAGTCCCGCCTCATAATGGCCTGTGTGCACTCGTCCTCGGAGTTGAAGCAGCGGGCCGGACCACGGTGCTGCATCATCTTGGCGTCCACGGCCGCCGCCTTGACCACCGCCCCCTCCGGCGCCAGGTTGCCGAACAGGACCGACAGCCCGCCCCGCGGCGAGTGTGGCTCGGCGAAGGGGCGAATTACACCGCGGTCGCGGACCGACGCCCGGGCGATGGTCTCGCCCACGCTTCGGCCCGTCACCGACGGCACCTCCGAGTGTAGAACCGACTGGATTTCCTTCATGACCGCTTCCACGCCGCCCGCCCGCTGCAGGTCCTGCAGGTGATGCGGGCCCGCCGGGCTCAGGCGGCAGAGTTGCGGCGTCTGAGCGCTGATGTCGTTCACAAGTGAGAGGGGGAAGTCGGCCGCCGCCTCGTGGGCGATGGCCAGGAAGTGGAGGATGGAGTTGGTGCTGCCACCTAGGGCCGTGTCCACCGCCAGGGCGTTCCAGATGCCCTCGCGCGTCACGATCTGGCGGGGCCGCAGGTCCATCTCCAGCACCTTCATGATCTGCGCCCCCGCCTGCTTGGCCAGGCGGATGCGTCCGGCGTCCACGGCCGGGATGGTGCCGTTGCCGGGCAGGGCCATGCCCAACGCCTCGGTGGCGCAGTTCATGGTGTTGGCGGTGAACATGCCGGCGCACGAGCCGCAGGTGGGGCAGGCCAGCTCTTCCAGCCGGCGCAGCTCCTCCTCCCGCATCTCTCCCTTGGCCACCCGTCCCACGGCCTGGAAGACCGAGATCAGGTCCACCGGCTGGCCGTCCATCTGGCCGGCCAGCATCGGCCCGCCGGACACGAAGATCGAGGGCAGGTTGACCCGCACCGCCGCCATGAGCATGCCCGGCACGATCTTGTCGCAGTTGGGGATGAAGACCAGCGCGTCGAAGCCGTGGGCGATGGCCATGCACTCCACGGCGTCGGCGATGACCTCCCGGCTGGGCAGGCTGTAGCGCATGCCAATGTGGCCCATAGCGATGCCGTCGTCCACGCCGGGCACGTTGAGCTCGAACGGAGTGCCGCCGGCGCCGCGGACGCCCGCCTTCACCGCGTCGGCGATGAGACGCAGGTGGATGTGACCGGGGATGATTTCGTTGTAGCTGTTGACGATGCCGATGAACGGCTGGTTCATCTCGTCGTCGGTGATGCCCAGCGCCCGCAGCAGCGCCCGGTGGGGCGCCCGCTCCAGGCCCCTCTTCACGCTATCGCTTCGTCGTGGCCTATCGGAGCTGGCCATTGCAGTCCCCTTCTAGCCCGCTGAAACGAAATCCCGCCCCAAAGGGACGGGATCGTCCGCCAGAGGCGGATGGTTCCGCGGTACCACCCTTCTTCCCCGGCCTGTCGGGTTCTGACCACCGCTAAACGAAAATCCCGCCCCAAAGGGATCCCGCTGGGGCGGGACGGCGCCACCCTTCTTCCCCGACCTGTCGGAGCTCTCGAGGCGCGCTAACGGACGCCACCCGTCCAGGACTACTTCCCTTCGCCCTGGCGGCTCCGGGGCGAGTTCGAGGGCTCCTGCTGCCGGGCTCCCACCCTTGCTCCGGCTCTCTCGAGCAGGGAAGCGCCTCTACTACTCCCCTTCCACGCCTTTGTCCTTCTCGGCTAAGGTGTCGGCATTGTAGCAACACAGGTTGCCGATGTCAAGAAAAACGATCGAAGCGAGGCAGAGGGGGCCCCCAGCCTGCGTTTCGTGGATGCCGAGACAAGCCGTAGGGGCAGGGCTCCGTCCCTGCCCCCTGCCCGTGGGCGCCCCGCGAGGGGTGCCCCTACGAACGGGGAAAGCTTCTGGCGGGCAGCGAGGAGCGCCGCTACGATAGCCGCGCCAAACCAGGGAGGGAGCGGGCAACCGCTCCCTCCCCTTTGCTCCAACCGAAGCTGCGGGTTTCAACCCGCAGGGCTGAAGTATCTCGTTCCCGCGATGGCCTCGCCTAGGGCGCCACCGTCATCTGACAGGTCACGTTGGCGGCGGTGATCAGCACCAGCAGCGGGTCGTACTTGGTGAGCGGGTCGATGGTGCACAGGTCCGCCAGCGCGCAGCCCGGCACGTAGTGCTCCCAGGCTCCGAGAGAGTCCACCCACTCGTACGCGATGCTGAACTTCCCGCTGATGCAGGCCAGCGCCGTCGCCGGCTCCGTGCCCGTCGCTCCCGTCCACACGAAGTTGTGCCACCCGGCCGGGCTCAAGTTCAGCGTGCGCGTGGTCGTCGTCGTCCCGCTTACGGTGTGCGACGTGCAGTCGAAGTTGTCCGACTCCGTCGCCTCTCCCGCGTCGCTTCCCTCGCCCACGGCGGAGCAGTCCAGGCCCGGATCATCGGCGTCGTCGTTGACCTCGGCGATGGCGTTGGCGGGGTCGACTCTCGCCCCGTTCAGCACGGTGCCGCTGGTCGCCGATACGGTCGTCGCCACCGTCACCGAGACGCTGGACCCGGCAGCAATGGTGGCCGCGGTGCAGTTGATCTCCGGCGTGGTGGTGTCGCCGCAGGTGACGCCGGTGCCCGGCGTCACGCTGACCAGGGTCAGCCCCGTGCCGATGGTGTCGCGGATGGCTACGTTGCTGGCCGCGCCGCCGGTGGCGCTCACGGTAACGGTGTAGCTGATTGCCGCGCCCGTGGCAACGGTAGAGCCGTCAGTGGGGTTGGCCGTCTTGGTGACGCTCAGGTCCAGGGCCCCCACCGTGTGCGACGTGCAATCAAAGTTGTCCGGCTCCGTCGACCCTCCCAGATCGCTTCCCTCGCCCACGGCCGCGCACTCGAGGGTCTGGTCGTCGGCGTCGTCGTTGGCCTCGGGGATGGTGTTGTTCGGGTCCACATACGCTCCGTTGAGCACCGAGCCAGTTGTTGCCGACACCGTTGCCACGACCGTCACCGAGCGGCTCTCCCCGGCCGGGATGCTGGCTGCCGTGCAGTCGTACGGCGACGTGGTGTCACCGCAGGTGACCCCGGTGCCGGCGGTGCCGCTGGCCGGGGCGATCGAGACGAAGGTCAGCCCCGCGCCCAGGATGTCGCGGATGAGCACATTGCTGGCCGCCACGCCCGTGGCGCTGGCCGTAACGGTGTAAGTGATCGTGGCGCCCGTGGCTACGCCGGTGCCGTCGGATGGGCTGGCCATCTTGGTGAGCGTCAGGTCCAACTGCTCACCCACGGTGTGAACGGTGCAGTCGAAGTTGTCTTCCTCAGTGTCCGGGTCGACGTCTGACCCCTCACCCACCGCGGCGCAGTCATGGCCGGTGTCGCGGTCGTCTTGATCGTCGTTGACCTCGCCGATGATGTTGGCCACGTCCACTTCGGCCCCGTTTAGCACCGTGCCGGTGCTGGGGGTGACCGTTGCGTTCACCAGCACGGTCCGCGTGGCCGCAGGAGCCATGACGTCTGTGGTGCAGTTGATCTGCGGCGCTGCCACCTGACAGGTCACGCCCGGGCCGGGCTGGACGCCGCCGACGGCGAGCAGGGTCAGCCCCGTGCCCAGTATGTCGCGGATGGGTACGTCCTTGACCGAGACTGTGGCGGAGGCGTTGGTCACCGTCAGCGTGTAGTAGATGGTGGCCCCCTGCCCCACCGTGGTCCCGCTGGCCGGGGTGGCCGTCTTGGTGATGGTCAGGTCGCCGTTGGCTACGGTCAGCGAGACGCAGTCGAAGTTGTCGGGCTCTTCGACAGGAGCGGCGTCAGTTTTCTCGCCCACACCTGCGCAGTCCACGGCACCTTCGTCGTCGCCGTCGTCACCGTCGGCGTTGCCGGCGTCGACAGCGTCGGCATCGCTTCCCTCTTCTGTCACCTCGCCCGCGCCAGTGCCGTCGATAGGTGGGTCGACCGTCGCGCCCACCAGGGCTGTGCCGACAGCCCCCAGTCGCGCGCTAAAGCTGACGCTCTTGCTGCCGGCGCCCACGAAATCCGTGACCTGGCAATCGAGCAAGTCGTGGGTCCCGTTGGACACGCAGCTCACCCCGCCCGGGCTGGAAAAGGAACCCTCTTGTGTGGCGCCGGTCAGGGCAATGTTGAGATCGATGCCGTCACCAAGGACAGCCGTCGCGGTGTCTGAGTTGACCGTCACTGTGTATGTCACGAGAGTGCCCGGCGCCCAGGTGGTGCCGCTCTCAGTGCTGCCGACGGTCACCGTCAGATCTTCGAGGGGGAGCGTGGCAGCCGCCTGACGGCTCTCGAAGGCCCAGAGCCCAAACGCCGCCGCAGCAACGGCCGCCAGGCCCAAAAATACGAAACTGATTCGCCTCGTTGTCATGCAGACCTCCTTCAACTCAAGAACGCGTTGTTGGTGGGTATTGTTCCCGCGTTCGCTCACATACGTTCACATATTAGACGCAAAAATCAAGATGTCAATAGGCCCAGATACAGGATATCGGTTGCGAACCCGATGCAGGAGCGCGGCCTGACCATAGGGCATTACACTCCTGAGGGTTGAAACCCTCAGCTTGGGGGAAGCTGCGGGGTTCATCCCGCAGAGAACGATACCAGGGTCGGCTCGCGAACCGCCCCACAGACTGGCCGCTCACCCTGAGCTTGTCGAAGGGCGGGCGGTCCATCCGCGTCGCACGTAGGGGCAGGGCTCGCCCCTGCCCGCCCCGCCAGCGGGCGCCCGCGAGGGGCGCCCCTTACGTTGGCACGCGGCATCTCGGCGGGCGCGAAACCGAAGGGGCGGTTCGCGAATCGCTGCCTGCCACGCCAAAAGAATGTAGGTCGAGGTCTAATGGTGACGAATCGGTGGCCCAGGAGACGTAGGGGCAGGGCTCGCCCCTGCCCGCCCCGCCAGCGGGCGCCCACGAGGGGCGCCCCTACGCCAGAAATGTAGGTCGGGGTCTTTAGACCCCGACGCTGATTGTGCGGGGGTCTTCAGACCCCCGCCTACATCGGGTTTGCCAACTCAGCTCTGGCTGCTGAGGCACGTCGGTAAGCCCCCCGCGCACGAAGTCGTTGTTTCATCCCGGCGCGGGCAGGTCCAGCAGCAGCACCTCCAGGGCCAGGCGCGGGTTCACATTCTCCTCCAGCCGTCGCCGCGTCGCCGCCAGCGAGCGCAGGAAGACGGCCACCCGGCGCGGGTCGTAGCGGCCCGCTTCGGCCCGCAGGACATCGGCCAGGTCCACGTTGGAGACCGCCTCCTGGCAGCCGGCCGCCGCCAGCAGCACGTCCCGCCACCACTGGCCCCACAGGTCGAGCAGGCCCAGCACCGCCTCTCGCTGCCGCCCGAAGCGGCCCGCGAGGTCACCGGCGTAGGCGAAGCGCTCGGCCAGACTGCGCTGGGGCAGGGCGCGAATGTCCGTTAAAGCCTCTCGCCGCGCCCGCAGCATCTCTTCGTCAGCCTGCGCGGCGAGGGCCCAGCCCAGGCGCCCGCGCGACAGGCGGGCCAGGAGCTCCGCCCGTGGTTCGGGCAGGCCCCAGCGTTCGACCAGCGCCGCCGCCGCCGCGGCCACGGGCAGCGGCCGCAGGTCCAGCCGCTGGCAGCGGGAGCGGACGGTCGCCCGCAGAAGCTGCGGCCGGGAAGTGATCAGCACGAAGACGACACCGGGCGGCGGCTCCTCCAGCGTCTTGAGGAACGCGTTCTGGGCCGCTTCGTTCATAGCGTCCGCCGGGTCGATGATGATCACGCGGCAGCGTCCCTCGAACGCGCGCAGGCTCACCGCTCGCCCCACCTCACGTATCTGATCGATGCTGATGTCCTTGTGGACGGCGCCGTCGCCGTCCGCCTCCACCGACACCGTCTGCACGTCGGCGTGGATGCCCGCGGCGATGCGCCGGCAGGGGGTGCACTCGTGGCAGGGGGGATCGGCGCCTTCGCAGTTGAGGGCCTGTGCCAGCTCGCGGGCGAGGGTAGCTTTGCCCACCTGCGGCGGCCCGGCCAGCAGGTAGGCGTGCGCCTTCCGGCCGCCCGCCAGCGCCCGCTGGAGGGCGGCCACCGCCCTATCCTGTCCGACGGTTTGCCACATGCTATTGCGCCTCGTAGGGGCCCATGTCCACGGCTTCCCACGACCGCTGGACCCCGTCTATGTCCGGCGTCCCGCCCTGTTCGGGATCGCCCGCGTCGCGGGCCGGGCTCTCCGGCTGCAGGTGGTAGTCCCCGCCCTCGACGTCGACGAACCGAGGGTCGGCGGCCAGGCTGTGCTGGCCGTCGGCCGTCTCGGCAGACCAGGCGTCGCCGGCCACGTCGTCGCGGCTGAAGCAGCCGTCCTCGCGGTCGCTGAATGCGGCCTGGATCTCGCAGTCGTCGCGGCTGAAGAACAAGTCGTAGTCTTCGTCCAGCTCCACGCCTTCTCCCAGGTAGATACCGCCGTTGTTGAAGGCGAAAATGCTGTTTCGGATGCGGAGGGCGACCGGCCCTGGCGGCCCTGATTCCTCCTCCGGATAGGCCACCACCACGCCGTAGTCGCCGTCCAGGCCGCTGCGCGCCACCAGCGTGCTCACTATCTCGTACGCCCCTTCGCGAGCGAAGACGACGCCGGCCGAGCCCGTCGAATGGACGAGGCTATCGCTGATGGCGCCGCCGCGCCACAGCTTGATGCCGTTGCGCTTGTTGCCCCACACTTGGCAGCCCCGCACCTCGATGCCTGACACGGGCCCTTCGTCGCGCGAGTTCAGATCGATGCCGTCGCCGCCGTTCTCGTACACCTGGCAGCCCTCGATGCGGATGTCTTCGCCCATTTCTACGGCGATGCCATCGGCGCCCCACTCACCCGCCGGGCCGTTGTCATGGACGCGGACGTTGCTGATGCGCAGGCCGTTGCAGGGCCCGGGCGTGCAGTCGATGCCGCCGAAAAGGTGGTCGTGGAACTCCGAGTCGCGGATGGTGACGTCCTCCACCGGCCCCTGTTCCGGCTTGCCGTGCTCGCCCAGCGTCATATGAATCCCGACCTCGCCGCCGCTGCTTTCGATGCCCGCGATGACGATGTCCCGGTTGGCCCCTTCCAGGGAGATGTTCCACACGCGGTAGTTCCTCAGCCGGAAGCCCTCCAGCCGCAGGTGCGAGGTGCCGCTCTCGATGGTGAAGGCGCCGCCTGCCTCGCCGCCCCCGTCCAGCGTGACGGTCTCGCCCGCCTTCGCGCGAAAGCCGACGGCCCGATTGGTCTCGCCGGAGCGGGTCAGAGTCACTTCCTCGTGATACGTCCCTTCCCCGACCATGACCGTATCGCCGGGCAGGACGGAATCGGCGGCGTGCTGGATCGTACGCCAGGGGTGTTCGGCGCTGCCGTTGGCGTCGTCGTCGCCGCCCGGCGATACGTAGAGCAGGCGCCCGCCGCCGCTGCTCGCCGTCGGAACGGCCAGCGGTCCGTCCTGCGTCCCGCTCGGCGAGCCGCCCTCCGGCGTCCCGTTGGGCGAGCCGCCATCGCCGCAGGCCGCCAGCAAGGCGATCAGCGCCAGCAGGGCGGCGACCCTGTAGAGACAAATCTTCTCGATCAAGGGAACCTCACGGCTCCGGCGGCCAGACATCGCAGCGCATCAGGTCGTCGTAGGTCTCGCGGCGGCGGATCAGCCGCGCCGAGCCGTCCTTCACCATCACGATGGCCGGCCGCAGGGAAGCATTGTAGTTGCTGGACATCGGAAGGCTGTAGGCGCCGGCCATCGCCACCGCCAGCAGGTCGCCGGCCTCCAGGCGGGGCAGGTAGGCGTCGCGCAGGAGCACGTCGCCCGATTCGCAGAACTTGCCGGCTATCGTCACGCGCTCGCCCTCGCTCGCTTGCCCTGAGCTCGTCGAAGGGCCCAGCTTATTGGCCACGAGCGCTGAGTAGCGGGCGCCGTAGAGGGCGGGCCGGATGTTGTCGCTCATGCCGCCGTCTACGGCCACGTACTTGCGAACACCGGGGATGTCCTTGCTGGCGCCCACGGTGTACAGGGCGACGCAGGCCCGGCTCACCACCGCTCGCCCCGGCTCGACGATGAGCCTGGGTGAAGGCAAGCCATGGGCCCGCTCCGCCTGGCGCAGCGCTCCCACGATGGCTTCGGCGTATTCGGCCACCGCCGGGGCAGGCACGTCCTCCAGGTACTGCACGGCGAAGCCGCCGCCGGGGCTCAGCTCACGCAATTCGAAGCCGTGCCGCTCGGCCATCCGCGCCGCGAAGGCCATGAGCGCGTCGACGGCCCGCTGGAAGGGCTCGACGCCGAAGATGGGGGAGCCAAGGTGAGCGTGCAACCCGACCAGCTCCAGCGAGGGCAGGGCCAGGGCCTGCACGACCGCCTCTTCGGCCTGGCCGGTGCTGATCGTAAAGCCGAACTTGCTGTCCAGGACGCCGGTCGTCGTGTGGTGATGGGTGTGAGGGTCGATGTCCGGCGAGAGGCGTAGCCAGATGGCCTGCCGCTTGCCGGCCTCCTGCGCCAGGCGGCTCAGGAGCGTCAGTTCGTGGAAGTTGTCCACCACCACTCGTCCCACGCCGGCGGCCATCGCCTCGCGCAGCTCGCCCTCCGACTTGTTGTTGCCGTGGAAGCTGGTCCGCTCCGGTGGGAAGTCAACCGAGCGGGCGATGGCCAGCTCGCCGCCGGAGACCACCTCCAGGTTCAGCCCCTCGTCGGCTAGGAGTGCGGCCAGGGCACGGCCCAGGTAGGCCTTGCCGGCGTAGCTGACGGCCGTATCCGGATGGCGGCTGCGGAACTGAGCCTGGAACTCGCGGCACTGGTGGCGCAGCGTGTCTTCGTCGAACACATAGAGCGGCGTGCCGAACTCACGCGCCACCGCCACCGTATCGCATCCGGCGATGGTCAGGTGGCCGTCGTCACCGACAGCGGCCGTCAGGGGCAGGATGCCCGCCAGGGGAAGCTCGTTCAAGGTGCGTGAAGCCTCCTTTGGGTCTGACGGAATTATACGCTGTATCGCATAACGGATGGAGCCTGTCATTCTGAGCGCAGCGAAGAATCTGGGGAGGGGCAGCACTGCCGACGCCCGGAACACTTCGCGCGAGACCCCCCTAGCGAAGCGAGGGTGATGGGCGGCCGCAATCCTTCGACAGGCTCAGCCGCAGGAGGCTGCCCATGCCCCAGCCTTCAGGCTGGGGTCATGAGGTCCCACACCGCTTTCCCGCCTTCCCCCCGCCGCACCACCCGACCCTCGCCCTCCAGCTTCGCCAGGTGGGCCAGGATCTGACCGCGGGCCATGTTCAGTAGCCGGCGGTCGAGCTCCGGGTAGATGTCGTCCATCAGCGCCTGCAGCGTGATGTAGCCGTGGCCCAGAGCGACCAGGATCTGCCGTTCGCGCTCGTGGCGGTGGTCGATGAGCTCCTGCAGCTTGCGGCCGACGTCGTGCACCGGCGGGCCGTGGCCGGGGAGGAGGAGGGCGGCGTCGTAGGCCTTCAGGCGTTCCAGCGACTGCACGTAGAGGGCCATGTCGCCGTGGGGTGGCGGCACGATGGCCACCGTCCCCAGACCCAGCACCGTATCGCCAGTGAACAGCGCCCGCTCCTCCCGCAGGTAGAGGCAGATCGAGCCCAGGGTGTGGCCCGGCGTATGGATCACCTCGAGGGTGACGCCGCCCACGGCGATCGTGTCGCCGCCTTCCACGAGGCGGTCGGCGGTGGCTCGTGCCGCCTCGTGTCGCCAGGCCCGCACCCGCTCCTCCAGCGACCCCGCTGGGGGCAGGTCCTGGGGCGCGTCGTCCTTCCAGTCGCGCAGGGTGCGGTCCTCGCGCGGGTGGAGACAGATGCGGGCGTCCATCGCCTCGCGCAGCCGCGGTGCACCCGACGCGTGGTCGATGTGGTGGTGCGTCAGGATGATGTAGGTCAGCTCGAGACTGGGGATGCCGCGCAGGTACTCCAGGCGCGCCTGTGACGAGTCCTCGTCGGCGTAGCCGGCATCGATGAGGGCGCCCCGGCCGCCGTCCGCGACCAGGTAGACGTTGGGGGCCAGCGGGCCGCTGTAGATGCCGCCGGCGGCCGGTATGCTGTGGATGTGGGAAGTGAGCTCCATGGCCGGCTCCTCAGGCAGCGCCTTTCGGATCGCCTTCCAGGAATTCCTCCCGCAGGATGCCCATCAGCACGGCGTTGTGGAACTGGCCGTCCACCAAGCGCTGCTGGCGCAGCAGCCCCTCGCGCACAAAGCCGCACTTCTCGTAGCAGCGGAGGGCGCGCGCATTGAGCTCGTCCGTGGTCAGGGACACGCGGTTCAGGCGCATCGCCAGGAAGGCGTAACGCAGGATGGTGCGGATGGCGTCGGCGCCGTAGCCCCGGCTCCAGAAAGCCTTCTCGCCGATGAAGATGCCCAGGTCGGCCCAGCGCCCGAGGGGGTTCGGGCGCAACGCCAGGTCGCCCAGCAGGCGGCCGTCCAGCATCTCGATAGCCCACACGATGTCCTCGGGGTTGCGCTGCTCCTCCTCCCACCACTGCTGCTCCTCCTCCATGGTCGGACCCTTGGGCAGGGTGAGCCACCGGAGGATGTCGGCGTCGTTCAGCCAGCGCTGGAACTGGGGCAGGTCCTCTTCGCGCACCGGCCGCAGGCGCACCCTCTCGCCCTCGAGGATACAGTCGGCGTTCATCGCCCAATGTTACCACCGAAGGCGCGACACGAGCCACGGATGTTCAGGCGCGCCTCGCGACTCGCGACAGGCCGGGCTGCGGGTCAGCGCGACGATAGAGCCCCAGCCGAGGCCACTGGGAAGCTCACGGTGAACACAGAGCCTTCCCCGGGCGTGCTCTCCACCCTTACGGCCCCTCCCTGCGCTCGCGTCAGTTGATTCACAATCGCCAGACCCAGGCCAGTGCCGGCCCCCCGCGCCCTGGAAGCATCGACGCGATAGAAGCGCTCGAAGATGTGCGGCAAATGTTCGGCTGGGATGCCCTCGCCCGTGTCGGCCACCTTCAGCGCAAGCACGCCGCCTGCTGGGTGGACGCGGACGCCGATTCGCCCGCCGCGAGGCGTATGGCGCAGGGCGTTGTCCAGAAGGTTTCCCATTATCTGCAACGTGCGCTCCCTGTCCACGAGACAAGGGGGCAGGTCCGCCGGAGTGACTGCCTTCATCTCGATCGCCTGCTCGTCGGCGCGCTGCTGGACGGCAGCGACCGCCTGTCGGGCCAGCTCTCCCAGGTCAGACGGCCTCGTTTCGAGCCGGAGCTCTCCTGCCTCCGCCAGCGAAAGGTCCCGCAGATCCGTGATGAGCTTGCCAAGCAGCACCGCCTCGTCGCGGATGACAGCGGCATGCTCCTCGTCCGGGGCGATGACGCGGTCCAGGAAGCCTTGGGCTGTGCCCTGAATCACGGAGAGGGGCGTCCTGAGCTCGTGCACAATGTCGGTCAGCAGCTGGCGCCGAGCCCGCTGGTCGCCCTCCAGGGTCGCCGCCATCTGGTTGAAGGACCCGGCGAGCTCTGCGGCCTCCAGGGGCGACGTGACATCCACACGGTGGCTGAAGTCCCCCGCGGCGACGCGCCTCGCAGCCTCGGTTAGACGCCGCAGCGGCCGGGTTATGCCGTCGACGAGGAAGACAGCGAAGATGACTGCGACGACCAGCGCCGTGACGCCACCCACCAGCAGCGCCAGCCTCACCCTGTCGAAGAAGCGGTCGCTGAGCGGCGCCGACGTCGCCGGAGTGGCCTGCTGTGACAGTACCACCAGTGTGCCGACCTGCTGGCCGTTGGCGTAGATGGGGATCCGCTGCGTTGCCTGTGGCGTCGGTGCCGCCTCGGCGGCCAGCCTCCCGCCGACCGCCATTGCCGAATCTGCCAGCACCATCGCGTCCGTCCTCTCACCGAGGCCGGTTTCCTGGCTGCTTCGGGGACTTCCCTCGCCGGGCGCGGGCTCGTTGCCGCCAGATCCGCCGGACCCATTAGGGCCGCTCGGGCTAGCAGCGGGAATCGCACTCGGGCTGGCATCTGGGCCGGTGTTGGGGCCGCCGGGGCCAGCGGGTCCGCCAGACCCACCAGGGCTGCTCGGGCTGGCAGCGGGAGTCGCACTCGGGCTGGCGTTTGGGCCGGTGTTAGGGCTATTGGGGCCAGCGGGATCGCTGAGACCGGATGGGGTCGGCGTGCCAACGGGCTCGCCAGACCCGCCAGGGCCGCTCGTGCTGACAGTGGGAGTGGCACTCGGGCCGGCGTTTGGGTCGGCGTTGGGGCTGTCGGGGCCAGCGGGACCAGGCGTGGTCGGTGTGTTAGCGGGTCCGTAGGGCGAGCCATCCGCGCCACCTGGGCCTCCGCGGCCGCGGCCGGGTGACGTATCCCCTACGATGGTGCCGCTGCTGTCCTGCAGTTGCAGGTGGCCGGGCGTCTGCGGGAGCGCCACAAAAACCGACTCAACGTGCTGCCAACTGCCGTTTGCCGCGTAGTAGTCGCCGAGGTTCTGCGCCAGTGTCTCCAGATAGACAATATCGACTCTGCTCACGTAGGAATCGAACTCGCGTGTCGCCGTGCGCTCCGCAACGATCTCGGCGATGCCGACCGCCACGGCGACCACCGCGACGAACGCAAGCATCAGTCGGACACGCATGCTACGCAGCATCGCCGGCCTCCAGTCGATAGCCGACGCCATGGACGGTGAGGATGTACCGCGGCCGTCGAGGGTCGGGCTCCAGCTTCTGACGCAGGTTCTTGATGTGACTGTCGATGGCTCGCTCATAGCCCTCGTAAGCGTCGCCGTGAACGGTTTCCAGCAACTGCAGGCGGGTATGCACCACTCCGGGGTGACGTGCCAGCACCTGAAGGATGGCGAACTCGGTCGACGTGAGGTCGATCCGGCGGTCTGCCAGCCGAACCTCGAAGCGGGCGGGGTCGACGGTCAGCTCACCGATGGTGATGGTCTCCCGCCCCTCCGGCGCGCGCCAGCGACGCAATACGGCGCGGACACGGGCGAGTAACTCCTTGGGCTCGAAGGGTTTGACCACGTAGTCATCGGCCCCCAATTCCAGGCCGACGACTTTGTCCGTCAGGTCGTCGCGGGCGGTGAGGATGATGACCGGCACGTCCGAGGTCTGCCGCAGAGTTCGCATCACATCCCAGCCTGACACCTCGGGAAGCATCAGGTCGAGGACCAGCAAGGCAGGGCGTTCTCGCGCCGCGACCTCCAGCGCCTGCCGGCCCTCGTAGGCGGTCACAACCCGATAGCCGTCCTTCTCTAGATACGCGCGCAGTATTTCGACGATGTGTTTCTCGTCGTCCACAACCATGATTTTCTCTTTGGCCACTCTGTCCTCTCCCGTCCTGCGCCTTACACAGATAGTGTAGCGCACACTTGTGGATATTTCTTGGAGATCGTGTGGACATTGCGCGTCTTTTCGCGTTTGCTCTTCCCGACCCCAAGCTCCATCAAATCTCCATGGCCGCTACACGTCGGCTACATGCGGGCGCCTTATCCTGAAGATGGAAGCGCGGGACCGGTCCGCAGCCGAGACAAGAAAGAAGGAAGGAAGGAAAAGGAGGCAACAATGTTGAAGAAGCTAGCGTTGGCGGCTGGCGTGGCAGTAGCGGTCGTGGCAGTGACGGGCGTCCTGTTCAGCACAGTGCTCGCCGCCGGCCCCGGCCCGAAGACAGGATACGGCGACGCCATCGGCGGGCGGGATGTTCCCCTGGCGGTGGCGGCGGAGCTAACAGGGCTGACCGAAGAGGAACTGCTCGCCGAGCTCGAGGGTGGCACGACCATCCCAGTGCTCCTGGAGGAGCTGGGTATCGACCTGTCGGTTTTCCACCAGGCAGTAGCCGAGGCCCGCCAGGCGGCCGTTGATGAGGCCGTGGCGTCCAGCACCATAACCCCGGAGCAGGCGCAGGTCATGCTCCAGCGCATGAACGAGCGGCAGGCAGAGGGTGGCCAGGGTCCCTACGGGGCGCAGGCAGGCGCTCGCTACGGGCCAGGCGACGGCACCTGCGACGGGACGGGCCCCCATGGCCCGACGGCGGGTTCCGGGTACGGCGAACCCGGCGATGGCACGGGCCCCGGCCTGTCCCACCGTTACGGTGCGGCCTCGCACTAGCCCCCGCGCGGGATATGCAAGAGAGAGGCGAGGTCAACCTCGCCTCTCTCTTGCATATCCCGCATCGCCGCTACCACAAGTGGTGTTATCATGGGGCGACATGCAAGTGCACGACGAACCGACATTCCGTCTGATCAAGGTCGGCCCGCTGGGCCCGTTCGACAACAACGCCTACGTCATCGTCGACCCCGCCGCCGGCGAGGCGGCCGTCGTCGACATGCCCGCCGCGATCGACGAGGTGCTGGAAGCTATCGCCGACCTGCGGGTCGCCAAGATCATCGTCACCCACACGCACCCCGACCACTGGTTCTCCTACGACTTGCTGAAACAGGCCACGGGCGCCCTCGTATACTGCCACCCGGCCGAGGTTCAGATCCCGCCCGAACACATCGACATCCCCCTCGCCGATCGCCAGGAACTGACCGTGGGCGCCGTGGCTGTGCGGGTCATCCACACCCCCGGCCACACGCCGGGCAGCGTCTGTCTGTTGGTGGGCCGCTACCTCATCGCTGGCGACACCCTCTTTCCGGGCGGCCCCGGCCACAGCGACACGCCGGAGGACCTCCAGCAGACCATCCGCTCCATCACCCAGCGGCTCCACGTCCTGCCCGACGAGACCTTCGTGTTGCCCGGCCACGGCGACGACACCACCATCGGCATCTCCCGCCGCGAGTACGCCGCCTTCGCCTCGCGCCCCCACCCGCCCGACCTCTGCGGCGACGTGCTCTGGGAGACCGCGTGAGCTCGGCCGCTCGTGGTTCGACAAGCTCACCATGAGCGGCCGGAAGGCCCGCCTGATTTTCCCGCTCACCCTGAGCCTGTCGAAGGGTGAGCCGCCCTCAAGCTGCGTTTGCTCATAAGATTCGCCCAGCTTTACAATGGAAGAGCGAGTTTTCGCCCCTAAAATGACCCTCTCGTACGAAAAAACCACACTGCCCAGCGGCCTCCGCATCCTCATCGCCCCTATGCCCCACACCTACTCGGTGAGCGTGGGTATCTACGTGGGGACGGGCTCGCGCTACGAGCGCAAGGAGGAGGCCGGTCTCTCCCACTTCGTCGAGCACCTCTGCTTCAAGGGCAGCGCCAAACGGCCCACCGCCCGCGAGATCTCCGAGGCCATCGACGGCGTCGGCGGCTTCCTCAACGGAGGCACCGACCGCGAGCTCACCGTCTACTACGGCAAGGTGGCGGCGCCTCACTTCGCCCTCGCGCTGGACGTGCTGGCCGATATGGTGAGCGCGCCCCTCTTCCAGCCCGATGAGATGGAGAAGGAGCGCAAGGTCATCCTCGAGGAGCTGGCGATGGTCGCCGACAACCCCAGCCAGATGGCCGACCTCCTCCTGGACGAGGCCCTCTGGCCCGACCAGCCCCTCGGCTGGGACGTCGCCGGCAGCGAGGCGTCGGTCCAGGCCATCACCCGCGAGATGACGCTCGAGTACCTCTGCCGTCAATACGTACCCAACAACCTGGTAGTAGCCGTGGCCGGCAACGTCGAGCCGGCCCAGGTGGAGGACCTGGTGGCTGCCTACTGGGGCGACCGGCCGGCGGGTTCCCCTTCCTCCTGGTTCCCCGCCGTCGACGGCCACGGCCCCCTCTGCGCCGTCCGCTACAAGAAGACCGAGCAGGCCCACGTCTGTCTGGGGGTGCGCGGCGTCTCGATGCACCACCCCGACCGCCACGCCCTGGGCCTCCTTTCGGTCATCCTGGGCGAGGGCATGAGCAGCCGCCTATTCCTGGAGCTGCGCGAGAAACGGGGCCTGGCCTACGACGTGAACAGCTACGTCAGCAACTTCCTAGACACCGGCGCCTTCTCCGTCTACGCCGGCGTCGACCCCACCAAGGCGTCGGAGGCAGTGCAGGCCGTGCTGGAGGAGTTGGCCCGCCTGCGCGACGGCGTCTCCGAGGAGGAACTGCTGAAGGCCAAAGAGCTGTCCAAGGGCCGCCTCCTTCTGCGTCTGGAAGACACGCGCGCCGTGGCGAGTTGGCTGGGCGGGCAAGAGCTCCTGCTGGACCGGGTCTACAGCGTGGACGAGGCCGTTGCCTTCCTGGAGGCCGTCACCGCGGACGACCTCCGCCGTGTGGCCTCCGACCTGCTGGTCACCGACCAGCTCTACCTGGCCCTCGTCGGCCCCTTCCGCAGCGAGAAGCGATTCGCCCGCCTCCTACGGTTGTAGGGCCGGCTGTGTCGCCTGTCTCGTGTCTCGACCGATGCGCGAATCGTAGGGGCGCTGCTTGCCGCGCCCATCGTCATCGTGGGGGCGCCCCCCGTGGGCGCCCGTTCCACCGTAGTCCCACCGTAGGCGCGTCCCCCTGTGGGCGCCCGTCCCACCGTAGGGGCGCCCCCCTGTGGGCGCCCGCCATCGTCGTAGGGGCGCCTCGCGAGGCGCCCAAGGAGCGCCCGATGCCTGATACCGAGACCCTCGTAAAGCAGATGTACTTCGCCGTCGACGCCAAGGACCTGCCGTCCCTGGCCCAGCGCATCCTCGACGGCGGCATCCCCGTCGTCGTCACCTGGGGCAGCGACCAGCGCCGCATCCGCCCCTCGCGCGCCGATGTCAAGCGCGATCCCTACGGCCGCTCCTACATCGAGGTCGAGGGAGAGGTGGAGAACGGGCCGACCGCCCCCACTAGCAATCCGGCCTAGAGCGACCGCCGCTTCTTCCCCTCAAGCTGTAGCATAGCTACAATCGCGCCCAGCAACGGAAGGCCATAGCCGTGGGCTAGAGTAGCATTGAAGCCAGGCTCGTTGACACACACGATAGAATTGGCATTGTCTACAGATTCTACGAGGCGCGGTGCGGTCATCATTAGAGGCTCATTCCGGCTATAATGAGATGCGTCGTATGTGGGCAAGAGACAGGGGCATCATGGAAGCGATACTGCTACCCACATTGGCTGCGATATGGCAAAGGCCGCGATTCGAGGCAAAGCCCGGGGAGAACATATCGAACGCCGGCCCGCTCCCTAAAGCGGACTAGCCCTGGCAGGGCACCAAAGCCGAAGGAAGACCCAAAGGACTTCAGCTTCTTGCGTGACTTCATCGGTCTAGAAGGCCACAAACTCCCGCGGGCGTTAGGGAAGCCCACCACAGCCAGCGCTTTGGTCGCCTACTTCCGCGATTGCGCCGTAGCCACCCAGCGAAGCCTCAATCTGCGGGACGTTTTTGACTCGAAGGACGCCATAGTCTTAGATGCCCCGCCAAACGCCTGGGAGCAGGCGATGAACGGGACGTTGCGCTTTGAGGGGAAGGACGCCGTCGACCTAGCAATGGCGAACCGCATAGCACCCATAGAAAAGCCCGTGGCGCTTGGTGGTCTCTTCATCGTTGGCCGACACAAGACGGCCGTCGGGAAAGTGCAGCGCTACTGCGCTCCTCTGCTTGTAGCGTCAGCTTCTATTGAATCCGATGGTCTAGGAGCAACAGTGTCTTTGGAGGGACAAGGCGATGTCGCCCTGAACCTTGCGCCTCTGGCGGAACTGATGGGGATTGACGACGAGGACGAGATGTTTCAAAGGTTCGAGGTCATTCTGGCCGCCGTGCCCGAAGCCCCTTTCGATGACGCGGATCTCGACCGTCTCTGCCAGATTCTGCGGACGAACCTCGATCTCCCCCTCGAGCTACCTGGCTTCTCCGGATTTGCCACGTCCGCCTTGGCAGAACAAGTTGCAAGCGGGGGAAACCTGAGACTCGTAATGGCAAACGCCGCCTTCATCTCGAAGGAAGCTCAGGAACTGTCGGTTATCCGGGAGCTCGAAGCCATACAGGGCTTGCGGCTGGAAGACACATCACTGGGAGACCTCCTGGAGCCCGAGACCACCGAAGGTGCAGAAGGCGGGGGTCCCCATGATGATAGCGCCAAGGGTGTGACTGAAGAAATAGACTGGCACAAAGACATAGAGGTGATGGAGCTGAGCGACACCCAGCGGGGAATCGTACGACGAGCGAGGACGCAGGATTTGACGGTCGTGACCGGCCCTCCCGGTACGGGCAAGAGCTACACTATCTGCGCGCTCGTCCTTGATCACCTGCTGGCGGGGAAGAAAGTCCTCGTTTCGTCGCATACTCCCAAGGCCGTCGAAGTCGTAGTGGATATGTTACGGCGGGCAGGTGGGGAATTCATCGTTGCTGTGTCCGGCGACCGGAAGCATCAGAAGCAATTAGCAGATGACATAGGCAGACTTACTGGGCCCACGTTCAGACCCAAGCGGTTGCAGCAAGGCGAAATAAGCCGAATGATTCAGCAGTACTACGACCTCAGAGCCGAAATCGAGGACTTGGGGGACAAGTTGGGCGAGGCGCTCGCCACGCAGGGAGACTTCGCCTTCCATCATACTGCGATTACTGGACTCGCTCACATCTCCGACAAGTTTGGACTGTCACCCGAGCTTATTCAACGCATACGGCTAGACAAGGCCGCGAGGTTATTGCAGACCGCCCAGGCGGCCCGCCCGGATGCTTCCTGGTGGAGGCGCTTTCGTGGCAGAAGGGCAATCGAGCAGCTTCGGCGCCAACTACAGGCTACCAAGGAGGTAGGCGTAGAGACCTTACACGATGGCATCATGTTAGTTGAGCACCAGCAAGAACTGTCCGCCATACTACAGCAGATTGACAGTTCGCCCGGACTCCTGGAAGGATGGCTGACTCTGGCCTCCCTGCGGGAGGCTCTGCTCAGCAGCGGCAAGGAGATCTTGCGCGCCCAGCGCGAGGACGAACTGGCGCGATTGTTAGAGCATCACCCGGGGCGGCTCGCTCTAAGAAAATTCGCCCAGGCGCTGAGAACAGCAAGACCCGCAGCCAAACGCCAACTCCTTGAGCAGGTGCCAGTGGAAGTTCTTCTCGTTGCGTTTCCCTGTTGGGCGTCGACCGACCGATTCCTTTCCCACTTCTTACCGTTGCGACCGGGGCTGTTCGACTTAGGCGTAATCGACGAGGCTTCCCAGTGTGACCTTGGTGCCGCGGTACCGACTCTCTACCGTTCGAAACGGGCAGTCATTGTGGGCGATCCACATCAACTTCGTCACGTGTGTTTTCTTTCGTCGGCTGCAGAGACCGCGTCGTTTTCGAGGCACAGCATCGCTCACGCCTATCAGGCCACACACCGTTATTCCCGTAGAAGTCTATTCGACGTGGCGGAGGATGTAGTCCGACAAGAGGCCAACTTCATGTTGGACGAACATTTTAGGTCTGAACCGCACATAATCACATTTTCGAATCGCCACTTCTACGACGACTGTCTCCGCATCATGACCGAGCGGCCTCATTCGGCGAGCAGGCAAGCCATCGAGGTCCGCTATCTTGGCGGCCACCGTGACGCTATTCAAGCCCGCAACGATGTCGAAATCGAGCAAGCTATGACCGTCGTGAGGGAAATAGTAGAGACGGCAAACCGTGGCGGGCCCGTCTTGTCGATAGGCGTTCTCTCGCCATATCGGGATCAAACCAACGCACTGACCAAAGCGGTGATGACAACGTTCAGCCAAGCTGAGATTGAGCGACACGACATCGTTTGCGGTACGGCTCACTCCTTGCAAGGAGACGAGCGTGATCTGGTGATTCTGTCTACAGTAATCGACGCGGCTTTCCATCACGCGTCACTCCGGTTCTTGGAAGACCCGAATCTATTCAACGTAGCAATAACTAGGGCTAAACGCAGCCTGGTTGTCCTGACGTCGGTACGTCCTTCTGACATTCCAGCGGGCTTGCTCCAGTCCTTCCTTCTGCACGCCGAGAGCAAGGCTGTACCAGAGGACCTGCCCGACCGATTCGAGTCAGACTTCGAACGCCAGGTCGCCGAAGCTCTCAGGGATGCTGGGTATCGCGTGATTTCCCAGTACCCTTCGGCGGGATATCGCATCGATCTGGTAGTAACCAATGGCCATGTTTCCGTTGCTGTCGAGTGTGATGGCCCAACTCACTTCCAGGCGGACGGAACGTATACCACGGAGGACGTTCAACGCCACCTGGTGCTGAGTCGTGCCGGATGGGAGATTTACAGGATCCCATACCACTCTTGGATCAGGGATCCGTCTCCACACCTAGATCAGATTTACACGATCTTAAACCGGTCCGGCCAAGCTCCGGCCTGGTAGCGAAGGCCGCCCCCCGACGTGTCGGGGAGCGGCCCTGGGTTCTCGGTACTTGGTCTGCCGGCGGGTCCTAGTAGTCCATCGGCGGCATCTGGGGCATCTGCGCCGACGGCGGCTCCGGGATCTCCGTCACCAGCGTCTCGGTGGTCAGCACCAGGGCCGCGATGGAAGCGGCGTTCTCCAGCGCCGAGCGGGTCACCTTCACCGGGTCGATGATCCCCTTCTCCAGCAGGTTGCCGTACACGTCGTTCTGGGCGTCGTAGCCCCATTCGGCGACCTTGTTCAGGCGCACCGCGTTGGCCACCACCGAGCCCTCTTTGCCGGCGTTCTCAGCGATGAGGCGCAGGGGCTCCTCCAGCGCCTTCTTCAGGATGCGCGCGCCGGTGAGCTCGTCGCCCGACAGCTCCTTGTCCAGCTTGTCCAGCGAGGAGATGGCCCGCAGCAGCGCCACGCCGCCGCCGGCCACGATCCCCTCCTCCACCGCCGCCCGCGTCGCCGAGAGGGCGTCCTCCACGCGCAGCTTCTTCTCCTTCAGCTCCACCTCGGTGGGAGCGCCCACCTTCACCACCGCCACGCCGCCGGCCAGCTTGGCCAGCCGCTCCTGGAGCTTCTCGCGGTCGAAGTCGGAGGCGGCGTCGTCGACCTGCGCCTTGATCTGCTTGATGCGGCTCTGGATGGCCTCGTCGCTGCCGTGTCCTTCGATGATCACCGTGTCCTCTTTGGTGGCCACCACGCGGCGGGCGCGGCCCAGGTCAGAGACCTGCGCGTTCTCCAGTTTGCGCCCCATCTCCTCGGTGATGAACGTGCCGCCGGTGAGGATGGCGATGTCCTCCAGGATGGCCTTGCGCCTATCGCCGAAGGAGGGCGCCTTCACCGCCAGAACGCTGATGGTGCCCCGCAGCTTGTTCACCACCAGTGTGGCCAGGGCCTCTCCATCGCAGTCGTCGCTGATCAGGACGATGTTCTTGGTCACCTGGAGGATGCGTTCCAGGACGGGCAGGAGGTCGGCCACGGCGGAGATCCGCTTGTCGGTGACCAGAATGTAGGGGTCGTCGACAACGGCTTCCATCCGCTCGGCGTTGGTCACGAAGTAGGGGGAGACATAGCCGCGGTCGAGCTGCATACCCTCCACGTACTCGGTCTCCATGCGGGTGCCCTTGCCCTCTTCGACGGTGATGACCCCGTCCTTGCCCACCTTCTCCATGACGTCGGCGATGATCTGGCCGATCTCGAGGTCGTGGCCGGATATCGTGGCAACCTGAGCGATCTGCTCCTTGCCGGCCACCGGGCGGGCCATCTCCCGCAGGGCCTTGATCACCGTCTCCACGCCTCGCTCCAGGCCCGTCTTCAGGGCCATGGGGTTGGCGCCGGCGGCCACGTTCTTCATCCCCTCCCGCACGATGGCCTGGGCCAGGACGGTGGCAGTAGTGGTGCCGTCGCCGGCCACGTCGTTGGTCTTGGTGGCGACCTCGCGGGCCAGGTGGGCGCCGAGGTTCTCGAACGGGTCCTTGAGCTCGATCTCCTTGGCCACGCTCACCCCGTCATCCACTACGGCCGGCGGGCCGAACTTCCTCTCCAGGATCACGTTTCGGCCGCGGGGGCCCAGGGTCACCCGCAAGGCGTTGGCGAGGGCATCCACCCCAGCCTTGAGCTTGCGCCGCGCCTCCACGTCGAATACCAGTTGTTTGGCAGGCATGCCACTCCCCTCCTTAGTCTAAGAATCGCTGCTGCGGGCGCGCCCTCAGCCCGATACCTTTGCGAGGATGTCGCTCTCCTTGAGCACCAGGTACTCCTCCTCGCCGGGGAGGATGCCGCGCGGCACCTCCTGGCCGGAGTACTTGGCGAAGAGCACGCGGTCGCCCACCTTCACCTCGATCGGGATGCGCTTGCCGGCCTCGTCCAGGCGCCCCGGTCCAACGGCCATCACCTCTCCGAGCTGGGGTCGCTCCTTGGCGGTGTCAGGGATGACGATGCCGCTGGCCCGCACCTCATCCTGCTTGACCTGCTTGACTACGACGCGGTCGCCGTAGGGGACGATCTGTTTCTTGGTGCGAGCCTTGGTTGTCACGGACAGCCCTCCTTCTAAAGCCTTAGTGAGACAGAGAATTTAGCACTCTCCAAGGAAGAGTGCTAAATTCAATCGCATCTTAACCCATGTCGCGCTGACGAGCAAGGCCAACCTCGAGCCGCAAGGAGAAGCAACGAATGTGGAGAGAACATTCTCTCGCAACACCATCCAATAGCTCCTTCATTCTCTGTGGAACGATGCCAATAAATCTGAGTGTCCTGCTCCCCGCGTTGCCTTGCCAGCTTGACGAGCTACACGGTTTCGTGTAAGAATGCAGTGGTCAAAGGTCAGGGGTTAACGGTCATGAGAGTCAGGGGTCAGGGGTCAAGCAAGGAGAAGAAGCGGCGGGGGCCCACCTGGAATGCCGGAGAGGTGCGCGCTTTGCGACAGTACCTGGGACTGAGCCAGCAAGGGCTGGCCGACGAGCTCGGCACACGCCAGCAGACGATAAGCGAGTGGGAGACGGGCCAGTACCAGCCGCGCGGCACCTCGGCCCGCCTGCTGACGCTTGTGGCCGAGCGGGTAGGCTTCCCGTACGAGGTGGGACGAAGGTCGGAGGGTCAAGAAGGGACGGAATGACGCGGCCGGGGAAAAAGGGTGGTCAAAGGGTGGTCAAGGTGGTGAACGGGTCGTGGGTCATGGGTCAGGGGTGGCCTGCGCTATGCTGACCGGTGAACCGGCGGCCCCCTACGGCGGCCCGCCCCTGAGCGAGGCGGACTTGGTGCGGTTATGGGAGGGTCAGCGTTTCCCGCCGGCGGCCCTGGTGAGCCGCGAGGGTCTGGCCGTGCGGGTGGTCTACCGGGGTCGGCTGGCCGGAGGCCCTGGTCCCGACTTCCGCGATGCAGTTATCGCCGCCGGCGGACAGGAGCGGCGAGGGGATGTGGAGCTGCACGTGGCGGCCAGCGCCTTCCGCCAGCACGGCCACCACCGCGATCCCGCCTACGACAATTTGGTGTTGCACGTGGTCTTCTGGGACGACGTCAAGAGCGAGACCCGTTTGGCCAGCGGCCGCGCAGTGCCCACGCTGGCTCTCGCGCCCTGGGTGGGGCGACGGGAGCAGGAGTTGCGCCGTTGGCTGGCGCGGCCTGCCCGCTGGCAGGAGCCCTGCCAGACGGCGGTGGCCCGCTTGGGGCCGGCGGCGGTCGTCGCCGCCCTCGAAGAGGCGGGCGACGACCGCTTCCGGGAGAAGTCGGATGCCTTCGCGGCTGCCTTGGCCGCCACCGAAGAGCAAGAGGTGCTCTACCGCGGCCTCCTCGAGGGGCTGGGCTACAGCCGCAACCGCGACCCGTTTCGCCGCCTGGCCGAGACTCTTCCCTGGCGGGTCCTGCGCCGTCTCCTGGCGGTGCAGGACCCGGAGGAACGGCTGCCCGCCGCCGAGGCTGTTCTGCTGGGGACGGCCGGCTTCCTGCCCGCGGAAACGAGCGCTGATCCCTACCTGGCCGCGCTCCAAGAGCAATGGCGAGTTCAATCGGTTCGAGACACGAGACACGGGACACGAGACACGAACGGTCTCCTCTCCTACTTCTCACCTTCCACGGCTCCCTTCTTGCTCTGGGAGCTGACGGGCCGGCCGCAGAATCACCCGGCGCGCCGACTGGCGGGAGCGGCCCGTCTGCTCGTGCGCCACGTCGATGACGGACTCCTGCCCGGCTTGCTGGCGGCGGTGAGAGCGGGGCCCGCCGCCCTGGATAGCGCCCTCCAGGCGCAGGCCGACGGCTTCTGGCGCGACCACTACGACCTGACGGGCGGGCCGACGCGGCTGCCAGCGGGGCTCATCGGGCCCGGTAGGGCCGGCGAGCTGGCGGTGAACATCGTCCTGCCTTTTGCTCTGGCCTGGGCCCAAGGCCGCGGCGATGCACCCCTGGGCGAGGCGGCCGTGGACGTCTACCGGCGCTATCCTCGCTGCTCTTCCTACGGGCTGCTGCGGTCGCTCTCCGCGGCCTTGGGCAAGCAAATGACGGCGGGCGCCCGCCGCCAGCAGGGGATGCTCTACCTCTTTCGCCGCTACTGCCGACAGGGCGGCTGCGCCGGCCGCGTGGCCGAGGCGGGCCGTTGCCCGCTGGCGTAGGGCGCGACACGCGACACGCGACACGCGACACGCGACACGCGACACGGGACTCGGGACCGTTCGTGCCTCGTGTCTCGTGTTTCGTGTTGCGGCGTCAGGCTATGCGCAGGCCGGGCTGGATGTCGAGGTCGAGGCTATCATATCGACCGGCCTGGAAGCGGTAGTAGCCGCAGGCAGCGATCATGGCGCCGTTGTCGGTGCAGAGGGAAGGGGGCGGCGCGCGCAGCGGCAGGGGAGAGCGCGCAGCCACGACCTCCCTCAGCAGGGTGTTTGCGGCCACACCCCCGGAGAGGAGGATCTCCACTGCCCCGCTTTCGCGGGCGGCGCGGATCGTTTTCGCGGCGAGCACGTCCGCGACCGCTTCCTGGAAGGCGGCTGCCGTCTCGGCGGTGGGCGGCACGTCGCCCAGCTCGCCTCGCACCAGACGGAGGACGGCGGTCTTCAGGCCGCTGAAGCTGAAGTCGTAGGGCCCGGCCACGCGGGCGCGCGGCAGGCGCAGGTTGGGGCGGGCGCCGGTCGCTGAGCGCTCGATCGCGGGGCCGCCGGGGAAACCGAGGCCCAGGAGGCGGGCCACCTTGTCGAAGGCCTCGCCGGCGGCGTCATCGAGGGTGCGGCCCAGGGCGCGATAGCGCCCGTGCCCCTCCATCAACACCAGGTCGGTGTGGCCGCCGGAGACGATGAGGGTCACGTTGGGGAAAGCCGGCTCCGGGCTGGGCGCCAGCCAGTTGGCGTAGAGGTGGCCCTCCAGGTGATTGACGCCCAGGAGGGGCAGGTCGGTCGAAAGGGCGATGGCCTTGGCGGCGTTCAGTCCTACCAGGAGCGAGCCCGGTAGACCGGGCCCGTAGGTTACGGCGATGGCGTCCAGGTCGCCCAGGCGGCAGCGCGCGTTCTCGAGGGCGGTTTCCAGCACGGGGACAATGCTCTCCAGGTGCTTGCGCGAGGCTACTTCCGGCACGACGCCACCGTAACGGGCGTGGAGGTCGGCCTGGGAGGCGACGACGTTGGAGAGGATGCGGCGGCCGTCCTCCACGACGGCGGCGGCAGTCTCGTCGCAGGAGGTCTCGATGCCCAGGATCCTCACGGGGCCTCAGAGGGAAGGAAGGCCACCAGCAGGGCGGCGAACTGGTCCAGGTGACGCACGCGCAGATAGAGCTCGGGCAGGACATCCCGCGCCGGCAGGGAAAGGAGGCCGGCCGCCGCATCTTCGCCGACGGTCGCGCTCAGGGAGCTGCTGGCCAGGAGTATCGTGTCGCCGCTGGCCACGGCGCAACGGCTGAAGTGGGGGTAGAACACGTCAGCCGTGCCGATGGGCTCGCAGGCGGGCGGGCCGGGAGGAGCGACGGTGGCCAGTTGCCCGGCAAGGTGGCAGTAGGCCAGGGAGGGCCCGGCCTGGGCCAGATAGGCGTCAGCGCCGCGAAGGGCCAGGCAGGTGGCTCCGGCGCCCACCCAGTGCTGGCGCAGGCTCTTCTGGTTCCAGTCGCGGAGCTGCTGATGGGCGCCGCGCAGGGCGGCCAGCAGGCCGCCCGTGAGCGAGAGGCGCTGTTGCTGGAAGAGGCGCCCGATGACTGCGGCCAGGGGCTGGCAGACGTCGGCGCTGCCGTCGCTCGTCGGCTCCACCAGGGCGTAGAGGTGGACGCCCAGGCCGGCGCGAGGCGGAAAGAGGCCGATCCACGGGCTTTCCTCGCGGGCCTCGCCGGCGACGATGGAGAACTGACCGACCCAGATCTCGGCAGGCATGTTCGCCCAGGATTATAGCACTGGTGCGGGCCGATGGATTGAGGTCGGTGCCTGTGCTCGCTACCGCTACGAAATGGGGGCCGGCTGAGTGGTGGCGGGGCGAATGCGGTAGGTGCAGGCCCGCTGCCCGCGCAGGAGGCTTTGCGCCAGACGAGTATCGGCGCCGGTGAGCAGTCGCACGAAATCGACGTGGAGGGCGCAGACGGAGGGATCCTGTTTGGCCACCTTGGGGAAGGGGCAAGTGTACTCGTTCAAAAGGAACTCGCCGTCCTTCTCCGCCCAATCTACCAGACAGCCCTGCTCCTGCATGATACTAGCCGTCTCACTCACCCGTTCAGCCACGTTCTTGCCCTGGACCCGCTCCCAGTGGGCATCGGCCATGCGCTGGGCCACGTGGTGGAGGATCTGGTACATGCGTTCGCGACCCTCGCTGGCGCGGATCTCTTCCAGCAGGTTGCTGGCCAGTTCATCGTAGCTGCGGGGGAAGAGGGCCTCGGCCCTATCGGTGAGGAAGTAGACCAGCGTCGGGCGGCCGACGCGCCCGCGCTCCTCGCGCGCCTGCAGCAGCCCGTCCCGCTCCAGGACGGTCAGGTGCTGGCGGATGCCGGTGGAGGTGAGGCCGAGGAGCTGGCCCAACTCCTTGACGGTTGCCCGCCCGTGCCTCTGGAGGTGGTTGAGGATCTCTTGGCGCGTCGTCTGCATCTCTTGTTTGCTCGTGTCAGTCAGCCTGCTATGCTTGACGCAGGTCGCGGCTAGGCCATTTTCATCATTTACTAAGCAGATTCTATCACATCTGTAGAAAAGAGCAAGCAGGGGCACGAAACACGAGACACGGGACACGGGACGCGATATGGGTGAAACGAGCGAACAGTTCGACCCTCTGGCCCACAAGGCTCTGGCCGATGCTGCGGTCGAGCAGGCGGCCGAACGCCTACGCCGGCTCTTACAGGAGGCGGTGGCCCATCTGGACCCCTTCCCGCCGTTCCCCGGCGCCTACTTTACCCTGGCCATCGAGGCGGAGCCCGACGCCGCTTCCCACGCCGACCGCGGCTGCGTGGTGGTGGGCCCCGACGGCGAGCTGTACGAGCTGGTGATGGGCTTGGAGCCGCCGCCGGGCCCCGGCGAGCCGGCCGACCCGGTGTCGATGCGCAATGAGGAGATGAGGAAACTGGACCTCCACCCGCGGGACTACGTGGTCTACGCCTATAATGCCCTCACGCGGGTGGTGGAGATCCTGCTGGAGCAAGAGGGTTCCAACTCTGCGGGTTGAAACCCGCAGCTTTCACCGAAGCTGCGGGACTTATCCCGCAGAGTGCATTCAGCAGTCGATGGTGCGAAGAGCTCCACCCAGGCTGCAAACGCGCCTGGCCTACTCCAGCACGATGTCGCCGCTCTTGCCGCCGGACTTTTGCCGCAGGCGCAGGCCTTCGATGCGCATCCCCCGGTCCACGGCCTTGCACATGTCGTAGACCGTCAGGGCGGCCACGGCCGCTGCGGTCAGCGCCTCCATCTCCACGCCCGTCTTGCCGGTGGTGCGCACCGTGGCTGTGATCTGGAGGGCGCTCTGGGCCTCGTCGGGCTGGAGCTGAACGTCGATGTCGGTGAGCAAGAGCGGATGGCAGAGCGGGATGAGCTCGTGCGTCTTCTTGGCGGCCATCACCCCGGCGATCTGGGCCACGGAGAAAACGTCGCCTTTGGCCACTCGCCCGGCCTGGATCAGGGCCAGGGTCTCCGGCTTCATGCGGATCGTGGCCGTGGCTACCGCCACACGGGCCGTATCGGCCTTGCCCGACACGTCCACCATGCGCGGCCGGCCGGCGGCGTCGAGGTGGGTCAGACGGGGGGTCTCACCTCCCACGTCTAACCTCCCACCTCTCACATCTCACTCTATCCCCCGATCTGGATCATCTTCCGCCACTTGGGGCGGTTGCCGTCCCACAAGTGGTGGGCGTCGGGTTTGGTCTCCAGCGCCAAGAGGATCCGGGCGCGCAAGTCGTCGTCGCTGCCGCCGCTGCGCAGCGTCTCCTTCAGGTCGACTTCGTGGTCGGTCAGGAGGCAGGGGCGGATCTGCCCCTCCGCCGTGAGCCGCATGCGATTGCAGCCGGCGCAGAACTGGTGCTCGGTGAGAGGGCTGATGAAGCCTACGAGGCCCTTGCCCCCGGGCAGGCGGAAGTACTGGGCGGGGCCGCCGCCACTCTTGGTCGCCGCCGGCTCCAGCGGGCCCAGGGCCGCCTCGATCTGCCGTCGCACTTCCTGGGTAGGCACGAAGCCCAACGCCAGCGACGTGTCCTTGATGCAGGTTTCCTGCTCGTCCATGAAGGGCATCAGCTCGATGAAGCGGACCTCCCAGTCCTCCTCCAGCGTTGTGCGGGCGATGTCCGTCGCCTCGTCGTCGTTCACCTCGCGCATGACCACCACGTTGATCTTGATCGGCGACAGGCCGGCGGCGTGGGCGGCGGCGATGCCCTCATAGACGGCGGCCAGGTCGCCGTGGCGGGTGATCTGGCGAAAGCGGTCGGGACGGAGGGTGTCCAGGCTGACGTTGACCCGCTTAAGACCGGCCCGGGCCAGCTCCTCGGCGTGGGAAGCCAGGACCATGCCGTTGGTGGTGAGGGAAATGTCCTCGATGCCGGGCGTCTCGGCGATCCAGCGCACGAGCTGGGTGATGCCGCTGCGCACCAGCGGCTCGCCGCCGGTGAGGCGCACGCGGCGCAGGCCCATGCCCGCCGCCACCCGCACCACATGGGCGATCTCCTCCAGGGTCAGGATCTCGCTGCGGGGCACGAACTTGATCCCCTCCTGCGGCATGCAGTACACGCAGCGCAGATTGCAGCGGTCGGTCAGGGAGATGCGGAGGTAGGTAATGGGGCGCTGGAAGGGGTCAACCAGCGGGGTCAGGGGTATGTAGTCCTTCTCGCTGTTCATAGAGCAGCTCTTCTAGCATCCGGCGGGCCTGCTGCGCCGCCCGCCCGCGATGGCTGACGCCGTTCTTCTCCTCGGCCGAGAGCTCGGCCATAGCCTTGCCCAGCTCCGGCAGGTAGAAGATGGGGTCGTAGCCGAACCCACCTTCCCCGCGGGGCGCCTCGGCCACCACGCCTGAGCACTGCCCCTGACACAAGCGCACCTCACCCTCGGGGTCGGCCACCGCGATGACGCAGACGAAGCGGCACCCACGTTCGTCGGGCGGCGTGCCCTTCAGCCGCTCCAGGAGAAGGGCCATCTTCTCCCGGTGGCTGGTCCCTTCGCCGCCGAAGCGAGCCGAGCGTGGGCCGGGCGCGCCGCCCAGGGCTTCGACATCCAGACCAGAGTCGTCGGCGAGGGCATGAAGGCCGCTGACTTGCGCGGCCTTCACCGCCTTCATTCTAGCATTATCTTCGTAGGTGTCGCCAACCTCTTCCTCGTCCAGGGTCAGGCTCAGGTCGGTCAATGTCACCAGCTCCCAGCCGCAACCGGCCAGGAGCTGCCGGTATTCGGCGATCTTGCCCTGGTTGTTGGTGGCCAGGAGGAGTCGCGGCATCACGCCAGCGGCTGCCAGCGGGAGGCCAGCTTCTTGGCGATGATGGGCATGGTGGTGTACTCCATCTCCTCCAGGGGCAGCCGGTGCGGCTCGAAGGGGCCGTGCTTGCGCATGTAGTCGGCGATGTGGTTGGCCTCGGCGCGGGCATTGTCGAAGCCCGGGTCGTCGAACATGTCCCGCGGGCCGATGAGCTTGCCGTCGGCGAGCTGGAAGCCCAGGGCCACGAGACGGGGCGGCCCGTCGAAGCGGCTGGGGTTGGCGTCCTTCAGGGCCACCGGCATCCAGGGCCCGTTGTGGGAGCCCCGCATCCACCCTTCGACGAGGTAAGCGGTGGTGAAGGGCTCCAGGATCTCGCCCACCGCCGGGAAGTTGCCCTGGCAGCGGGCCACAGCCACAGGGTCGTCCTTGCCCACGTAGCGGCTGGCCATGAGGGGGAGCTTGTCGGTGCTCGAGACGGCAGCGATCTCGTTGGTGGCCCGCGCGTAGGCCCGCTTCACGGAGTAACGGGAAGGCGCGCCGATGAGGATGAGGGCATAGTAGGCCTCCTCGGGCGTGTGAAGGGAGATCTGCAGGTGCTCGCGCACGTCCTGGATCTCGAAGGTGAAGCCCTCGTACAGGCTCTCGGCGATGACGAGGCCGGCGGTGTTGAAGGGGTCGGCAAACATCTTGTAGAAGGGAAGGTTGAAGGAGCCGGCCGAGGTCTTGTCGGCCATGAACACGATTATCGGCTCCGAGGGGCGCGCCGGCGGGCCTTCTCCATCTCCTCCTGGCCCAGCGCCAGGATGTCGGGGTGCATGGCCGAATGGCCGACGTATCCGCCGATATCGGCCTTGATTCCGCTGGCAGTGATCACAAGAACCTCCCTTAGGGTGGATTAGAATAGCGAAAAAAGAGCCGCCCCTCGACTTGCGGCAAGGCCGTGGCCTGATACCGGGACGATGGCCGGCTGTCTCATTTTCAGCTAGCCCATGTTACTCGCGGCTCTCGGAGCCGTCAAGGGCGGCTGTAGCCGCCGCAGCACTCGCCGGGCCAGGTTGCGGGCCAGGGCGTCCCATTCCCGCCGATTCTCGCTGGGCGGAAGCGCGAGGAATGCTCGCAGCTCTTGGGCCGTCGCTTCGGCCTTGGCGGCGGCGCTCGCCGCGTCGAGCGGCTTGAACCCCTGGGGCCGGCGCGGCCCCTCGCGCCCGCCCTCGCTGATGTACCAGTCGCGGAAGCTGGCGCCGCAGCCGGCCAGGAACATCAGATAGCCCAGCGGCGTGGCCACCGGCGGCAGCCCCAGGGAGAGCATGCGCTCTGTGGAGCGGGCGTGGGCCGATTCGTACTCCAGCATCAGGTGGCCGCCGGGTGGTATCAAGCCGCCCAACTGGCGGAAGAGGCGTCGCTCCGGCGCTCCCGCCAGAGAGACCTCCTCGCCGGTGGCGAAGCTGGCCGCGCCGTCGTAGCGCGCGATGTCGATCCAGTTGTAGGCCGGAAAAGCCCCGCTGTTGTGCAAGCCGAGCAGAAACGCATCCCGGCTGAGCTGGCCGCTAGGGACGCGGAGGAAGAGCTGGAAGTAGCGGGCGCCGGCTCTGTTCTTAGGGCCTAGCAAGACCACCAGCCGCCCGACTCCCAGCGACCGCCCCTGCAGGCGGCCCAGGGGGTGTTGGGCGCGGGCCGCCAGCCACCAGCCGCGCCCCTGCAGAGCGGTCAGCTTGGGGTGTTCCTGGAACAAAGGCTTGCGCTTGGGACGGGCGGCAGGCGTCTCCAACATCCTCACCTTTGATCATACGCCGCCGGTGGGGAAGTGTCGCGTTGGATTCCGCTGCCCCTGCCTGCCCGCCTACCGGCAGGCAGGCCTACCATGGTCGACATTGGCCGGTAGAGGACGACGATGTAGGGGCGACCTTTAGGTCGCCCGCGGGAGGCCCAAAGGCCTCCCCTACATTCCGAGAGTTGGGCATGCATGTGTATACCAATAAGGGAGTGGAGAACCCACCCGCGGCGAACGGCTCGCCAACCAGCGCTTCGTTGAGCCACCCAAGGGCCGGTGCTATAATCAGCAGGCTCAGTCGGAACGGCCCGATGAGCCCTCGTTCGTACCACCATGAACTATCGCCAGGCAATCGACTACCTCTCCGGGTTCACGGACTGGGAGCGGACGCCGGCCCAGGCCTTCGCCGCGGTTAACTTCGACCTGCGCCGCGTACATTCGCTCCTGGCCCGCATGGGCGACCCCCATCGCGGGCGGAGGACGGTGCACATCGCGGGCAGCAAAGGTAAGGGGAGCATCGCTGCCATGGTCGCCGCCGTCCTGACGGCGGCCGATATGGGCGGCGTCGGGCTCTACACCAGCCCCCATCTCCACACCTTCTGTGAACGGATCGCCGTGGACCGACAACCCATCGCCCAGCGCGACTTCGCGCGTCTGACGGAGGCGATGGCGCCCGCTGCGGCTGCCGAAAACGCCGACGGTCGCTTCGGCCAGCTCACGACCTTCGAGCTGCTCACCACCCTGGCCTTCCTCTACTTCCGCGAGCGGGGCGCCGCCTGGCAGGTGCTGGAAGTGGGCATGGGCGGCCGCCTGGATGCCACCAGTGTGGTGGAGGAAAAGGACGTGGCGGTCATCGGGCCGATCAGCCTGGAGCACACCGCCATCCTGGGCGACACGGTGGAGGAGATCGCGGCCGAGAAGGCGGCCATCATCCGGCCGGCCTGCCGGGTGGTGATGGCGCCCCAGCCTTTTGCCCAGGCGGCGGCCGTCATCCGCCGCCGGGCGGCAGAGGTGGGCGCGCCCCTGGTGGACGTGTCCGAATCGTATTCCTGGGAGCGCCGGACCTGGAACGTATCGGGTCAAGGCCTGCGCCTGGACGGCCCCCGCGGCCGCCGCGAGGTGTGGTTGCCACTCCTGGGCGCCCACCAGCTCGAGAACGCCGCCGCCGCCCTCGCCGTCATCGACGTCTTGTTGGAAGGCGGTTCGAAGGTGCCGGAGCCGGCGATAGCGGCGGGCCTGCGACAGGTGCGCTGGCCGGGACGGTTGGAGGTGCTGAGGGAAAGGCCGCTAGTAGTGGCCGACGGCGCCCACAACGGCGACTCGGCCCGCCGCCTGCGCCAGGCGCTGCGAGAGTACTTCCAGTTCCGCCGCCTCATCCTGGTCAGCGGTGTGTCCCAGGACAAGACGGTGGACGACATGGCGCGAGAGCTGGCTCCTCTGGCGGCTCTGGTTGTTGCCACCAGCTCCCGCCACCCGCGCGCCGGCGACCCGGCGTTAGTGGCTGCGGCCTACGCCGCGGCCGGCGCGGCGACGGAGACCACCCCGTCGGTGGCGGCGGCCCTGGAGCGGGCGCTCGCTCTGGCCGAGCCCGAGGACCTGGTGTGCGTGGTGGGCTCGCTGTTTGTGGTGGCGGAGGCGCGAGAGCACATTCTTGAGCTGGTGGTGGCAGTCTAGCTGGCCCGCGGGCCGGGAAGGGGAGGTGTGAGCATGAGTCCAGGACCCATCGATAACAGGCGGGTGGTCATCACCGGCATGGGTGGCCTCACCTGCTTGGGCAACTCGGTGGGCGAGTTCTGGCAGGGGTGCGTGGAGGGCCGCTCCGGCGTCGACTATCTCACCCTGGTCAAGCCTGAGGTCTACATGAAGTACCCGGTCCACATCGCGGGCGAGGTGCGAGGCTTCGAGCCCACGGATTACATGGACCGCCGCGACGCCCGCCGCATGGCACGCTTCAGCCAGCTGGCGGTGGCCGCCACCCGTCAGGCCGTCGAGGACGCCGACCTGGACATCGGCCACGTCGACGCTGAGCGGGTAGGGGTGCTCATCGGCAACGGCATCGGGGGTATCCCCAACACCGACGAGGCCATGCGTATCATCCTTTCGCGCGGGGGAATGCGGATCGACCCCTTCTACCTGCCGAAGATGCTCCCCAACATGGCTGCGGCCCAGGTGAGCATGATCTTTGGGGCCAAGGGATTCAGCAATACGATCATGACGGCCTGTGCCGCCTCCACCCAGGCCCTGGGGGAGGCGCGCGACGCCATTCGCCTCGGCCGGGCGGAGGTGATGCTCGCCGGCGGCAGCGAGGCGGGCATCTCCGAGCTGGGGTTGAGCGGATTCTCGGTGATGCGCGCTCTCTCCACGCGCAACGATGAGCCCCAAAAGGCGAGCCGCCCCTTCGACGCCGGCCGCGACGGTTTCGTTGCCGCCGAGGGCGCCGCCATGTTGGTCCTGGAGAGCCTGGAGCACGCTCGCGCCCGCGGGGCGCGTATTCTGGCCGAGCTCGCGGGCTACGCCGCCTGCAACGACGGTTTCCACCTGGTGGCCCCTCGCCCCGACGGCGAGGGTGCCATCCGCACCATGCGTTGGGCTCTGGAGGACGCCGGCCTCCAGCCGGAGGAAGTGGATTACATCAACGCCCACGGCACCTCCACGCCTCTCAACGACCTGTCCGAGACGCTGGCCATCAAGGCTGTCTTCGGCGAACATGCCTATCGCATCCCGATAAGCTCCACCAAGTCGATGATCGGCCACGCCCTGGGCGCCTCGGGCGCGCTGGAGGCCCTGGCCTGCGTCATGACCCTCCAGACCGGAATCATCCATCCTACAATCAATCAGGAGCAGCCCGACCCTCAGTGCGACCTGGACTACGTGCCCAATGAGCCCCGCCGCGCCGGGGTGCAGACGATCCTCAAGAACAGCTTCGGCTTCGGCGGGCAGAACGCCTGCCTGGTATTCAAACGGTTCGAGGAGTAAACGTTGCGCATTCTGGTTGTCGGCGGCGCCGGCTACATCGGCAGCGTGACCACGGCCGAACTCCTGGCCGCCGGCCACAAGGTGACGGTCTACGACAACCTCATCTCCGGCCATACCGCCGCCGTCCCGAAGGGCGCCGAGTTGGTGGTGGCCGATGTCCGCGACCAGGAGATCCTGGGCCGCGTCCTGGCCGACCACCTCATCGAGGCCGTGGTTTACTACGGCGGCTTCATCGCCGCCGGCGAGTCGATGGCCCAGCCCGGCCGCTATTTCGCCAATAACGTGGGCGGCGCCATCTGCCTCCTGAACACGATGCTGGAATACGACGTTCAGCGCTTCGTCTTCAGCTCCAGCGCCGCCGTCTACGGGGAGCCGGAATCGGTTCCCGTCACCGAAGACGCGCCCATCCGGCCTGTCAACCCCTACGGCGAGTCGAAGGTCATGGTAGAGGCGATGCTGCGCTGGTACGGCAGCCGACTCGGCCTGCGTCACGTATCGCTGCGCTACTTCAACGCCGCCGGCGCCACGGCCAAGGTGGGCGAAGACCACCGCCCCGAGACGCATCTCATCCCCATCGTGTTGCAGGTAGCGCTGGGCCAGAGAGGCTACGTCCCCCTCTTCGGCAACGACTACCCCACCCCCGACGGCACTTGCGTCCGCGACTACATCCACGTGTCGGACCTAGCGCTGGCCCACATCCTGGCGCTGCGCCGCCTGGAGGTGGGAAGCGGCGTCTACAACCTGGGCAACGGTCGCGGCTTCTCCAACCGGGAGGTCATCGAGGCAGCCCGCCAGGTCACCGGTCAGCCCATCGAGGTCAAGGAGGAGGAGCGCCGCCCCGGCGACCCGCCGGCGCTGGTGGCCTCGGCCGAGAAGGCCCGGGCTGAGCTGGGCTGGCAGCCGAAGGTCACGAGTCTGGAGGAGATCGTGCAGAGCGCCTGGCGCTGGCACAAGGCGCATCCTCGGGGGTACGAGTAGGGGGCTCGCCTTGTCTCCCGCTCGTCCTGAGCCTGTCGAAGGATGAGCGGCCTCGCGCAGGTTGAACAGGTTCCCCGAGCGTCCGCTAGCTCAGGGGAAAGGCCGCCAGGCGTTCGTAGACGGCGCCGCCGGGTCCCAGGATGCTGCGCATCAGGCTCATCTCGCGGATGGTGACCGGCGCGGCCTCGGGTGTGGCCAGGGTCTTAGTGAGGTCCCACAGCCGCTCCCGCTCGGCCCCGCCCACGTGGTCCGGCACGCGGGCCAGGGTCAGGTGCGGAGAGAAGGCGCGGTCTTCGGTGGGGAAACCCAGAGGCGCCAGGGCCGTTTCCACTCGTCGCTGGAGCTCGGCCACCCGCGCCACGTCGCCATCGACCCCGACCCAGACCACCCGCGCCCCTCTGCGCCCGCCGAACGCGCCGAGGCTCCCCAGCGAGAGCTGAAGGGGCCGGATGCCTTCGACAACGGGGGCCAGGGCGGCGCAGATGGCCGCCACCCGCTCGGCCGGCACCGAGCCCAGGAACTTCAGGGTCAGATGGATGCCATCGGGCCGCACCCAGCGCACCGACGGCGCCCCTTGACGGCGTAGCGCTTCCTGGAGGGCCCCCAGGGCGGCTCTCATCTCCGGCGGCAGCTCGCAGGCCACGAACAGCCGCAGCTCCGGCCCTTCGCTCTTCTCTCTCATGGCTCCAACCTCAACAATCGGCGCGCGTTCTCGCCCAAAACGAGAGCGCGGGCCGGATCGTCCGCCGAAAACGCCTCCTCGATAGCCCGGCGCTGGCGGCGCTGCCCGATGAGCGGGAAGTCGCTCCCGAAGAGAACGTGTTCCGCGCCCACCAGCTCTACCGCCTGGCGGTAGATGGCAGGCTCGTACAGGAGGGGCGTGGCCGCCGTGTCGAAGTAGGTGTCGGCCAGGGCCCGGCGCGCCTCGGGCATGAGGGCGTAGAAGAGCAGGCCGCCGCCCCAGTGGGCGCCCACCACCGGCTGCCCGCCGTGGCCGGCCACGAAGCGATAGAAGGAAGCGACGCTGAGGCCCTCCTTGCCGGGGTAGGTGTGGCCCACGGGCTCGCTGACGTGGAAGACCAGGATGAGGCCGTGGCGCAGCGCGACCTCGGCCAGCACCTCGGCGGCGGCGCCCTCCTCGAGGCGGTAGCCCTGGCTATCGGGCCGCAGCTCGCCCAGGCCGCGCGCCCCCGCGCGGGCGCAGCGCTCGATCTCGCGGAAAGCATCGTTGCCGGCACGCGGCTGGATGGTGCAGAACGGGATCAACCGTCCATTGCTCGCGGCCGCCGCCTCCAGCAGGTAGTCGTTGTGCTGAACACACGGCTCAAGCTCCGACCAGGCGAAGCCCAGCACGATGCTCTTGTCGACCTGGGCTTCGTCCATGCTGGCCAGAAGCTCGTCGGCGTCGGCCAACTGGGCCTTGGGGCTGGCGTACATCTCGGCGAAGGCGGGGTCGCGCCGCAGGTACTCATCGCGCCGCTCGCGCATTCGCGGCGGGAAGATGTGCGTATGGGAGTCGACGATCATGGGCCCATCATAGCATCGGCCCGTAGACAACAGAAAGAGGCAGTCCTTATAATGACGCTGCCTGCGGGCAGGTAGCCCTGCCTGTCGCGGGTCGGAGCACTCCCCGGAGGTGACCAGCAACCCTTGACCCAGGCAAGAGACGCTTCTTTGCGGGAGCTGGAAGCCATCGCCAAGCGCGTTCGGCGCCACATAATCACGATGACTACTGCCGCCGGGTCGGGCCACCCGGGCGGCTCGCTCTCTTGTGCAGACATCCTAGCGGCACTCTACGGGCGGATCCTCCGCCACGACCCCGGCAACCCCACCTGGCCGGACCGCGACCGCTTCGTCTTGAGCAAGGGCCACGCCGCCCCCGCCCTCTACGCTGTCCTGGCCGAGTCCGGTTATCTGCCGGTGGAGGAGCTGACCAGCCTTCGTCAGCTGGGCAGCCGCCTACAGGGGCACCCTGCGGCCGGCAGCCCACCGGGGATTGAGATGTCCAGCGGCTCGCTGGGCATGGGCCTCTCCTTCGGGCTGGGCCAGGCGCTGGCCGCCCGCCTGGACGGCAGGAGCTATCGCGTCTACTGTCTCCTGGGCGACGGCGACTGCAACGAGGGGGCGACCTGGGAGGCGGCCATGGCCTGCGGTCACCACCAGGTCGACAACCTGACCGCCATCGTCGACTACAACCACATCCAGAACGATGGCTTCTCCGACTACAGCCGTTACCCCGACACCAGTCATCCGCAGCAGGCGGGCGGCTGGGTGAGCGAGGCGGGCCACACAGTGAACATCATGTCCCTCCAGCCGCTGGCCGAAAAGTGGCGCGCCTTCGGCTGGGAGGTGCTGGAGGCGGACGGCCACGACATCGCCGCCCTCGTCGAGGCGCTGGAGAAGGCCCGGACGGTGAAGGGGAAGCCGGCCGTCATTATCGCCCGCACGGTGAAGGGGAAGGGCGTAAGCTTCATGGAGAACAACCCCGCCTTCCACGGCAAGGCGGCATCGCCGCAAGAGGCGGAGAAGGCGCTGGCCGAACTGGCATGACCACGCGCACGGCGGCCGCCACCCGCGAGGCCCTCGGCCCGACGCTCACTCGCCTGGCGCGAGAGGGGCTAGACATCGTGGTGGTGGACGCCGATCTGGGCAGCTCCACCACCGCCCGCCAGTTCGGGCGGGAGTTCCCGGGCCGCTTCATCACCGTGGGCGTGGCGGAGCAGAACATGGTGAACGTGGCAGCGGGCCTGGCCGCGGCGGGCAAGACCGTCTTCATCAGCACCTTCGCCGTATTCGCCCCCGGCCGCTGCTTCGACCAACTCCGCCTGGGTGTCGCCCAGCCCGGTCTGAACGTGAAGCTGGTGGCCAGCCACGCCGGGATCATTACCGGCGAGGACGGCGCCTCGGCGCAGGCCATCGACGACCTCGCCCTCATGCTTTCGCTGCCAGGCTTTCGGGTGGTCGTTCCCGCCGATGTGGTGGAAGCCGAGCAGGCCATTGAAGTCGCCGCCCGCACCCACGGTCCCTTCTACATCCGCACTGTTCGGCCCAAGCTTCCGCTGGTCTGCGATGAGGCGTACCGCTTCGCCCTGGGGAAAGCGCACCTTCTGCGATCGGGGAAGGATGTGACGCTGATGGCCATTGGGGTAATGGTCAAGGCGGCCCTGGAGGCGGCGGAGCTGCTGGCCGGCGAGGGCATCGACTGCCGGGTGCTGAACATGGCGTCGCTGAAGCCTCTGGACGAAGAGGCCGTGCTGGCGGCGGCCCGCGAGACGGGGGCCATCGTCACGGCGGAGGACCACTTGGTGCACGGTGGTCTGGGTAGCCTCGTCGCCCAGACGGTCGTCCGTCGGCAGCCGGCGCCTGTAGCCTTCGTGGGGATGCAGGACCGGTACGCCAGCTCCGGCCGCTGGGACGTGCTGCTGGAGCACTACGGTCTGACGCCCGAGAAGATCGCCGAGGCCGCCCGTGAGGTTCTGGGGCAGAAAGGTCGCTAGCCGGGCCGATTCCCCCCGACCGCGGTCGGGGTGGAGCGAGATGAACATCGGCATTCGCGCCGCCACCGTCTCCTTCTTCTCCAACCTGTTCCTGCTTATCCTGAAGCTGGTCGTCGGCATGGTCAGTGGCAGCATCGCCGTGCTGTCCGATGCTCTCGACAGCGGCGAGGACCTGGTGGCCTCGGCGGCGGCTCTATTTAGTGTGAGCGTCGCCCGCCGGCCGGCCGACCTGGAGCACCCATACGGTCACGGCAAGGTGGAGACGCTGGCGGCGGCGGTGGAGGCCGGCGTCATCAGCCTGGGCGGCATCTTCATCACCTATCAGGCCATCGAACGGATCGTGCACGGTGGTAAGGACATAAACGCGTGGTTGGGTCTGGGGGCGATGGCCGTGGCCGCCGTCCAAAACACCCTGGTCTCCCGCTACGTGGGGAGGGCGGCCAGGGCCACCGAATCCCTAGCCCTCGCTTCCGACGCCAAGCACCTTCAGACCAACGTGGTCCAGGCAGTGGCGGTGTTCACGGGCCTGGTGCTGGTGCAGGTCACCGGGATCAACCTGTTCGACCCGGTGGTGGCGTTGCTCTTGGCCGGCTACCTCTGGTTCGCCGCCTTCGGGCTGCTGCGGAACGCGGTGGCCGAGATCATGGACGTGCGCCTGCCCGAGGAGGAGGAGCGCTACATCCGCGAGACGATCCTGGAGCATCACCCGGAGGTGCGCGGCTTCCATCACCTGCGCACCCGCCGCTCGGGCCGCACCCGCTACATCGAGCTGCACCTGCTGGTGGATCCTGCGAGCACCATCCAGCAGGTGCACAACCTCTGCGACCACATCGAGGGGGATCTTCTGGAGCACCTGCCGGCTGCTGTGATCACCATCCACACCGAGCCGGACGACGGGCGCTACCGCGGCCCGCTGGAGGACGTACGCTGAATCGAGAGACGAGACACGAGGCCGAGAGACGTGCTCGCACACCGATCCAAGCAGCACACCCAAGGCAGGGCTAACGGTCATTAGCGAATTCGTGGCCCAGAATCATGTAGGGGCAGGGCTCGTCCCTGCCCGTCGCACAGGCGGGCGCCCGCGAGGGGCGCCCCTACGAAACGGGACAAACGTTCGGCGCTACTATTTCCTTGCCCCCATAAGCCCCGCAGCTACGACCCCGTCCGCCTATCGGTTCGTAGCTGCCCCGACTCGTCGGGGCTCTGCACAGAGCAGCCGCATTCTGAAATCATACCGCACCATTCATGGTGCGGTATGGAAGTAGGCTCAATGTCCGTGCTCAGCGATGAACTGAGCTGCGGCGTCGATCAGTTCCGTGAGGACATCCGCTGACGCTCGCCCGGGAACTTTGAACGAGTGGTCTCCCCCTTCGATCTCCACCAGTTTGGCGGTCCTGAGGGAGGCGACCGTCCGGCGGAGGAGCTCGGGGGTGGCGAAGGTGTCCCGCGTGCCCTGCAAGAAAAGCATCGGCGCGCTGATTCGCTTCAGATGGGCGTCGCGAAGACGGTCGGGTTTCCCGGGAGGGTGCAACGGATACCCAAAGAAGACGAGCCCTCGGGTCGGGAACCCATCGGCCGCGATGTGGGAGGCGATCCGCCCACCCATCGACTTCCCCCCCAGAAAGAGTCTAGGGATCTCCTCGCTAACCGAGGTCGCGACCGCCCGGAAGCAGGCTTCTAGGCGTGGCTGCGGGTCGGGAACTCTTCGGCCGACCTCCGCGTAGGGGAAGTTGAACCGGACAACTGCGATACCCCTCGACGCCAGGGCATCGGCTATGTCCACGAGGATCCGGGCGTTCATGTTGGAGCTCGCGCCATGGCCGAGCACCAGTCCGCTGCTGGCGCCACCAGCCGGCCGATGCCAGACCGCGGACACTTCGCCGGAATCCCACTTGAACGACGTCCTCATCGTCCCACCGAGAAGGAAGGGGCGCCGCAGCGGCGCCGGGTCGACTTTGAAGGACTGAGCTCTAAGGCACTCCGCCCGAACGTCCCGTGCTCGTTGTCCGTGTCGCGACTCAGCGAAACTCGGGCGCCCGCGCTATGAAGGCCTTGATCTCCCTGTTCAGCCCGATCCTAAAGAAATAGGCGGTCAAAGGCCCGACAAGCAGTTGGAGCAGAGGGTTGGGAGTGAAGCCCGTATAGATAAAGCTTGGTCTCATCTTTCGTTTGCACCAGCCGCAAACTGACGCCGCGTAGGCCGCTCTTCCGCATCGCGAAGTGTCGCGGTCGCACGAGTGTGCCTTTTAGGGAATAGACCTTGTACCGGTCTCCGAACTCCTTCTTGAAGACCTCCATGGTCTGCTCCCGGGTCATCTCGGGGTGGTGAGCAATCTTCGCTATAGCCATATCGGCCTCCTTTGTGCTGGAATGCTGCGCGTCTCGGGCGACCACAGGGGGTCGGCCCCTACGCCTCGCGGCGACCACAGGGGGTCGCCCCTACGCCTTGACCCGGGCGACTCACAGGGGGTCGCCCCTACGCCTCGCGGCGACCACAGGGGGTCGCCCCTACCCCTTGGCCTTACCTAGGCCCGGTGGCCGTTGCCCTCCACCTCTTCCTCTTCCTCCTCGTCGTCTTCCTCCTCGTCGGCGAAGTCTTCGTCGGAGTAGACGGCGGCCTCGCGGCCCGTCCAGACGGTGATCACGAAGTCCTCGCGGAAGGGATCGGTGGTGAGCACCAGCTTCTCGTCGATCTCGCCGATGAGGTCGCGCACGTCCTCATCGCTCAGGTTCTCGCCCACGCAGAGGGTGGCGTAGGCCATACCGGCGGTGAAGTGGATATCGACTCGCCCGATCTCGTTGCCGTCAACCTCAACCGCATAGCACTCGGAGTAGGGGGTGCGGCACTCCCGTTCGAAGTAGTAGTCCCTCATCTCCTCCTCCTTCTCAGGGACGAGTCTGTCCGCTGCCTAGAACGATCCACTTGTAGGTTGTGATCTCCCGCAGGGCCACCGGGCCGCGGGCGATGGTCTTTTGCGTCGAATCGATGATCTCCGCGCCGAGGCCGAACTGGGCGCCGTCGGTGAACTGGGTGCTGGCGTTGACATATACCACGGCGCTGTCCACCTCGTCCACGAATCGCATGGCCGCCGAGTAGTCCTCGGTGACGATGGCGTCGGAGTGGCCGGTGGCGTAGCGCTGGATGTGCTCCAGGGCCTCGTCCAGGGAGTCCACGACCTTAACCGCCGCCACGAAGGCCAGGAACTCCTTCCCGAAGTCGTCGGGGGCCGCCTCTCGCAGGCTCAGGCCGGGGATCTCCCGGGCGCGCAAGACCCGCAGCGAGCGGGCGTCACAGCGCATCTCCACCTTCTCGGCCCAGCGGCGGCCGAGGGCGGGCAGGAAGGCCTCCGCCGCGTCGACGTGCACGAGGAGGGTGTCCATGGCGTTGCAGATCGTGGGCCGGCGGCACTTGGCGTTGTTCACAATCGCCTCCGCCTTGGCCAGGTCGGCGGCCCGGTCGACGTAGGTGTGGCAGACGCCCGTGCCGCCGATCAGCACCGGCATGCGGGCGTTATCGGCCACGAAGCGGATGAGCTCGGCGCCGCCGCGGGGAACCACCAGGTCGATGACGTCGCTCATCTTCAGCATCTCGCCCACCAGGGCCCGGTCGGTGTTCTCCACCATCTGCACAGCATCGGCGGGGGCGCCGGCGGCGGCGATGGCCTCGCGGAGCACGCGGGCGAGGATGGTGTTGGAGTGGATGGCCTCCTTGCCGCCGCGCAGGAAGCAGGCGTTGCCGCTCTTAAGGCACAGCGAGGCGATGTCCACGGTGACGTTGGGCCGGGCTTCGTAGATGGCGCCGATGACCCCCAGGGGCACTCGCCGCCGCCCGACTACGAGGCCGTTGGGAAGCACCCGCTGGTCGATGGTCTCGCCCACGGGGTCGGGCAGGCCGGCCACCGTGCGCACGTCGCGCGCGATGCCGGCCAAGCGCTCGGCGGTGAGCGCGAGGCGGTCCAGCACCGCCTCGGCGATGCCGGCCTCGCGGCTGGCGCGGACGTCCTCGGCGTTGGCGGCCAGGATCTCTTCCTGGCGGGCGGGCAACGCCTCGGCGATGGCGAGCAGGGCGCGGTTCTTGACATCGGTGGACAGACGGGCCAGGACGCGGCTCGCCTGGCGGGCGGCCGCCCCCTTGGCCTGCAGCTCAGCGATGGTTGTGGTCATAGCAGAAGACCCCCTTGTACCCCTCTTGCTTGGCGATCTTTGGTGCCTCCCGCCCCCAGATTCTTCGTCCGCCCCTGGCGGACTCAGAATGACAGGCTGCGGGCCCGTCGCCCTGCCATCAACTCTGTCACCCTGAGCGGAACGAAGGGTCTGGAGAGGCGGGGCATCCCAGCCCTCACTCAAGTCTCTCCATTGCGGGTTCATGGACCCAATGAGCGCTATCTTCTTGCTTCTGAGCCACCCTTTGATTTGCTTCTCCGGTGCGACGGCGGACCGAACGTCATCAGTGGTCTCATAGTATACCAACGTCGTGAGGTTGTACCTCTTGGTGAACCCCTCGGCCAGTCCATGCTTGTGCTCATAGACCCGACGCTCCAGATCGTTCGTTACGCCCGTGTAGAGGCTATCTGAGCGGTTGGTCATAATGTAGAAGTAGTACTGCGCCATCCCCTCCCCAGATTCTTCGCTGCGCTCAGAATGACAGGCTGCGGGCCGGTCACCCTGTCTTCAGTTGTCACCCTGAGCGAAGCGAAGGGTCTGGCGCGGGGCGATCCAGTCCTCGCTCAAGTCGGCCCATTGCGGATTCGTGCGCCTCCCGTCCCCAGATTCTCCGTCCGCTTCAAGCGGACTCAGAATGACAGGTCTCGTCAATTCCGCCGGGCCACGCCCACCAGGTCCCACAGCGGCGTGCGCCGGAAGCACTCGACGGGCTGGAGGCCGGCCTCCACCAGGGCGGAACGTAGCTCGTTGGCTGTGAAGCCGGCGTCCTTGGGGTGGCCCAAGAAGCGGTACAGCCCATGATGGATGCGCCCGTAGGAGGGCTCCGCGAAGCAGAAGACGCCGCCCGGCTTCAGGACGCGGGTCGTTTCCCGCAGGGCCGCCCGCCAGTCGGCGACGTGGTGCAGGATCCCCAGCTCGAACGCGGCGTCGAACTCCCCGTCGCCAAACGGCAAACGGGCGGCGTCGGCCACCCGTAGCTCGACCGTCTCCCCAAGCAGCGGCGCCAGGCGGCGGCGGGCCTGCTCGATCACCCGCGCATCGATGTCGAAGGCCACCAGGCGCGCCGGTTGGAATGTCTTCCGGATCAGGCGGACGGAGGTGCCACGGCCGCAGCCCATGTCCAGCACCGCCGCGCCCGGCGGCAGGTCGGCCAGACGGCGAAAGACGGCCATCTCCCCTGGCATGAACCAGTCGCGGAACGGGGTGTTGACCACCAGCTTCTCTTGGATGCTCATGTCCACGGCGCGATCACTTTCGTGGCTGCTTGGCCTTCCGTCGGGGCAGATGGATCACGCTGTGCCCGGAGAAACCCAGCACCAGGCGGGCGTGGGGTTCATCGCTGACCCGCACCCAGACCTCCCAGTAGGGCGGCGTCGGCGGCGGGCCCGGCTGGCGGGGCACCTCCCGGATGGAGGGCTGGATCTGCTCCGCCTGAAGCGTCACTTGCCAGACCTCGGCCTCCTCGGCGCGGTAAGTGGTAGCCACCTTCACCCACATATCCTCCGTCGAACGGCGCGGACGGCCAAACGTGCGCCGGAAGCTCTCCAGCACGGCTTACTCCTCGAGCAGCGGCGGCGGGCCGCTCCCCAGGAACTGATAGACAGACGCTGCCTGGCCCTCGCCCCGCGTGAAGGTGCGATTAACGACGATCTCCGCCTCGCCGGCGGTGGGCAGGCGCAGGCGGTAGCGGCCCTTCTCCGTCAGCGAGCCGGGCGGGCTGACGTCGCGCAGGACGCCCTCCCACTCGTCCAGGCCGAGGTCCAGAGCGTCGACCACCAGCTCGCAGTGAGCGCTGGCGGCGACCTCGCCGGTATTCCCCAGCACCTCCACCACTCCCCGAAAACGCCGCGTCGCCATATCGCTCCCCCCCGGCGCCGGTCGGCGACCGGCTACGGTTCTAAGCGCGGTGCCGGCGCTGCCAGCGAGTCTTCTTCAGCATCTTGCGATGCTTGTGCTTGCGGATCTTCTTGCGCCGCTTCTTAACGACGGAGCCCATACCTACTCCTCTTGATGACCTTCCTCCTTTCCCTCCTGCCTCGGGCGGGAGGGACGGAATTCCACAAGGGCTATATTCGATGACCTACAACAGCACCAGGTTGTCGCGGTGCACCACCGCGGCGCCGTACTCGTGCCCTAGCGCCTCTTCGATGCGGTCCGAGCGCCGGCCGCGGATGGCCTCGATGTCCGTCGAGCTGTAGTTGGCGATGCCGCAGGCGATGCGCCGCCCTTCGCTGTCGCAGATGGCGATGACGTCGCCCCGCTCGAATGGGCCCGCGACCGAGCGCACACCGGCCGGCAGCAGGCTGCGGTTCTCCTGGCAGAGGGCCAGGGCGGCTCCGGAGTCCACCGCAACGCTCCCCTTGAGCGAGAGGCCGGACAGCATCCAGCGCTTGCGGCTCTCCATCCGGTCCGCAGTGGCCGGGAAGTAGGTGCCCACCGCCTCGCCCAGCGCTAGGCGGGTCAGGACGTCCTGCTCGTGGCCGTCGGCGATGACGACGTCGGTGCCGCCGGCGGTGGCCAGGCGGGCGGCCTGGACCTTCGTCGCCATGCCGCCCACGCCGCGACCGCCGCTGCCTCCAGCCAACTCCTCGATCTCGCGATCGATGCGCTCGACACGCGGGATCAGGCGCGCCTGAGGGTCGCGGCGGGGATCGGCGGTGAACAGGCCGGCCGTGTCGGTGAGCAGGATCAGGAGGTCGGCGTCGACCAGGTTGGCGACGAGGGCCGAGAGGTTATCGTTGTCCCCGATCTTGGCCCCCTCGATCTCGTCCACCGCCACCACGTCGTTTTCGTTGGCGATAGGCACCGCCCGCACCTCCATCAGGGCCAGGAAGGTGTTGCGGGCATTCAGGTAGCCCTGCCGGTCGGCCAGGTCGCGGCGGGTGAGGAGAGTCTGGGCCACCACGATGTCGTGCCAGGCGAAGAGCTCCTCGTAGGCCCGCATGAGGTAGGTCTGCCCTACCGAGGCCAGCACCTGGCGGAAGGGGATGTCCTTCCGCTCCTTGGGCTCGCCGAGGCGGTGCAGCCCGCAGGCAATGGCCCCCGAGCTGACGACGATGACTTCGCCTCCCTGCCGCATGAAGCGAGCGACCTGCCCCACCAGAGAAGACATCACCTCCAGGTTGAGGCGGTCGGTGCCGGCGGTCAGGAGGTTGGTGCCGAATTTGACCACGATCCGGTGGCAGCGCCCCGATGCCATCGGGGCGCCTGTCGCTTCAGCTTCTGCCAGTGGTTTGTGGGTCTTGGCCATCGATGCTCGAAGAACCTGAATCAGGGTCGCCGGAAATGCTATCGCATTATAGCAGGCGCTTTTCGCGCCGAACAAGAAAGGGGTCTCTTCCCCTAACGTCGGCATGTGATAGAATTCTGCTGCCTGCGATGCTTGTCGAATGCCACGGCAAACCAACGAAACGGAGCGCGGCGGCGGCAGTTGCCCTCGCTGTCCTGCTATTGGCCGCTGTGTTACTCCCGGCGCGCTCGGCCCTGGCCGAACCCCAGCTCGTGCGCGCCGAGCCACCGAACGATGCCGTGCTGGACGACGCGCCGGCGCGGGTGGAGCTTTGGTTCGACCAGCCGCTGGTCTCAGACTTCGCCGCCACGGAGGTCACCCTCGTCCCCGCGGGGGCGTCCACGGAGATCCGGCCGCTCTACGCCGCCGTGGACCATCGCGACCCCACGCGCCTTCTCATCAGCCCACCCCAGGCTCTCCGGGACGGCCGCTACCTGGTCAAGTGGCGGATCACCTCCGTCCAGGACGGCAGCGTTGGCGAAGGCGAATACTCTTTCTCCATCGCCGCGACGGCCGCCCCGGGGAGCGAGGGAGAGAGCGGACCGGACATCCTCCTCCTGTCTCTCCTGACGCTGGCCGGGATCGGCGGGGGCGCCATCCTGGGCCTGCTGCTGTACCTGTTCCGGCGCGCCCTGGGCCTGGGCGGCCATCCCACTTCCGAAACCACCCTCCCCGAACACCACTAGGGCTCGTTCTCGGCCTTCAACCCCTTTGGTAGCTACGAATCGACGACTGCAGACAACTGCCCCCGGACGGCGGCCCCGAGCCGTCTCTACGGCCGTAGGGAGAAAGGGCGCGGCGTAACAGGTTCGTGGTTGGTGGGTGGGTTCTCGACCCCCGCCTGAAGGCGGGGGCATGGAAAGCCTATCTAATGCCGCCCCATTATGGTCATCAAACAGAGCAGTTCAACGTTTGTCGGTAGAAGGCGTCGATGTAGGGGCGACCTTCAGGTCGCCCGCGGGAGGCCTAAAGGCCTCCCCTACATCCCGAGGGGGTTGGACACGCATGGTCGGTTCATTCGATCAATGACCATCGGGCGAGGGCCGCGCCCGCTGTCGGGCAGTCGCCGCGCCGCGGCGAGTTGACACCAACCCTTCTCGGTGTGATTATCTCTCTGACCCACGTATGGCGCCTGATGGACAACATGACGAAGCCTGAAGAAGTGCCCGTAGCCCAGCTCCGCAACGTCTGCGATGCGGCCGGCTTGGGCTTCACCAGCACGGCCGATCTGCCGGGGCTGGAGACCATTGTCGGTCAGCAGCGCGCCGTGCAGGCCCTGGACTTCGGGCTGGGCATCCGCAACGCGGGGTTCAACGTCTACGTGGCTGGACAGCCGGGCACAGGCAAGGTCACCGCCGTCCACAATTTCCTCGAGAGCGTGGCCAAGTCTGAACAGCGACCTGCCGACTGGTGTTACATTCACAACTTCGCTGACGCCTATCGGCCGCGCACTCTGCACCTGGCCGCCGGCGCCGGCCGCGTCCTCCAGCACGATATGAAGCTGTTCGTCCAGCGGGCGCGCCAAGAGATCCCCGCCGCCTTCGAAAGCGACCGCTACTCCGTCAGCCGCGAAGCCATCGGCGAAGCCCTCCAGCGCCAGCGGGAGGCGATGCTGGCCGAGCTCAACCAAAAGGCCCAGCAGGAAGGATTCACTATCCAGGCCACGCCGGTGGGCTGGATGGTGGCGCCCGTGGTGGAGGGTCGCGCCCTCAGCGAGCAGGAATTCCTCAGCCTCGACCCCGCCGTCCGGGACCCGATCCGCCGGCGACGGGAAGTCCTGGAGACGGAGCTGAAGCGCTCGCTGAAGGAGGCGCGGAGCTGGGAGAGAGAGGCCAACCGGCGTCTCCAGACCCTGAACCGCGAAGTGGCCCTGCACGTGGTGGGCGGCCTCATCGAGGACCTGGAGGAGAAGTACCAGGAGTTGCCCGAGGTGCTGGCCTATCTCAAGGAGGTGCAGGAAGACATCGTCTCCAACATCGACCCGTTCCTGGGTCAGCCTCAGCCGGAGACGCCCGGGGCGCCGCCTCAGGCCTGGGCGCAGGAGATGGCCTTCCGCAAGTACGAGGTGAACGTGGCCGTCGACCACAGCGAAACGGTGGGCGCGCCGGTGGTCATGGAGAGGAACCCCACCTATAACAACCTCTTCGGGCGCATCGAGAAGGAGGCCGTGTACGGCGCTCTCCAGACCGACTTCACGCTGATCAGGGGCGGTTCGCTGCACCAGGCCAACGGCGGCTACATAGTGCTGCCGGTGGAAGAGGTGCTGAGCAACCTCTTCACCTACGATAGCCTCAAACGGGCGATCCGCGACCGGCAGATCGTGGTGGAAGAGATGGGCGAACGCCTGGGCTTCATGACCACCAAGAGCCTGCGGCCGGAGCCCATTCCTCTGGACGTGAAAGTCGTCCTCATCGGCCCACCGCAGCTCTACTACATGCTATACGGCTTGGACGAGGACTTCCGCGAGCTGTTCAAGGTCAAGGCGGAGTTCGACGTCCGCATGGACCGCAACGATGAGAGCGTTCGCAACTATGTTTCCTTCGTTTGCATGCTCTGCCGCCGCGAAGATCTGCGGCCGCTGGCCGCCGGCGCCGTCGCCAAGGTGGTGGAGTACGGCTCGCGGACGGCCGAAGACCAGCAAAAACTGACTACGCGCTTCTCGGAAGTCGCCGATGTGATCCGCGAGGCCAACTTCTGGGCGCAGCGGGAGGGTTCGCCGCAGGTGGCGGTGGCTCACGTGCGCAAGGCCATCGAGGAAAAGATATACCGCTCCAACCTGATCGAGGAGCGTATTCAAGAGTCTATCCAGCGCGGCATGTTCCTGGTGGACACCACGGGCGAAGCGGTAGGCCAGGTCAACGGCCTGGCCGTCATCGATCTGGGGAACTACGCCTTTGGCCGGCCCTCGCGCATCACCGCCAGCATCGGCCTGGGGCAGGCCGGCCTCATCGATATCGAGCGCGAGGCGCGGATGGGCGGGCCCATCCATACCAAGGGCGTCCTGATCCTGTCCGGCTACTTGAATCAGCGCTACGCCTACGACAAGCCGTTGAGCCTCTCGGCCCGGCTGGTGTTCGAGCAGAGCTACGAGGGCGTGGAGGGCGACAGCGCCTCCTGCGCCGAGCTTTTCGCTCTCCTTTCGGCCGTGTCCGGCATGCCCATCCAGCAGGGCATCGCCGTTACCGGTTCGCTCAACCAGCAGGGCGAGGTGCAGGCCATCGGCGGCGTCAATCAGAAAATCGAGGGCTTCTTCGACGTGTGCCGGGCCTTCGGTCTGACCGGCCGCCAGGGCGTCATCATCCCCGAAAGTAACGTCCAGAACCTGATGCTGCGCGAGGATGTGGTGGAGGCGGTGGAGCAAGGCCGCTTTCACGTCTACCCCATCGGCAGTGTCGATCAGGGCATCGAAATCCTCACCGGCAGGCCGGCCGGGCAGCGGGGCCCCGACGGAGCTTTCCCCGAGGGCACGATAAACCACCTGGTCGACCAGCGCCTGCGCGAGATGGCAGAGCGATTGCGTTCCTTCGCCCGGGATTCCAGCCCGCCCGCTGTCGGCAAGGCGGAGGAAGAGGAAGCGAAGTAGGGGCGAGGCTTGCCTCGCCCAAATGGGGCGCAGCGAGCAGGGCCCCGACCCGATGAGGGTGCAAGAAGCACCATCCCTCCGCTCACCCTGAGCCTGTCGAAGGGAGAGCGGGGGCTCATGGTTCGACAGGCACCATGAGCGGCAGAAAAGCAGTGGGGCGGCATAATCAGCCGGGGGCGAGGTAAGGAGGAATCCACCGTGGGTATGCTGTTGGGGTCGGATGTTCTTGTCAAGTGCCTTCTGCAGGAGCATGTGCAGTTCATCTTCGGTATCCCGGGGGCGCAGCCCCTGGGGATAACGGACGCTATCCACCGCTTCGGTCGCCGCGAGGGGCTGGACTTCATTATGACCCGCCACGAGCAGGCGGCCGCTCACATGGCCGACACGTTTTCGCGTCTCACCGGACGGCCGGGCGTTTGCATGGGGACGGTGGGCCCAGGGGCAGTGAACCTGGTGCCGGGGGTGTACGAGGCCTACGTGAACAACATCCCCATACTGGTGCTCACCTGTCAAAACCAGACCTGGCGCTCCTACCCCGACCACGGCTCGACGCAGGGGTGCAACCAGCTCGATCTGTTCCGGCCTATCACCAAGTGGAGCGCCGTCGTCTCCCACTGGAGCCGGATAGCGCCGCTGGTGCAGGAAGCCTTCCGCATGGCCCTCACCGGCCGGCCGGGGCCGGTGCATCTCGACCTGCCGGTCGATGTGCTTTTTGACGAAGGCGACGAGGAGGATGTGCGCATCCTGCCGCCGGCCCGTTACCGGCCGCTCTCTCCTCCTAGTGCCGATCCGGAGCTGGTTCGCGGGGCAGCGGAGATGCTGGCTCGTGCGAAGCTCCCTCTGATCTACGCCGGCGGCGGCGCCCTGCGGGCTGGCGCCAGCCAGGAGGTCTTGCGCCTGGCCGAGTTCCTGGGCTGCCCGGTGACCACCAGTCTCACCGCGCGCGGCGCCATCCCGGAGGACCATCCCCAGTACTTGATATCGCCGGGCTTCGGAGGCATGGCTGCCCGCAATCAGGCCGACGTGGTGTTGGTGCTGGGCTGTCGCCTGGGCGCCTTCGACCTGTGGGCCAAGCCGCCGGTGTGGGGCCAACCCGGCCAGCAGAAGATCATCCAGGTCGACACCGCGCCGGAGACCCTGGCCGAGAACAGGGAGACCGACCTGGCCATCCTGGGCGACGCCCGATCGGTGGTCCGCGATATCCGCATCGCCCTGGAGAGCATGGCCGAGCCCCGTAGTGAGAACCCGATGCTGGCCCAGTTCAAAGCGGCCGAGGTCGGCTGGCTTCAGAACTTCGAGAACCTGGGCCGGTCCGACAGCACGCCGATCCATCCGCTGCGGGCGGTCAAAGAGGCGGCCACTTTCTTCGGCCGCGACGCGATATGCGTCACCGACGGTGGCAACACCACGATCTGGACCCACTACCTGACCCGCATCTACGAGCCCGGCTCCTGCCTCTGGTCGGGCGACAGCGGCATGGGCGGCGGCGGTCTGCCCAAGGCCATCGCCGCCAAGCTCGTCTGCCCGCAGCGGCCTGTCTACGCTATCTGCGGCGACGGCTTCTTCATGATGAACGTGCAGGAGTTGGAGACGGCTGTCCGGCTGGGGACGAACATCGTGGTGGTGGTGAATAACGACCGCGCCTTCGGCATGATCAAGGCCGGCCAGGATGGCGCCTTCGGCCAGCGCTACATCGGCGTCGACTTCGCCGACGTGCGCCTCGACCGCATGGCCGAGGCGGCGGGCTGGTACGGCGAGCGGGTGGAGGACCCCCAGCAGATCGCCCCCGCGCTCCAGCGGGCGGTGGACTCAGGGAAGCCGGCCCTGCTGGACGTGATCATCGACCAGCGGGCCAACCTCACGCCGCCCGACTTTGCGACGGTGGTCGGCGTGTGGCTGGAAGGGATCAAGCTGCCTCAGTACTAGGGGCGCGGATAGCCGCGGCCCCGTAGCTCCGCTCGTGGTTCGATGAGCCCACCATGAGCGGTTCGCAGGCTACAGCGGCGGCATCTGCTCGCGGAAGTAGGGCCAGGTGTTGACGCCCAGCGAGAGGCGCTCCTCCTCCGCCTTGCGCTTGGGGTCCCACTCGTCCGGCGGGACGACGTAGATGACGTCGTCGCAGGTGAGGCCGAAGAGAAACTTGTAGGATCCCTTCATCTGAGCCTTCAGCTCCTCGCCCAGCCTGCAGAAGAACTGGCCCGGTAGGGTGACTATCTGGGCGTCGTTGATGTCGACCACCCACGTCTCTGAGCGGACCATGCCGTTGTAGAGGGTACGGCGGAGGATGCGCAACAGGCGCAGTGTCTTGAACAGCCTGTTCTCCACCGGCAGCTCCGGATAGCTCACCCGCACGGCCAGACTGACCTCCGCGGTGGTGCTTACGTTGGCGAGAGCGTCCAGGGCCGCCTTGGCCATGGTCGATCCCAGTTTCTCGGCCTCCTCGTAAGTGCGGAGGCCCTCGTCGTCGTGGGGGTCCTCGATCGCCTGGCGTGGGTGAAGATCGCCCTGGGCGCCCGCGAAGAAGACGGCGACGCCCCCCCGTTCCCGTTCGAGGTCGCGCCGCAGGTAGGCCGGGAAATCGGCAGTGATCAGGGTGTTGCGGCGGCCCAGCACGTCCACGTGGCAGGCGGAGTTGACCAGCACGGCGATAGTACCGCCTGTTTCCGCCTCCACCAGCATCACCTCCACCGCCTCGTCCACCGGGCCGCCGTCCGGCCGGCGGCCGTTCCTCAGGAAGCCTTCGACCTTGGTGTGCGCGAAGCCGATTCGGGCCGGAGCCATGCTTTGAACCGCATCCACCACCGCGTCCGAAGCCTGCTCCCGCAGTAGCTCTTTGTAGCTCCGGCGCACTCCGCCGTAGGCGCCGGTGGTGTCGGGCGCCGAGTGGTTGTGGATGGCGCCCACCGCCACCCTCACGTCCTGGCGCCCCAGCTTCTCCAGCGCCTGAGCGCGAATACTCTCCATGTCGCTCTGCGAGAGAGAGATGAGGTCCAGAGCGAGGAAGGCCAGGGTGACTTGGTCGTCGCTAAGAGCCAGGCAGCGGGCGTAGATGTCGTCGTGGACGCCCGTCGACTTGCGATGGCCCCAGGGCAGGAATACCCGCCCGTATCCCGCCAGAAAGACGTTGCCGCGCGGCGTGATGATGCGCTTGGCGGCGCCGGCCTTTAGCGTGGGCATGTCACTACCTCCCCGTATCAGGAGAGCGGGAACTCGAACACTGGCCGAAGAAAACATAGCGCCTGCTCAGAAACGCGTCAAGGGCTGCTTGGGAAGGGTACGCCCATTGTGACCTTCCCAGTCTGAAGGTCATTGAGAAAATGAACCGACATGCGCTTGTCCAGTCCTCGGAATGTAGGGGCGACCTTTAGGCCTCCCGCGGGCGACCCAAAGGTCGCCCCTACATCGACGCCTTCTACCGGCCAATGTCGTACAGACAATGGCGGCGCAGAACGTCTTCCCCGCTTTGTAGGACCGCCCCTCGTGGGCGCCCGCCGGCGGGGCGGGCAGGGGCAAGCGCTGCCCCTACGTCACCTGGGCCATCAATCTATAGCAAGTTGACGGCGAACCCACGTAAGTGCTATAACATGTGCCAATAGGCACAAATGCGGTCTTTTGTCAGCTTCCCGGCTGAAAAGACCGCCTAGGCCAGGGGTGTCACTTGGCGAGAGTGTCTCGAATGGCGCGGGTCGCGCGTATCCCCGAAGTCGTCGTCGACCGGCTGCCCCTCTATGCCCGAGCGCTGGCCATCCTGAGAACCGAAGGGCAGGAGGTGGTGAGCTCTGCGGAACTGGGCGAGCGGCTGCGGGTGACCCCGGCCCAGATCCGAAAGGACTTGAGCTACTTCGGCCGCTTCGGCAAGCAGGGAAGCGGCTACAACGTGGAGCGGCTGCTGGAGCAGCTGCAGATGATCCTGGGATTGGACCACCAGTGGCGCATGGCGCTGGTGGGAGTAGGCAAGCTGGGCCGCGCCATCCTGGAGTACGACGGTTTCGCGCCCCAGGGCTTTGTCATCACTCAGGCCTTCGACGTGAACCCGGAAACGGTGGGACAGAAACTGGGTGAGACCAACGTACGCCACGTGGACGAGCTGGAAGAGGCCCTGTCGAAAGATCCCGTAGACATCGGCATTGTGGCCGTGCCCGCCTCAGCGGCCCAGAGAGTCGTCGATGCGCTGGTGAGGTGCGGCGTCAAAGCCATCCTCACCTATGCTCCTATCCCCGCTCAAGCACCGCCGGATGTGGAGCAGCGTCGGGTCGACCCGATGATCCAGCTCCAGAGGATGACTTTCCGCCTCAAGGACCTGAGGCCGCCGCCCAAGCCGTCGCGCTAGTAGCCTCCCAGGAAATCGCCTTCCGGCGGCTGGGAGCGCCGGATCAGGTCCATGTGCTCCAGGGCGATGCCTGCGCCCACGGCGACGCACTCCATGGGGTTTTCCGCCGCCGAACAGGGGATGCCGATCTCCTGGACGATCAGTCGATCCAGGTTGCGCAGGAGAGCGCCGCCGCCGGTAAGGACGATGCCGCGGTCTACCACGTCCGAGCACAGCTCGGGGGGCGTGCGCTCCAGCACCGAGCGGATGGCGCCCAGGATGGCGGACAACGGGTCTATCAGCGCCTGAGCGATCTCCTGCGAGGTGACATTGATGCTCTTGGGCAGGCCGCTGATCTGGTCGCGGCCGCGGACATCGGTGGTCAGGTCCTCCTCCAGCGGCAGGGCGCTGCCCACAGCGATCTTCACTTCCTCGGCGGAGCGGTCGCCGATGAGGAGGTTGTGGCGGCGCTTGATGTAGTTGGAGATGGCCTCATCGAGACGGTCGCCGGCTACCCGCACCGACTCGCTGACCACGATGCCGTACATGGAGATGACGGCGGCTTCGGTACGACCGCCGCCGATGTCCACCACCATGTGCCCCCGCGGCGAGCCCACCGGGATGCGCGCGCCGATGGCGGCAGCCAGGGGCTCGGGCACCAGGTTGGCCGGGCGGCGGGCGCCGGCGGCTTCGGCCGCGTCGCGCACTGCCCGCTGCTCGACGCTGGTCACGCCGGCTGGCATGCAGACCATGACCTCGGGCTTGATGAAGTTCAGGCGGCCCACCACTTTGCCGATGAAGTAGCGCAGCATGGCCTCGGTGGTCAGGTAGTCGGCGATGACGCCGTCGCGCATGGGCCGGATCACGGAGATGGCCGCTGGCGTGCGGCCCAGCATCTCCAGGGCCTCGCCGCCCACGGCCACGATGCTGTTATCGCGCTGGGCTACTGCAACCACCGAGGGCTCGTTGATGACGATGCCTCGGCCTCGAACATAGACCAGGACGTTGGCCGTGCCCAGGTCCACGCCTATTCTCTTGCCAAACATACCCCACTCCCCGACCCCAAGGATTCGGGGGAAACGCTACTCCGCTTGGATAGCGGCCCCTACGCTCCGCAGCTTCTCGTCGATGTGCTGGTAGCCGCGGTTCAGGTGATAGATGTCGGATATCTCCGTGCGGCCCCTGGCGGCCAGCGCCGCCAGCAGCAGCGCGGCGCCCGCCCGGATGTCCAGGGCGCGCACGTTGGTACCGATGAGCGGCGTTGGGCCGCTGATGATGGCGGTTGTCCCCGTCGATACCACCTCCGCCCCCATTTTGCGCAGCTCGCTGACGTATAGCAAGCGATTGTCGAATACCCGCTCGTGGACGTAGCTGACGCCGGTCGCCTGAGTGAGCAATGCGGCCATGGGGGCCTGGAGGTCAGTGGGCAGTCCGGGATAGGGCACAGCCTGGACGCTCACCGCCCGCAGCTCGGTGGGGCAGCACACGCTCAGGCTGCCCTCGTCTTCGTCCACTTGAACACCGGCCTCCCGCAGCTTGGCCGCCAGCGACTGAAGGTGCTGGGGCACGCCCCCTACGATGCGCAGCTCGCCGCCGGTGATGGCGGCGGCGATAGCGAAGGTGCCGGCCTCGATGCGGTCGGGAATGACGGCGTGGCGGGTGCCGTGCAGGGCCTCGACTCCCTCGATCTCCACCGTGTGGCCGCCGGCCCCGTGAATGCGAGCGCCCATCTTGTTCAGCAGCTCCGCCAGCCCGACGATCTCGGGCTCGGCGGCGGCATTGATGATGACCGTGGTGCCCTTGGCCAGGGTGGCGGCCAGCATTACGTTCTGAGTCCCCAGGACACTCGGATAGTCCATGAAGATGCGGGCGCCCGTTAGGCCGTTCTTGGCTTCGGCCACGAACTTCTCGCCCTGGCGGCGGATGTCCGCCCCCATCGCGGCGAAGCCCGCTAGGTGCACATCGATAGGCCGCTGGCCGATGACGTCGCCGCCCGGCGGGGGGCATGCGGCCTGCCCGAAGCGGGTCAGGAGCGGGCCCATGACCATGAAGCTGGCCCGCAGGCTCTCCACCAGCTCGCTGGCAGGGGACGTGGAGGTGACAGTGCTGGCGTTCAGGCGGAGGGACGAGGGCGATAGTCGCTGCACCTCGGCGCCCAAGTTCTCCAAGACCCGCGCCATGTAGGAGACGTCGCCGAGGTCGGGGAGGTTGTCCAAGTAGCAGTCGTCGGCGACCAGGAGGGCAGCCGCCATGGTGGCCACAGCGGCGTTCTTCGAACCGCTGACCGCGACGCTGCCCCGCAGCGGGCGCCCCCCTTCGACGACAAAGCGTTCAGCCATGATGCCTGTCTATAGTAGCAGAGCGAACGGAAGGAACCTAGAGGTGGGCCTGCCCGGGCCCAAGGTTGGCCGCCTGGCAGGCAGACGATGGGCCAGTGCTATTTGAGGTGCTAACCGCCGGCAGAGCTCCCCGGGCCGGGCGACGGGCCGGCCGGGCCCCCGGGGCGGCGGCGGCGGCGCACGACGTCCGCCGCCTTCAAACGCATGAGGGCGTGCTTGAGGGCGGCTTCCGCCTGCGCTACGTCGACGCCGGCCTCGCGGGCGGCGAGCTGCTCCTGGGCGCGTCGGCGCGCTTCCTCCGCCCGCGCCACGTCGATCTCTTCGCCCCGCTCGGCGGAGTCGGCCAGGATGGTCACACGGTTGTCCCGCACCTCGATGAAGCCGCCGGTGACGGCCATGGCCACCTCTTCGCTGCCCTTGACGATCCGCAAGACGCCGGGCTGGAGCATGGTGAGCAGCGGCGCGTGCAGGGGGAGGATGCCCAGCTCGCCCTCGATGCCGGGAACGATGAGCTCGTCCACTTCCTGCTCGGAGTAGACCAGCCTTTCGGCGGTGACGATGTCGACGTTGAGTTTAGGCATCGTAATCCCCTAGGCCTTCGCCTCCGCCTCCATCTTTTCGGCCTGCTCGGCGGCCTCTTCGATGCCGCCCACCATGTAGAAGGCCTGCTCCGGCAGGTGGTCCCACTTGCCCTCCAGCAGCTCCTTGAAGCCGCGCACCGTCTCGCGCACGGGCACGTACTTGCCGCTGCGGCCGGTGAACGCTTCGGCCACGAACATGGGCTGGGAGAGGAAGCGCTGGATCTTGCGCGCCCGCATCACGATGAGCTTGTCCTCCTCCGATAGCTCCTCGAGGCCCAGGATGGCGATGATGTCCTGGAGGTCGCGGTAGCGCTGGAGGACAGCCTGCACGCCCCGCGCCGTCTGGTAGTGCTCCTCTCCAACGATCAGCGGGTCGAGGATGCGGGAGGTGGAGGTGAGGGGGTCCACAGCCGGGTAGATGCCCATCTCGACGATGGCGCGGTCTAGGGCGACGACGCCGTCCAAGTGCCCGAACGTGGTGACGATGCCGGGGTCGGTATAGTCGTCGGCGGGCACGTAGATGGCCTGGAAGGAGGTGATGGAGCCCTTCTTGGTGGAGGTTATGCGCTCCTCCAGGGCGCCGATGTCCGTGGCCAGGGTGGGCTGATAGCCCACGGCCGAGGGCATGCGCCCCAGGAGGGCGGAGACTTCCATGTTGGCGAGAATGTAGCGGTAGATGTTGTCGATGAACAGGAGGACGTCCTGGCCCTCCACGTCGCGGAAGTATTCGGCCATGGTCACGCCGGTGAGGCCGACTCGAGCGCGCACGCCCGGCGGCTCGTTCATCTGGCCGAAGACCAGCACCGTCTTCGCCATGACGCCCGTGGCCTGCATCTCGTACCAGAGGTCGTTGCCCTCGCGCGAGCGCTCGCCCACACCGGCGAACACAGAGGTGCCGCCGTGCTCGCGGGCGATGTTGCGGATGAGCTCCATGATGATGACGGTCTTGCCCACGCCGGCGCCGCCGTAGGCGCCCACCTTGCCGCCCCTGGTGAAGGGGCAGACGAGGTCGATGACCTTAAGGCCCGTCTCCAGCACCTGGGGAGTCGTTTCCTGCTCCTCGAGAGGCGGCGGTGGCCGGTGGATGGGCCAATACAGCTCGGACTTCACTGGGCCCAGTTCGTCGATGGGCTCACCCAGGACGCTGAACAGGCGACCCAGGGTGGAGGGGCCCACCGGCACCTGAATAGGGGCGCCCAGGTCCTCGGCGATGGCGCCGCGGCGCATGCCGTCGGTGCTACCCATGGCCAGGCAACGCACCCAGTTGTTGCCCAGGTGTTGCTGCACCTCCGCCACGATCTTGTTGCCGTCCACCGCTATCTCGATGGCGTTGTTGACGAGCGGCAGTTCCTCGCCCGGGAACTCCACGTCCACCACCGTGCCGATAACCTGCACAACCCTTCCCTTGGCCATAGCTCTCCCCTATTCTGTGGCCTCTGCGGCCGTCCAACCGTTCCTAAGCTGACTTGTCAGTGCAGCTCACGGGTCCTCACCGCGCCTGCCTCAGGATCTCGGCGCCGCCCACCAGTTCCAGCAACTCCTTGGTGATGCTCTCCTGGCGGACCTTGTTGTACATCAGGGTGAGGTCGTGGATCATCTCTTCGGCGTTGTCAGTTGCGCTGCGCATGGCCACCATGCGGGCCGACTGCTCGCTGGCCTTGGCCTCCAGTACCGCCCCGTACACCTGGCGTTCCACGTAGCGGGGGAGCAACTCGGCCAGCACGGCCTCCCGCGACGGCTCGTAGATGTAGTCGACGGGCGGGGTGCCCGAGCGCACGGGCGGCTCCACCGGCAGCAGTTTCAGCACTTCCGGCCGCTGCACCATGGTGTTCACGAAAAGGGCGTAGATCAGGTAGACCTCGTCGCAAAGGCCGGCGATGTAGTCCTGGATGGCGACCTGAGCGACCGGCAGCACCTCCTCGTAGGTCGGGTAGTCGGCCAGACCAACGACCTCGGCCACGATAGGCGTGCCGGCGCGACGGAAGAAGTCACGCCCCTTGCGGCCGATGCTGATGATACGGGCGGGCAGCCCTCGCTCCACGGTGAAGGAGGCAGCGTGGCGGTTGAGGGCGCTGGGCAGGCCCCCACACAGGCCGCGGTCGGGCGTGATAAGGATGATGTCCATTGCCTTGGGCTCTCGTCGCTGAAGGAGGGGGTGAAGAGTCTCCGCGTCGAGGGAGGGCAGCGTCTCCGCCAGATCGATCAACACGGAGCGGACCTTCTCGGCGTAAGGGCGGCCGGCCAGGGCGTTGTTCTGGGCGCGCCTCATCTTGGAGGCGGCCACCAGCTCCATGGCCTTGGTGATCTTGGCCGTGTTCTCAACGGTGCGGATGCGGCGGCGGATCTGGCGCAGGGTGGCCATTAGAGCAACCCTTCTGCCCGGTGTCGAGCCATGTTAGGCACGTTCGTCCTTCCTAGTACGGCACCGTCTCTTTGAACGCAAGGATGGCCGTCTTCAGCTTGTCTTCGATCTCCGGCGTGAGCTGTTTCTGCTCATCGATCTCGCGGCCGGTCTCAGGGTGGCTGCTCTCCATGTAACGGCGGAACGCCGCCTCGAAGGCCTGGGCCTTGGCCACCGGCACGTCATCCAGGTAGCCGTTCACCGCCACGTAGAGGATCTCCACCTGCTGGCGCAGAGGCATGGGGTCGTACTGGGGCTGCTTCAGCACCTCGGTAAGGCGCTGGCCTCGCTCCAACTGGCGCCGGGTGGCCACGTCCAGCTCGCTTGTGCCGAACTGTGCGAAGGCCTGGACCTCGCGGAACTGGGACAGGTCCAGGCGCAGACGGCCGGCCACCTGGCGCATCGCGCGTCGCTGGGCGCTGCCGCCCACGCGCGACACCGACAGCCCCACGTTGATCGCCGGCCGGATGCCGGCGTTGAACAGGTCGGTCTCCAGGTAGATCTGGCCGTCGGTGATGGAGATGACGTTGGTGGGGATGTAGGCGGACATGTCGCCGGCCTGGGTCTCGATGATCGGCAGGGCGGTCAGGGAGCCGCCTCCGTGTTCGGGGGCCAGCTTGGCCGCTCGCTCCAGCAGACGGCTGTGCAGGTAGAAGATGTCGCCGGGATAGGCCTCGCGGCCGGGGGGCCGCCGCAGGAGGAGCGAAATCTGGCGGTAGGACCAGGCGTGCTTGCTCAGGTCGTCGTAGACCACCAGGGCGTCACGCCCCTGCTCCATAAACTCCTCGCCGATCGCGCAGGCCGCGTAAGGCGCCAGGTACTGGAGAGCGGCCGGGTCATCGGCGTTGGCCGCGACGACGATGGTGTGGGCCATCGCCCCGTGCTGCTCCAGCGTCGCCACCACCTGCGCCACTTTCGATGTCTTCTGGCCGATGGCGCAGTAGACGCAAAAGAGGTCGCCGCCCTTCTGGCTGATGATAGCGTCAAGGGCGATGGCCGACTTGCCGGTGGAACGGTCGCCGATGATCAGTTCACGCTGGCCGCGGCCGATGGGGATCATGGAGTCGATGGCCTTGATGCCGGTGAGCACGGGCGTGTCCACGCTCTTGCGCATGACCACGTTGGGGGCGATACGCTCAACGGCGCGGGTCGAGTCGCGGGGGATGGGCCCCTTGCCGTCCAGCGGGTTGCCCAGCGGGTCCACGACCCGTCCGATGAGGGCCTCGCCCACCGGCACCTGCACGATGCGGCCGGTGGAGCGGACCTCGTCGCCCTCGCGGATCTTGGAGTGGTCGCCCAGGACCATGACGCCGACGGTGTCCTCCTCCAGGTTCAGGGCCAGGCCCATGATGTCCTCAGGGAACTGGAGGATCTCGTTGTACATGGCGCCCTGGAGGCCGTGCACGCGGGCGATGCCGTCGCCGGACTCGACCACCGTGCCCACGTCGACCGTCGCCGCCTGCAGGCCGAACTGCTCGATCTGCTGGCGAATGATAGAAGTTATTTCTTCTGGTCGTACCGCCATATCAATCCCCCAAACCTGTTTGCATATCGGGTGTCTGTTTCGCCTCTGCGGGACGAATCCCGCAGCTTCCGGAGAAGTCGCCTTGTAGGTCGGGGTCTCTAGACCCCGACGCTGGTCGCGCGAGGGTCTGAAGACCCTCGCCTACATCATCGTTTGCACGTTGTCTTGCCTCTTCGGTAACCGTTCGATGTTGCACAGACCTTTAGACCTCGCTGGTCTCAATGGAGCGCCGCCAGTCCAGGATGTCGGCGCAGTGTTCTTGGGCATGGGCATAAGTGCATCCCGGCAGCCAATTGTGCACGGGCACGGGGCCGGCGTCGGTGGCCAGTCGCTCTTCGCTGAGCGAATCCAGTCCGGCCAGGATGCGTCCCTGCACGTCCGTGAGCCGGCCCATGACCTCGGCCAGCGCCAGGCCGCTGTAGCGCTGGTGGGCGCTATCGTTCCAGGCCTCCAGTTCCTCCTCGTTGGTTATCGGGGCGAAGTCCTGGGGCCGGTTCGTGGCAAGCAGTTCTAGGCGCGCGACCGCTTCTTCCTCCCAGGCCAAGACGTGGGCCAGGACGTCTCGCACCGACCAGCGACCGACGGCGTCGGGGCGGGTCATCTCTTCCTCCGAGAGGCCGTCCAGGGCCTGAAGGAGGTTCGCCCGTGACTGGGCGAGGCTGTCACGCACTTGAGCCTTGGTGAAGGGTGCATCGCCGGCGGCCATCGCAATGCTGTTCCTATCGCTCCTGGCCCGCCAGGCTTCGTTTGAGGGCCCGGAGCTTGCCGCGGGTGCTGCCATCGATGACCTTGTCGCCGATGCGGGCCACCAGGCCACCGACGATGCTCGGGTCGACCTCCAGGTGGGCAATGACCTGCTTGCCGGACATTTCGCCCAGCCTCTGCTCTACCGCCTGGCGCTCGCCGTCGCTCAACGGGACGGCGGTGACCACGGTGGCGTGGGCGATGCCGCGATGGTCGTCCACCAGTCCGCGGTAGGCCTCAGCTATCTGGGGCGCGAGGCCCGCGCGTCCTTTGGCGACCAAGAGTTTGGCCAGGTTCATGGCCAGGGGGTCGATGCCCGTCAGCGTTGCTTCCAGCAGGCGGTAGCGCCCGGTCAGTGGCACCTTAGTGTTCGCCAGAAGCGCCAAAGCGCCAGCGTCGCCCATTACCGCAGCTATGAGCTGCAAGTCGTCAGCCCAGCGGTCGAGCGCGCCGCGCTGAAGGGCGACCTCAAAGGCCGCCTGCGCATACCGTTTGGCGGCTGTGTCGCGGATCATCGAGTTGGTTCGGACTCGCCGTTGCTACCCAGGGCCGATTCCGCCAGCGTCTCCTCGATGAGGCGCCGGTGGGCCTGCCGATCCAGCGATTGGTTGATGACTTTTTCGGCGGCGGCGATGGTGAGATCGGCGAACTCCCGCCGCAGGTGGGCGATGGCGCTATCCCGCTCGAGCTGGATCTCACTCCGGGCGCGGGCCAACAGGGCTTCGGCATCCGAACGGGCCTGCTGGTGGGCTTCCTCCTGGACGCGCGCGGCGACCTGCTGGGCCTGGCCGATGAGGGCCTGGCCTTCTTGGCGCGCCCGCTCCATTCGGGTCTCCACCTCCACCTCAGTGTTGGCGAGACGCTCCTTGGCCTGCTCGGAGGCCTCCAGCCCCTCCTGGATGCGGCGCCGGCGTTCGTCCAGATACTTGAGCAGCGGCTTGTAGGCCAGCAGATACAGCACCACCAGGAGGATGGTGAAGTTCACGATCTGGGCCAGCAGGCTGGGCAGGTTGATGCCCAGGCTCTTCAGCCCGTTGACGATCCCCGCAAGATACAGAGGCTCCATGGCTTGTTCTCGATCCCGTCACCTGCCTAGAACACGAATCCGATCATCACCGCCGTCACGAGGGCATAGATACCGATGGCTTCGGCGAAGGCCAGGCCCAGGATCATGTTCACCTGGATGGCCGGCTGGGCCTCGGGGTTGCGCCCCAAGGCCTCCATGGCCCGCCCCACCAGGTTGCCGATGGCCCAGGCTGGCCCCAAGGCGCCAAAGGCAATGGCAAAGCCCGCCGCGATGTACTTGACGCCGATGTCGGTCACCCCCGTGTCGGTGGTGGCCTGAGCGGCATAGCGGGCTGCCGCCTCTAAGGGCAGCATTATCGCGAGGAGTATCTCCATCTAGTGTCCTCCTTCTGCTAAGGCTCGACTTTTCTCGTCATGTCAGGGCGGCTTCCGGCGCGTGGTCCATCGCCTCGGCCTCCTCGGGGTGAGGCCCGCCGTGGCTCACCGCCATCATCCCGAAGACCAGGGTGAGGGTGGCGAAGATGAACGCCTGCATGATGCCCACCACTATCTCCAGCGCGTAGAAGGGAAGGGTCAAGATCAGGGGAAAGAGGAAGGTGAACATGAGAATGACCACCTCCCCGGCAAACATGTTCCCGAAGAGACGGAAGGTGAAGCTGACGAGCCGGACTATCTCCGAGATCAGCTCCAAGAACCCCACGAAGGCGTCGATGATCCCCTGGCCGATCTGGCCGGGGGATAGATGCCAGAGGCCGCCGAAGATGCCGCCCAAGTTGAAGAACTTGCTGCCGTAGGTGCGAAAGCCCAAGGCAGAGATGCCCCAGAACTCCACAAAGATGGCCGACATGATGGCCAGGGCCAGGGGCGTATTCAGGTCGGTGTTGACGCTCCGCAGGAAGGGCTTAAGCTCCCCCACGAAGTTGCCCTTCTCCTTCTCCTCTTCCACCTTCTGGGCCGCCTGCGGGTCGTCCTCCTCAATGGTCTTTCCCCCCCAATGGCCTGGGCCCGAGAAGGTGGTGTACGTGAGGGGAATAGGTCCCACGTCCACCTCTTTCATCACGAATCCCCCCTCCGCTTCCTCGCTCAGACCGATGACGTTGAAGACGGGGGTGAGGGAGAGCCAGTTGGCGAAGAGGATAAAGAAGAAGATGGTGGCCACCGCCGGGAAGAAACGGCGCCCGTTCTTTTCGCCGGCGATGCCCGTGACCACGTTGTAGAACGTCTCCAGGATCGCTTCCAGGAAGTTCTGCGCGCCCCGCGGCACCAGCTCCCAGCGACGGGTCATCAAGAAGACACCGACGACCATCAGGATCACCACGATCCAGGAGGTGATTATGGTGTTGGTGATGTTGACGCTGCCAAAGGAATAGAGCGTCTCCGGCTTGATGGTGATGTGGGGAGTGGGGCCACGCAGGAACACGAAGCCCACCAGGATCACGACTAGCGCTAGGATGGTCAGTCGCCCGGTGCGTCCCATCACCTATCCTTTTGCCGGGGCCGGCGCAGGCCCAGTTCCTCGATCAACAGCAGGTAGCCGCCCACGAAGGCCAGGACGAGACCCAGAAACAGACCGACGAGCGTGAAGACAGGCTTCACATCCAGGAACTGGTCCAGCAGCAGGCCGCCCACGATACCGAAAATTATGCAGAATGCGAAATACCAGCCGATACCGATTAGTCGCACGGCTGTCGGCAGCCTGGCCACCTCGGCTCCTCCTCCCGCCCAAGACGGAAGCGCAACCGCCGCCGCGCAAGGGGCTCCGGCCCGCAATGGGGCTCCGGCCGCTGCTTGTGCACCATATCACATGTTTTTGCTTAGGTTCAAGGCCCGTTTCATCCTAAGTGAGGCCCGGCCGCCGCGAAAAACAGCCCCAAGCAGGGCTTGGGGCCGGCGCTATTTACGGGAGGACCGCGGTCAGGAAGTACCGCCGCGCTTCTCGAAGTCCTCCATGTCCAGGCTCTCGATGAAGTCGCGGAAGGGGGAGAGCTTCTCCAATTCCTCCTCCTTGACCTCCGAGCGCCCTTCTTCGTCTGTCTTCTCTTCCCCCGTCTCCTGGTCGAGGCGAACGCCCGCCTTGTCCAGCACCGTCTCCTCGGCGAAGATCGGCGCCTGCACCCGCACCGCCAGGGCGATGGCGTCACTGGGACGGGAATCGATCTCCATGGTGCGCCCGTCGATATCCATGATGATGCGGGCGTAGAAGGTGTCGTTGGCCAGATCGTTGACGACTATGTAGCGGATGTTTCCCCCGAGAGCATCGATGACGGAGCGCAGGAGATCGTGGGTGAGCGGCCGCGACACCGCCACCTCTTGGAGCCGCACAGCGATGGCGTCGGCCTCGGCCGGTCCGATCCAGATGGGGAGATAGCGGTCCGCCTCTTTCTCTTTGAGGATGACCACCCGCTGGTAGTTCATCAGGCTCACCCTGATGCTCTCAATGACCATCTCGATCACACTACCGCCTCCTCCAGCCAACGCGCCCTCATTCTAGCTTAGCGCTTTCCCTGGTGTCAATCTCGATTCGGGGTTGCCCGCCCCCGCGGCGACCGCCCGCGCCGGCCGGCGAACCGTCCCCAGGGAGGAGCATTTCCTCGGCGCGGCGGGCCAAAACAGCGCTGGCCACCCCCGCTGAGGACACCAGCAGGGCTATCAGCGTCAGCACCCAGCTTATGCCGATGACATCGGTGATCGCGCCGATGGCTAGCAGGGGCAACAGAGAGAAGAAGTTGGCGGACACTATCTGGGTGGCGAAAATACGCCCGCGCATCTCGGCCGGCGCTCGCTCGTGGAGGATGGTCTGCGCGGGCGCATTGAGGAAGGCATAGCTGAGGCCCATGGGCAGTGCGAAGAACATGGTCAGGGTGACCAGAGCGCCCCGTCCGGCCACGCCCTCCGGGGTCAGTATGCCGGTCTGCTCCAGGAGGGCGGCCAGCGGCTCTACCAGGGCCAGGGCCACCAGACAGAGGGCGATGCCGCTCAGGCCCATCGTTACCACGCGCTCGCGACCGATGCGATCGGCGAACCAGGAGATGAACCGCAGCCCCAAGAGAGCGCCTATGCCTGTGGGAGCGAACACGTAGGCGGCGTTATCGGGCGCGACGCCCAGGGTGTCTTTCATGAAGCGCGGGATGAGGATGGCGAACAGCAGGACCAGGGTGCTGCTGAGGGTGAGCTGCACCAGGGCCATTACTGAGGACAGGTCGCCGCGCAGGGCGTGCCAGGACTTGCGGAAGTCCTCGGGTATGCCGCCGAACAGAGGCCCTTCCCACTTGGCCTTCCGCCGCGCCTGTTGGCCTGGATGAAGGAAGAAGGACAACCCGCAGGCCACGGCGAAGAAGACGCCGGCCAGGATGAACATGCCGTCGGGGCCGGCCGCCTTCAGCACCGTCGGCGCCAGGAATACGATGCCCGCGAACTGGGCGCTGGTGAGGGTGAAGTTGTAGAGCGTGTTGGCGCTCATCAGGCGGGACTTGGGTACCAGGGCCGGTATCAGGGCCACCACCGCTGGGTTGAAGAACTGGCTGGCGGCGGCGAAAACGAGGATCAGGCCGTAGATGGCCCACACCTCCGAGTGGAAAAAGATCAAGCCCAAGCAGGTGGCGGCGCGGATGAAGTTGGCTACGGTCAGCACGCTCTCCTTGCGCCAGCGGTCCAGCAGCACGCCCACGGGCATGCCAAAGAGGGTGGAGGGCACGATGAAGAAGAAGACCAGCAGGGTGGTATGGATGGTCGAACCGGTCAGGTCGAGGACGACCACCAGCAGGGTGAAGAGGAGGGCGTATTGAGCCGTCTGGGCCAGGGCCTGATTGACCCACAGGGCGGCGAAACGCCGGTCGGCCAGGAGGAGGCCGGTGCCCCGCGGCGGCAGGAACTCTGCGTCGTCGACTGCGTTCATGACGCTGTCTCGGGCATCCTCTCCGCCTGGGGTCCGACGCGCAGACGGCTATACACGGCGGCCGCCACCACGGCCAGGGCCACCAGGATAATGACGATGCGGGCGCTCACGAGCTCGGCCAGGCCGCCGACGATGAACAGCGGGACTATCGAGGCGACGCTGGCCAGCATCATCTGGGCAGCAAAGATTCGTCCCTGCATCTCGGGCGGAGCGCGCTCGTTGAGGACGGCGCGGGCAGCGACGCTGACCAACGAGAAAGCGAAGCCCAGCGGGACGGCCAGGCCCATGGCCACCGTCGCGTTAAGGGAAAGGCGGCTCCATTCCCAGATGTCGGCCAGGTAGCTGCCCTGCGATTCGAACAGGTTGGCCCATTCCTCGACGAAACCCATGGCGGCCAGGCAGGCCACGAAGCACACGAAGCCGATGCTCACCACGCGGGCGCTGCCAAAGTGGGCGTCCAGCCAGGGGACCAGGCGCAGACCCAGCAGCAGCCCCAGCCCGGCCGGCGCGAAGACGAAGGCTACGTTGTCCACCCGCGTCCCCAGCACATCGTTCACGTAGTGGGGAATGAGGACGGCCAACACCAGGACGGCCGTGGCGACCAGCGTTAGCTGGACGAGGGCGTTGTAGGCCACCGTGTCCGCCATCAGGAAGCGCCAGGCCTGCCGGAACTGCTCGGTGAGCGAGGCGGGCTGGTCAGCCTGCTGCCCGGCAGGACGCGGCGCCAGGTGGCCCAGCGAGAGCACGGCCACCGCCGCAACGGCGAACAGGACGGACGTGACTATGAACAGCGGCCTTTCGCCCACCGTCTTCATGAACACCGGCGCCAGCACGAGCATGCCCACGCCCTGGGCGACGAGCGAAGTGAGGTTCAGCAGGGCGTTGGCCGCTGTAAGGCGACCGACGGGCACGACGGCCGGCACGGAGGCCGATTCTGCCGGAGAGTTGAACTGGGCAATCGTCGAGAAGCCCAGGGTCACGGCGTAGAGCCGCCAGAGGCTGTCGCCCCAGAAGAAGAAGGCCAGGCAGGCCAGGGCCCGCAGCGACTGGCTCAGGAACATCACCGCCTGCCGCGGCCAGCGGTCGGCGGCCATCCCTGTGTGCAGGCCCACCAAGACGCCGGGCAGAAGGAACGTGAAGATGAGGATGCTGCTGTGGATGCTGGAGCCGGTTCGGTTGACCACCACGATGAGGAGGCCATAGTACATGGCGTGTTGGGCGCTGGAGGAGAAGAAGCGGGCCAGACAGAGCGAGACAAAGCGGCGGCTCTCCAGCAGGGAATCGGGCGCGGCCGGCGTTATTGCCCAGCTCGGGCGCAGAAGCTGTTCATCCATCAGCGTCTTGGCTCCGACGGCGGCAGGTCCGCCTCTGCCTGATTCCGGCCGGCCGGAGCTCGCGATGGCGAAGGCTGCGCGTCGCCGGGCGCCTCCGCCCCTCGCGAAAGGAATGCCTTCAGTCGCTTTTCGAGGACACTTCGCTCGAGCAGAAGCCGGCGGCCGCAGGTGAGGCAGCGCAGCCCGATGTCGGCGCCCAGGCGCACTACCTCCCATTCGAAACCGCCACAGGGGTGCGGCTTGCGCAGCCGCAGGACATCGCCCATCCGGAAGTCCACCACCAAGGCCGGTCACCTCATCCCCGCATCGCCCGCTCCGCCAGAACGGCCTCGCGCTGGCGGTTGATCTCGTCGCGCAGCGCCTCTGCCGCCTTTCGGGCTGCCTGGGCGTAGTCCGGCCCCGACGATGCGTAGAGGATCTGCCGCGACGAATTTATGATAACCCCCCCGCCGTCCTTGTCCAAGGCGTTGCGCACGGCGGCCGCCACCTCTCCTCCCTGGGCGCCGACGCCGGGCAGAAGGAAGGGCAGGCGCGGGCAGAGCTGTCGGATGCGGCCGAGCTCCTCGGGGAAGGTCGCGCCGACCACCAACCCCACGTTCCCATTCTCGTTCCAGCGGTCGCGGGCCAGCTCGGCCACCGCTTCGTACAGCGGCCGCGACCTGCCCTCGCTGACCACGGTCTGCGCCTGGAGGTCAGCGCCGCCGGGGTTGGAGGTGCGGCAGAGGACGAAGACGCCCCTGTCGGCCCGCTGTAGGAAGGGGGCCAGGGAGTCAGTGCCCAGGTAGGGGTTCACCGTGGCGGCGTCGAAGCCGTAGACGTCGAACAGGGCTTGGGCGTAGGCCTCGGCCGTGGACGCGATGTCGCCCCGCTTGCCGTCGGCGATAACCGGCACGTGGCGGGGGATGGCCTCCACCGTGCGCAGAAGTATCTCCAGGCCCTGGGGGCCCATGCTCTCGTAGAAGGCCAGGTTGGGCTTGTAGCAGCAGGCCAGATCGGCGGTGGCCTCGATGATGGCGCGGTTGAAGACGGCCACGTCCTTCTCGGGCAGGAGCGAGGGGTGAGGGTCGAGGCCGACGCAGAGGAAGCTGCGGTTGGACTCAATGGCTTGTCGCAGCTTGGTGAGAAACACGAGGTGGCGCCCTCCCCTTCCGCCGAATATTATAGGCGACGATCGGGGGCGTCAAGGCAAGTGCAACTGGATGTGGCCTTCCTTCCTTCCCTCCTGCGGGAGCCGGAGCAGCACGTCTGCGTGGTCGTCGATGTGCTGCGGGCATCCTCAAGCCTGGTGGTGCTGCTGGAACGAGGGGTGGAGGAGGCGCTGCTGGCGGCCAGCATCGGCGAGGCGCGCCGCCTGGCCCGAGAGCGGCCGCACTACATGCTCTGCGGCGAGCGGGGCGGCCTGCCGCCGCGCGGCTTCCAGTACGGCAACTCGCCGGCCGAGTTCGCGGGGCTCGAGCTGTCCGGCCGGCGGGCGGTCCTCTGCACCAGCAACGGCACCAGGGCCATCGCCCGGGCCGCGGCGGCGCCGCTGGTGCTCGTGGGCGCCCTGCTGAACGCAACGGCTGTCGGGCGGGCGGCAGCGGAGGCGGCGGCAACGCGAGGGCTGGGCATCACCGTCGTCTGCGCGGGTGACGAAGGCGGCGCCGTCTTCAGCCTGGAGGACGCCCTCGGCGCCGGCGCTATCGTCGACGCCATCGTTGGTCTGGGGCGTGAGGCGCCGCGCCTGGAGCTGTCGGACGGAGCGCTGGCGGCGCTGACCATCTATCGCGCCCACCAGGGTCAGGAGCAGGCGGCCCTGCGTGCGACCGCCCACGGCCGTGACCTCGAGGCACTGGGCCTGGGCGAAGACCTCTCGTTCTGCGCCCGGCGCGACGCCTTCGCCGCCGTCCCGCATCTGCGCCGGGACGAAGAGAATCGGCTGGTGGTCCGGCGCTACTCCTCAGCCTCGTGAGGGTAAGAGGCTGCGGCGCCGGCGGCCACGGCCGCCCAGAAAGGAATCTCGGCCGTCTCCGTCCAGGGCTGCCTCTTCTGGATAGCGCCCCAGAGGTGCACCCCCGTCAGCAGGAAGCCGGCCACGGCGGCCATGGCGAAGACGATGCGATGGCGTCGGGGGTCGCGGGCCGCCAGCAGGCCGCCAACGCTCAGGGCGGTGGCCACCGCCCCCAGGGAGTGGCCCAGGTAGACCGTCAGGTCGGTGTCCTCTGGCAGCCGCCAGCGCAGCCTCCTGGCCCAGCGCAAGGGCGATAGGAGAAGCGGGAGGGCGAAGACCAGCAGCCCGATGCTGCTGGCCGCCAGCAAGAAGAGGGACGAGCGTCGATTAGCGTTCGTTCGCACGGCAAACCTCCGGAGCTGTCAGGGTCGTTCCATACTAACATGACCACATAATCCCCGCCTGTCCGCTCTGCGGACTCCGCCTCTGCGGATGGCGGAGAAGGCCGGGGCATGGGGGGCAAATCGATGCCCCCGCCTTTAGGCGGGGGTAGAGGACTCCCGTCCAAGGTGGCTCGGTTCCCTTGACCGACGATCGCCCCTGGCCTATCCTGGCCCTACTCATGAAGGCGGAGATCATCTCCATCGGCACCGAGATCCTGCTGGGCGAGCTCCTGGACACCAACGCCAACTACCTGGCCGCCTGCCTGCCGCCCCTGGGCATCGACCTGTACTGGATGACCCAGGTCGGCGATAACCTGGGCCGCCTCACCGAGGCCTTTCGCCGCGCCTGGGACCGCTCCGACCTGACGCTGTCCACCGGCGGCCTTGGCCCGACTGAGGACGACGTCACCCGTGAAGCTATCGCCGCTGCTCTGAACGAGCAGCTATCCATCCAGCCGGAGCTGGAGGCCCAACTGCGGGCCTTCTTCGCCGGCCGTGGCCTCGTAATGCCCGAGCGCAACGTCAAGCAGGCCGCGCTCATCCCGTCGGCGCGGGCCATTCCCAACCCACGGGGCACCGCTCCCGGCTGGTGGGTGGAGCGCGACGGCCGCATCCTGGTGGCCCTACCCGGCCCGCCGCTGGAGCTGGAGCGCATGTGGGAGGTGGAGGTGGCGCCTCGTCTCACGGCGCTGGTCGGGGGCGACGTCATCGTCTCCCGCACGTTGAAGACGGCCGGCATCGGCGAGGGCGCCGTGGACGAGATGGTGAGCCCGCTCCTGAAATCGACGAACCCCACCATCGGCGTCTACGCCAAGGCCGACGGCGTCCACCTGCGGATCACCGCCAAGGCGGCCACGCCCGGAGAGGCGCGCCGCCTTATCGCGCCTGTGGAGGAGGAGGCCCGCAGCATCCTCGGCCAGGCCGTATGGGGCGCCGACGACGATACGCTGGAAGGCGCCGTCGGCGCTCTGCTCAAGGAGCAAGGGCTCACCCTGGCGACGATGGAATCCTGCACCGGCGGTCTGCTGGCCAGCACGATAACCGATGTCGCGGGCAGTTCGTCATACTTCAAGGGCGGCTTCGTGTCCTACACGGCGGAGATGAAGATCGCTCTGGGCGTGGACGCCGCGCTCATCGCGCGACATGGGGTGGTGAGCGCCGAGGTGGCCCAAGACATGGCCCGCGCCGGCCGGCAGCGCTTGGACGCCGACATCGGCGTCGGCATCACCGGCGTGGCGGGGCCGGACCCGCTGGAGGGAAAGCCGCCGGGCACCATCCATATCGGTCTGGATGACGGCGTGGCGCACAAGGCCATCAGCTACACCTTCGCGCAGGGCCGGGCGGCGATAAAGCGGCGGGCCGTGACCACAGCGCTCGCGCTGCTACGGCGGGCGCTGCTGACTGGGGGGACGCCATGAAGGGAAAAGTTGCTGTGCTCATCTTGAGCCTCGTGGGGGTCGTGGCCTTCGCCTGCAACGGAGGTGATGGTGGCGGACCGTTGACGTCCTCCCCTGCCACGACTGCGCGCGTCACGGCCACGCCGGCCGCCACGTCGACGCCGGTCGCTCCCTCGACCAGCGCCACGCCCGGTTCGACGGTCGTGTCGGGCGCGGGTGAGATAGCCTACTTCGGGCCGGACGGGGCCGACATCTGGCTCATCAATTCCGACGGCAGCGGCCAGCGGAAGCTGACGGAGGGCCAGTGCCAGCAGGCGGCAGGCCCGTTCTGGTCCCGCGGCGGCGACAAGATAGCCTGCGCCAGCGGCGGCACGTCGGACGCGCCGCAGACGAAGATCGCCGTTTTCGACCTGGAAGGCCAGACGCTTGCCGAAGTAGAGCAGCAGGCGTTTCTCAGGAGCTTCGCCTGGTCGGCCGACGGTCGCCACTTCGTCTATGCCATCGCCGAGGGCGAGGCGCTGGACACGGCCCGCCCTACTTTGCTGATCGGCGATACCGATAGCGAGGCGACCGTCCGCCTGGAAGACGCGCAGGACCCGCGGTGGTCGCCCGATGGTACGCAACTGGCCTACATGAAGACCGCCGGCGAGGAATTGACCATCTACGATCTCGCCAGCGGGCAGGGCAGGTCTCTGCCCCAGGGACTGCGGCCCGTGGCCTGGGCCCTGGGCGGTAAGGCTCTGCTGGTCGCCGCCGGCTACAAGCAGCAGGACGTCGGATTCGAGTACGAGGCCAGCCTACTGGACGTGGCCAGCGGCGAGATGACGCGGGTGGCGGAGCTTGACAACGGCACCCAGTTCTGGCTGACGCGCGATGGCCAGAGAGCCGCCTTTCTGGCGGGGCCGGCCGAGCGGACCGAGGGTGGCGTCACCATCTCGATTATTGACCTGGCGACCCACAAAGTGACGCCCATCGAAGGGGCCGTCGTCGGCTATCCCAGCGAGGCGATCCCAGGCGATCACATCGCCTGGTCGCCGGACGGGGCCTTCGTCTACTGGATAGACGTCGTGGCTTCGGACCAGGACATTTCGGGCACCATCTACCGCGCTCGCTCCGACGGCTCTGGATCGACTCAACTGGCGGTGCTTAGCGGGATCGTGTTCAACCTCTCGCCCGATCGCACTAAGGTGCTGTACTACGACGGTGCGGGTCTGTCAGTGGCCGGCGTGGACGGGAGCGATGCGCGGTCTCTAGTGCAGGACGTGGGCGGACGCTGGCCACCCGCCGTCTGGCGGCCGCTGCCCTAGCATGTAGGGGCGCCAGCGGGCGGCGGGCACTACTGAGGCAGGGGTGGGAAACGCTCGCGAGAGTTTCACCTTCGTCAGCAGGGGGTGGCTAGTATGACGGCGGCTACATGGGCCCTGGTAGCGGTGACTCTTCTTCTTGTCGCCGGAGCGAGTTGGTACGCTCTAGAAACGCGCAGGATAGTGAGGAGAATGGACCGGGAGCGCGAAGACAGAACTCGGCCTCTGCTGGCCTTTGCGCTGATTCCGTGGGGCTCGAAAGCCTTGAAGCTGAGGGTAGCGAATCTGGGCCCCGGTCCGGCGTTCGGCATCGCGGGAGAAATTGAAGCGGGCTGCGGCACAGGGAGCGTGACGCTGCCCTGGAGTTATCCTGTGTTGTCACCCGGCAAGTACGAGGAGTTCGGTATTCCAGCTCCGCCGGGTGCCAGCTCGACCGACAGATTCGACTTGGACGCCATAAGGGAACGGGCAGACGTGCTTCGAGCAGACTTGACGTACAGCTCTGCAGCGGGCGTACCTACCAGCTCAGACAGGAGATGTGCCTAGGGGAAGTGACCGACGACTGGATTGCTAGCCGTATGATGGCGACGCAAGATCACCCGGAGCGGTTGCTCCCGCGTCTGGCAGAGGCGTTGGAAGGCATCGAGAAGCACTTGAAGGCCCGTGGGCCCGACTAGGAACGCAAGAAGCCGCGCTCGATCACCTTCTGTGCGATAAACTCGTGCCACCAGCGCCAGGAGTAGTCCTTTTCGATGTAGTCCTGGTAGAACTCGCCGCAGGCGACGCAGACCAGCTTCTTGATTAGTGCACCGCGACTCAATATGGAGTCTACCGGCGGGGGTCGATCCTCAATCTCGGCCCTGAATGTGCCTCCACCGCAAGTACTGCACACGGTTGGCATCGGCACAAGAGGTCCCCCCATGGGGAACCCCTGCTCGGCTGCTATCTCCAAGCGCCTGCGGGCCTCGGCCGCGTATGTCTGAGCGTCCGGTGCCTTTCGACTCCAGTGTATCCGGTCGAACTCCTCCAACGTCAGGCGGTGGTTGTCGAAAAGGTAGTGATGATTTGCGCAGAGGAACAGCAAGTTGCCGTGGTGCGAGGTACCTCCTCTACTCCTAGGAACGATGTGGGCAACGTTCACCGCCCTCGAATGGCCGCAAATCTCACACGACCCTCTGTACGCTTCGGTGCTTGTGATGCCTATGGCACCAAAATTGGGAGGGAGGCTCTCAGGCCACTCCACCTCGATCGTCCGGCCCGCCCAGTGCGATATCTCCGACAGCACCAAACTCACCGCCGCCGCGTACAGACGATTCTGATCCTCGCTGAGTCCTAGGGCAGCCTGTAGGCGGGAAAGTATCTCCCCAACGCGGCAGGATATCCTATCTCTGCTCATTCGGGAGCCTCCTTCGAAACGTGGCCCTGACACACTTCGGGTCAGGGGCGTTCCACTTGTGGCCTTGACTAGAGGCAACCACCGTGACTGCCAGGGTCGTGCTCCGGCCTGGGCGCTGCCACCAGCCCCTACTCCGTGAGCTGGCGGTACAGGGTGGTGATGCGGGACGGCAGCGACTCGATGTCGGCGACGACGGCATAGCCCAGGTCGTCGCACATCTGCTTCAGGTAGTCGTGGCCGTAGCGGTCCACGGTCAGGCAGAAGGGCACGATGCCCTTGCGCTTCGCCTCCACCAGCGCCGTGTGCGTATCGTGGATGGCGTACTCCTTCTCCGTGCGGTCGCGGCCGTAGCCGTGGTCCTGGGGGCGACCGTCGGAGACCAGAAATAGAATGCGTACCTTCGCGTCGTGGGCGTCCAGCTTGCTGGTGGCGTGGCGGATGGCGGGACCCATGCGGGTCGAACGGACGGGGGCGATCTTGTCGATCCGCCGTTTGATGCGTTCGGAGAAGGGCTCGTCCAGGTCCTTGATCACGTAGAACTCCACGTTCTCCCGCCCGTAGCCGGAGAAGCCGTAGATGCCGTACGTATCGCCGATGGTCTCCAACGCCTTGATGAGGAGGACGGTGCTCTCTTTCTCCAGGTCGATGATGCGCTTGGGCGGCGAGAGCATGTCCTGCGCCCGCCGCGACATCCACCAGGAGAAGTAGCGCCGAGGGTCATCGTTGAAGTCGTCCTGGCCGACGCGGCGCTCGTGCTTCATGATCTCTTCGTCGGTGGAGGCGCTCATATCCAGCAGGAAGGCCACCGCCACGTCGCGCTCCACCTTGTTGCGCCGCCAGTAGACCTTGCCGACGGGCGCCTGGCCGGCGTGGCGCTCCACAAGGAAATCGACCACGCGGTCCAGGTCGAACTCTTCGCCGTCCAGGAGGCCCTTGATCTTGCGGAACAGCTCCGGACGCAGCAGCTCGAACTGGCGGCGGGTGGCGGCCACCAGCGAAGAGTAGCTCTGCAGCGTCTGCTCGAAGAACTGCGCCGTCCCTTCGGTCAGGGAGTACTCGACCACCCGGCACCAGCGGGGCTTGTAGTCGCTGGCGCGGAAGTCCCACTCATCGTAGTAGGAGTAGCGGGGCTCGATGGGCAGCTCGCCCTCCTCGCCCTCGTCAGCGTTCAGCAGGGCCTGGCCCTCCTTGAAGGGGAGGCGCTTCTCGGGCTGCTGGGGTGCCGTCTCCTTCATCAGGTTCGCCAGGAAGAGCGCGGAGCTGGTCGAAAGGTCGGCGTCGGCCATCTCCGTGAGGTTGATCTCCACGCTCTTCTCCAGTAGCTGCTGCAACTGCTCCGGCGAAAGTTGAGGCGCCGTCTGCGCCTGGGACTCCTTCTCCTGGCGCAGGCGCTGGAGAAGCTGGACGAGCTCCGGCTTGAATTCACCGCGGAACTCCACCGGCTGGGGGCTGTCGTAGGGGAGGTCCGAAGCGTTGGGGAAGAGAGTCGAGAAGTCCTGCATCTGGTTCTCCATGTCCGGTGGCAGTTGCATCTCCTCCTGCGTCGACTGCCAGTCTTCGAACAGGTCGCTGGAGATGTTGGGGATGCGCTGGGCCAGCTCGTAGAGAAGGAGGGTGGCCTCGGCGGAGTCTTCCACGGTGGCCAGGGGCTGCTGAAGGGCGGCCAGGACATCCAGGGAATGGCGGAGGATGGCGATCATCGTGACGGGCCAGCGCATGTGCTCGAAGCCTTCCAGGGTGGCCAGCACCAGGTTCTCCAGGAAGGCTTGGCGCAGGGGCAAGTCCTCCGGCCTTGGCCGTCTGGGGAGCTCGGCTTCCTGGACGCGCCGGTAGGTCGAGCGGATGCCGCTGTACTCGCGGGCCACTGTGCGGTCGATGCGGGCGTCCTCGGCGACGGCGAAAAGGTCGGCCCCCAGACGGCGGTCGTCGAACAGGTCGAAGAAGCGCTCGATGTCGGTGAGGGGCTTCTTGGGCCCGCCGCGCTCCTCCTCCAGCGCCTGGCGGTGGGAGGGGAAGACGCGGCCCTGGCCGTGGAAGAGGAAATCGAAGCTGCCGAACTCCAGGTGACCCGCCTGGTGGGTGGAGTACACCTTGTAGACGCCGAAGTTGTCCGCCTTCTCCGCGTGCTCCTCCACCGAGGTCGGCAGGTAGATGGCGGTGCCCTCGGTGGAGGGGCGCTCGCTGGCGACCCAGCCGATGTTCTTCTCTGCCAGCGCATCGACGGAGTGGATGGCCACGTTGGCGCCGGTGAGGGCTTTGCAGTACATGCGCAGCACCTCGGAGATACGGCTGAGCTCCACGCGCGCCGACAGGGACTCCAGGATGTGGTCGCCCTTGCTGGACTCCAAGCGGAAGAATGCCTCGCCGCCTTCGGGGCTGGTCTGAAGCAGTGCCAGGCCGAAGGCGTGCCAGGTGGGCAGGTCGTCCACGCTGACGCGCGCCAGCACAAGGGGAGTGGTCTTCAGGAACTCCATAGCCGCCACCGCCGACTGGGGCGCCAGGTCTTCGGCCAACGAGAGGAGGTAGGCGTGGATCTCGCCGTCCACCTGGCTCAGCGCACGCGCCCCCTCGGCGAAGAAGGTGAAGGCGTGGCGCCCCTCCTGACGGGCCACTTCGCGGCTCAGATTCAGGAAGCGGGGCCGCTGGGAGGCGTGGACGTGGATCAGGAGGGATGGGCCGCGCTCAAGGTAGGAGCGGGCATCGGCCCAGCCGGTGTGGGCCAGCACCTCAGCGAAGCGCAGGAAGGCCTCGCGGTCCTCGTGGGGCAGAGGCGAAAGCATCTGGGGCGCCACGGAAAGGCAGTGGGTGGCCAGGTCGTAGGAGCGCTCGGCGAGCACGTCGACGAACCGCACCAGGGCCTTGCTCTCTTCCAGCGAGAGTTGACCGAAGAGGATGGGGCTCAGGTCGAAGAACTGGACGGCGAGGGAGGCCGAGCGCCAGGTCCCCTTGTAGAGATGGCGCCCCATGGCCACCCAATCGCCCATCTGAGCAAAGGAGATGTGGGGCAGCGTCCCCGGGCTGGCGCGGAAGAAGGCCGCCGCCAGGGAAGAAGATAGCTCCACCAGGTCGCGGCCGTACTGGGTCCAGCGTCGCAGGGCATCGAACTCCACGAGGGTGAGCACGGCGGAGCTGGCGCGAAAGTACTCGCTGGCCGCCTCCCAGGAGCGCCAGGAGCGGCGGGCCAGTTCCAGACCGTCCTCCGCCCAGAGGCCGAACTCGTCCGGGTCCAGCAGGTCGCAGGCGGTATCGGCGGCGCGGCGGAATTCGACAGCCAGGGAGGCCGAGAAGGGGGCCAGTTCTTTTTCGTAGCGACCGATGAGACGGCGCAGGCTGTGGTTACTCAAAGATGGAAGACACCACCTCTTCTATGCTGCGCTGCACCTCGCGGTCGTCGGTGAGTGCCCAGACGATGGCCACCTGGCAGGCGCGGCGGGCGGATATGTCCCGCTGCATTAGGCGGCCGGCGTAGATGAGAAGGCGGGTGCTCACTCCCTCGGCCAGGCCGTGCTCCTTCAGGTGGCGCACCTTCTCGCCCAGCTTGGCCAGCTCGCCCGCCATATCCGCGGGCACGTTGGCTTCGTGCTGGACGATGCGCGCCTCCAGGTCGCGGGGCGGGTAAGTAAACTCGATGGCCATGAAGCGCTGACGGGTGCTGTGCTTCAGGTCCTTGAGCGCGCTCTGGTAGCCCGGGTTGTAGGAAATGACCAGCAGGAATCCGTCGCGGGCCTCCACGATCTGCCCCAGCTTTTCGATGGGCAGGATGCGACGGTGGTCGGTCAGGGGGTGGATGAGGACGGTCGTGTCCTTGCGCGCCTCCACGATCTCGTCCAAGTAGCAGATCGCGCCCGCCTTGACGGCTCGGGTCAGGGGGCCATCGATCCAGCGGGTGGACTCGCCCTCCAGGAGGTAGCGGCCCGTCAGGTCGCTGGCCGTCAGGTCTTCGTGGCAGGCCACCGTCACCAGGGGCAGACCGTGGTCGGTGAGCTCCTCGTTGGTCTCGGTGGCATCGCGGATGACGGTAAGCGGGCGGCGAAGGCTGTGAGCCATGTACTCGATGAAGCGGGTCTTGCCGCAGCCGGTGGGCCCCTTGAGGAGCACCGGGATCTTCTGATCGAAGGCGGCGGTGAACAGCTCGACCTCGTCGCTAACAGGGATGTAGAACGGCTCCTCGGTGAGCACGTACTCCTCGATGGCGTATTGCCGATATTCCTCGTGCCCCAATGGAGCCGCCATTTACGCTTCCCCCTACGTTGCCCTTGCCGCCAGACGCGCCATCAGGCCCTCCCAGAGCTCGTCGACGCGACGCGCCACCTCTGCCAGGGAGCAGTCGGTGTCGATCAGGACGTCGGCGTGCTCCAGTCGCTCCTCGTTAGAGAGCTGCGAGGCGATGCGCGCTTCCGCATCGTCCGCGCTGAGGCCACTGCGCTCCATGATCCGCTGCGCGGCCACGGCCGGTGGCACGAGCATGAGCCATACTTCGTCCGTCAAGTCGACCCAGCCCGCCTCGATGAGGAGGGCCGCCTCCAGCACCGCCACGCGCACGCCCTGCCGTCGCAACTCGTCCAGGCGTTCCGCCATCAGGCGGCGCATGGGCGGATGGGTGATGGCGTTGAGGCGGCGTCGGGCCTCCGGGTCGGCGAAAACGATGCTGCCCAGCTTCCGGCGGTCGATCTGGTCGTCGGCGGCCAGCACCTGCCGCCCGAAGGCGGTCACGATCTCGTCCCAGACGGCGGTGCCCGGCTGGTAGACCTCGTGACCTATCTGGTCGGCGTAGACGACGGTGGCGCCGTTGGCCCGCAGCATGTCGGACACCGTGGATTTGCCGCTGCCGATGCCGCCGGTGAGCCCAATTACAAACATGACTACGTCCATATTACCGGAAATCTAGCCAGCAGCAAACCGAACTCACAGCGGATACGAAACGGATAAACGGATGACGGAGAACGCCATCCGTTTATCCGTTTTCCGAAATCCG